>Ga0207150_1104_pt1 | contig 17181 bp, 17 predicted proteins | sample Alteio_BWMinHeat_32_FD_153526 | JGI IMG/M metagenome (GOLD analysis project Ga0207150, IMG submission 153526) | Enriched cells from forest soil in Barre Woods Harvard Forest LTER site, Petersham, Massachusetts, United States -... | ecosystem: Environmental > Terrestrial > Soil > Temperate forest >...
AGGATTTTTGTCGAATCATGCCGGTGGAATTTTGGGTGGTATTTCTTCAGGGCAAGATATTGTGGTGAGTGTTGCATTTAAACCTGCATCTAGTATTCGTGTGCCAGGTCGCACAGTTGATATTAATAATAATCCTGCAGAAATAAGCACAAAAGGGCGACATGATCCGTGCGTTGGCATTCGCGCAGTGCCGATTGTAGAAGCACGATTGGCGTTGGTGTTGATGGATCATTATTTGCGGTTTTTTCCCTCTCCCGGTACCCCGGGAGAGGGTTAGGGTGAGGGTTTTTGCGAAACCCGAATATAAATTAAATTTAAATTGTTTGATAATTCTCTTTGTTCGTGCAAAACCCTGAAATGTAACTACAAAATTGTAGTTGAAAATTGTAGGGGGTTTTGGTAGGATAAGGAGAGTGATATGTTATTTGAGTGGGATGAGAATAAGAATTTAAGCAATCAACTAAAACATAGAATTAGTTTTCAGAATGCAATACCCGTATTTGATGATCCATACTTACTTAGCAAGCCAGATCATCGTTTTGATTATTTCGAAGAACGTTGGCAGAGCATTGGCTTGGCAGAAAAGTTTTTATTAACAGTTGTGCATACTGTGGAGAATGATCATGAAGAAGAAATCATCCGTATTATCTCAGCCAGAAAAGCTCGTACGTGTGAGGCGAGAAGATATCGTGTTAACCAAGGCTATGAAAGAGGAATTACGAGCGTTAAAGGATTATGACCCCGATCTTACTGATCCTGAGAATCCCGAAATCACCGACTGGTCAGACGCTGTCACCGGAAAATTCTACCGTCCACGGAAGGTACAGCTTACGATGCGTCTCGATGCTAATGTGTTGGATTGGCTTAAAAAAACAGGCAAAAAATACCAAACTTTTATAAATGAAATCTGTAAAGAATATATGCTAGAACAGATGAGGAAGGAATATATGAAAAAAAAGGAGCCCCAGAAAACCAAAAAGAGATCTTCTCATGCAAAAAAAATATAACATCGCGATCGTGGGCGCGACGGGTATCGTTGGCGAAACATTATTGGAATTATTAGCGGAACGCGATTTTCCAGTCGGTGAATTATTTGCATTAGCCAGTGAAAAATCTACTGGAAATACCGTGTTATTTCGCGATAAACCTATTATAGTTCAAGCGCTCGATAAATTCGATTTTTCCAAAGTGGATTTTTCCTTTTTCGCTGCGGGTAATGAGATTTCATTAAAATATGCGCCGATTGCCGCAGAAGCGGGATGTGTAGTTATCGATAAATCCACAGCATTTCGCTATGAAAAAGATGTTCCGCTCGTTGTGCCGGAAGTGAATCCGGCAGTCTTAAAAAATTATCATGAGAAAAATATTATCGCTAATCCGAATTGCACGACAGTGCCATTAGTGGTTGCGATCAAACCGATTTACGATCATTTTGGTATTGAAAGAATCAATATCGCGACTTATCAATCCGTATCTGGCGCTGGAAAAATAGGCATAGAAACGTTAGCGAAAGAAACAGCGGATTTATTAAATGGTCAAGAAGTTGTTGAAACTGGTTTGGAAAAACAAATTGCGTTTAATGTAATTCCGAAAATTGATGCCTATCATGAAAATGGTTATACCTTGGAAGAAATGAAATTAGTGTGGGAAACCCAAAAAATTCTGAATGATAAAAATATTTTAATCAATCCTACTGCTGTTCGCGTGCCTGTTTTTTTTGGACACAGCGCCGCGGTGCATATTGAAACGAAGAAATTCGCGGATGCGTTTCTAGTGCGTCAATTACTCGAAAAAGCGCCGGGAATTACAGTGATTGATGAAAATGATTATCCAACACCCATCACGCATGCGGCGAATCATGATTCTGTTTTTGTCGGCAGAATTCGCAACGACATTTCGCATAAGAACGGTATTGATTTATGGATCGTCGCCGATAATGTACGTAAAGGTGCTGCGTTGAATGCGATTCAGATTGTGGAATTGTTGATTCAAAAATCAGTCTATCGGCACTAAAATTAAGTGATATTTTTCAAATAATTAAAAATCTATCTTTATTTTCTAGATTAATTTCAATCTGTTGTCTATAATGTGGGCAATAACTTAAGTGTGGAGATGATATGCCCAATGAAATTGATACCGCCAGCATGCCTGTAAACGATCCTTCTCGCGGTGGTACCGGTACGTTGACTGCGATCAACATTGGCGATCATAGCGTCAAATTTCGTCATGAAAGTGTTTTAGGTCAGGAACGAAAACTGACTGCAGACCCGATCGAATTATCAGGCAGCGAATGGAAAATGTTTGTGGATCGCGGGCAAGCAGTGAACGCGACTTCCATGATCACGCGCGCGATTTCTAAATTAGGTGATTTTATTGCTGCAGTTGAGATGGATTACAACTTAGATCCGAATGAAGATTTTGAAACAAGATTAGGAAAAATTAAAGACGAAAACACAAAATCAAAATATAAAGCCTTTCTCGCAGAGCAAAAACGATTAGAAAAATTTTATGAAGTCGAACGTGACATTGATCCCAATAATATCGAAACCGCTCAGCATTTTAAAAATGCGATTCTTCAAGAGTTGCAACATTTCAGAAATATCATGTATCGAACAGAAGGTACATCCGTCACGCGGGTGCATTCTGATGATGTGATTTTTAAAGCAATGAAATTAGTCGAAGATTTTCAATGGCCATTGGATCCGGAAGAATTATCGCGTCGTCGTAAAATTACTAAAAAAGATCAGTTAATGGCGGAACTGGCTGAACGTGTTGTATATGATCCACGTATTACGTTTGGTGGATTAAATGCAGAACAGCGTGATCAATTGGCGCATTGTATTGCGACGAAATTAAAGTTAACTGAAGATGAGAGAAAAAACTTTTTGGATGAAATTAAAAAATTAACGCCGAGTCATGGGATTGGGCCAGGTCCTGTTTTGTCTGAGCTCTTGTATGAGAGAGATATCAACGATGGTCTTGGCACGCGTGCGCTTAAATCAGCTTCGAATGGTATTGTCACTACTGTTGATTTAGGTATCAATTTAGCGGGCGCAGTCTTAGGGACTATCTCGCCATTTAGAGCCTGGGAAGCATACAGCAGACGTGAACATGTTCTTGCTACAGGAATTAATACAGAACGCGATCCATTGCTTGAAGCAAAAGCGAAAGAATTTGCGGCAAATCTAGGTGGTGCGATGGCTGCAATCGCCACACTAAAAAACATACCTCCCTACAACAAATCCATCGCCAAATTAAAAGCATTAACTGCGTTTAATATTTTAGTAAAAATGTCAGATGCTGAATTTAATGGAGACAAAACTAGTCTTGTTTCATTATTATCTCCCTATCACGACATGGCGCAAGTGAATTCAGCTCGCGCTCTATTAGCAGAATTAACTCGAGCAACGGATGCGTTTAAAGAAAACCCTTCCGATCCAAAAAATCAAGCAAACGTCAACAAAGCCCTTCAAAATCTCTCACCAAAATTAATCGCACCCGAAAGCGAAGCGGGTCCTGATTTTGTGCGATCGAGTGTGATGGGAAATATGTATGAGTTAGTTGGTTCCATCTCAAATGTTGTTGAAGACATGGCGCGTCGCGATCCGGTGTTGGGACTTGTCGCGTTGAGTAGTATGTCGGTGGGTATGGCGTATGTGGGTATCGTCGGCGCGCATGCGGGCAGCACAGCTGCTGCATCTGCTTCGAGTAAATTTGCAGCGGCCATTGCAAAAACAGAAATTTATCCTTGGTTTTATCACGGTATTTCTCCATTAACTGCAAAATCTGGATTTATCAGTAAATCGGTTATTTCATTTATCGATGGATTAACCGTCGGTAAATTAAATTATTTGGCGATGTCGATGATGCGCAGTGCTGGAACTGGTCAGGCAGGATTTTCATCTGAAATTTTAGATATCATGCAACGTTATCCCACGGAAGCGGTAATTGGTGCCGCATTTATGTATGCGTTAGGTGCGAGCACGATTGCTGCGACACATGAACAAGCCGCATTAGGCACATTTCAAGTGTTCGATAAAATGACGGTGGCATTGAAACCAGCGATGATTGCGTATGATCAATTTATTGTGCCGGTTGTTGAGATGTTGCATACGGAAGATTCGCGCGTAAATCCGGTGATTAAAGCAGGAATGAATCAACGATTAGCAAATTTAATTGCGCTAGGGATATTTGAAAGTATTCCAGAAAATCAAAGAGGCGGAATTCGATTAGAAGAATTGAATGCTACGTGTTTAAAAGTAATTAGTGATTTAAAACCTGGCGAAGCGAGAGATATTCAAGCGAGGGGTGTGCTGGAAAAACTAAAATACGAATTTGAAACTCATTCACAACAAGCAGCGATTTATTCCGCGCTCGATAAAATGTTTTCTGGAAATGCGCAAGCTGCCGAAGCAGTACAACGCGAAGCGGTTGCTGTGCGAAATGTTGGCGCAGCACCACCGGCCAGTGCAGGTCCATCTATTACGGAACAAACAGCGAACCTGTCACAAGAGATATGGAAACAATTGGGAGAGTCTCCGGATCAAGAAACATTCCTACAATGTTTGGCGATTGCGCAAGAGGTAGCTGTGGAACGTCCTGCTCATTCAATAGGTGACATTGCTAAAGATGCGGTTAAAATTATGAGGTATCCGTATGTGGATATTCTCTCCAGAATTCGACTTGTAACATTAAACGAGAACGAAAATATCGATACACCACTTCAATTCCTCGAAAAAATGTATCCAAAAGAAGCGAATGAATTCTCCGCTGGATTAACAGAAGATCAAAAAAAATCACCAGCGCATTTAAACGCAAAACAAGAATATCTCGGTAATTTATTTCACCAAGAATTACTCGAATCCAAACGCGATAAGACGAAATTGTGGGAACTTGCATCTAAACAGTTTTATTTTCAATTAGCCGTCGAAAAAACCACCGGCAAATCATTTGAAGATCTGCGTGCACAACCGGTTCCGGCGAAGACAGAAGGTGCTGGAACCAAGTTCGTGCGTGCGACTGGAAAAACGATGTTGGGTGGTGTGGTGCGTTTGATAAGACTGCCCTTTGCTGCTGTGTATGGTGGTGTGGTGCGACCAATAATGAAGGCATTTGGCAATCCAACGCATGAAACGATGCGGGCTGCAGATAGTGGCACCGGATACAACGATCTCACCGCTGTTGCCGACGGCGCGCGCGCATTGGGTAATTTGACAGGTCGCATCTTTGCGCGCATGAGTGAAGTGGTATTGACTGCCAGTTCGCGTGTGTTTCGTACGCTTGGCGCTACAACAGTTGCAAACGCGCTGGATCGTGGTACTGAATGGGCGCATAAGAATTTACGTCGATTGTCACTTGAAAAAGCGATGCGCGATACCGTGAAGCGTCCGGATGATGTGCCTTGGTATCGGTATTCGATGGGTAAAGTGGAATTGGTGGTGCCGACGAAGGGAGGGATTCAATTTGCTGGTGGAGATATTGACCGAAAAACATTTGGAACTGTCGTTCAAAATTATGTGAAAGCTAGTACGCTTACAGATTCACCGTTGATGTTTCGTTCGTTGAATGCGTTGGAAATAATTCAAGATGCAAATCTAACGCCTTTGAATGTATTAAAATCATTGTTTGATTGGGAAGCAACACAAATTAAAAAACTGATGGATGAAAAAGGAATTCCAAAAAACGAGTGTGATGATTATATGTTTGCTTCATTGCAACATTTATTTCGCGAAGAAATATTGGCGTGTAAAACGAAAGATGAAGCAGTGTTTGCCGCGTTTACAAGCGAGGCGGCTGTGGGGTTATTAGCTCAATTAGGTGGTGCGGATTTTGATCCAACGGCGCCTGATCCTGAAGTAGCAAAACGTGCTCAGATGGATCGATTACTTGGTAGAAATGTAGCGGAAATTGATGAGGGAGAAAAACCTGTAGTTTCAGACCAAGCTGTAGATGAATGGAGCCAAGTAAGCGCTGATGAGGCGGCGGGCTCAAATCCAGCAGCATCAGCAGCTGATTTAGCGCGGCCATCTCCTGCGGGGGCTCGGGTATTACATGGTTCTCGTTCTCTCGATGATGATTCGTATACTACTAGATCTTCTAGCGCATCAGCCCCTAATTTAAGTCGTCCATTACTCAGACCGGTTAGTATTGATGATACTTCGTTTGATGCTTTAGCACCGGAACCAGGATTTTCAGCAGCAGCATTCGCGCAAAAAGAATTGGTAAAAGATGTTAGAGCTGAGATGCAAGCAGTTGTGACTGCATACGATAAAGATATTGGTCGCAGTTTCTTTCGATCCGATTTTATGGAGAAGTGGGTGACTGCGATGCATACGTTGCCCGCAGGTACAGAATTTGAAGCCAATAAAATTGCGTTGCATATTTTGGAAACGGTGTTTGTGAAAGAAGCGGTATCAATGCGAGCATCCAATCCAAAGATAAGTGATGGTGATTTATTGAATGCATTACAAACAAAATATCAAAAATTGCTTGATGCGGCGACAACTTTTGCCGCTGAACATAAATCGACAGCAGCGGCATTAGGTGGGGTAACAGCAGGTTCAACACTCAGTGCATTGCTAACAAGCAGAGTCGCTAGTTTTTCGCCGGCAGAAGGTGGTTCTGAGCGTGATGCACGTAGTAATGAGCAAAAAGAAAGGCCAAACGCCGCACCAAGAGGAAGCAACAGCAGCCTTTAAATCACTTCCCACTCCGCGCATTTTTCTAAATGCGCGGAGCGAGATTCATTCAAAAAACCCTGTATTGTTTTATTTTCCCATAACGTTACGCTTAACCACGGTTATTAACTTGACGGTGGTTAACGTATATGGTAACCTCTTTAAAAGAGGTTCAAAAAAATGCTTAAAAGATCACGCGAACTCCACGCCATGTTACGAGAAAAAACACTTACTGACCCCATCGGTCGCGCAGAATATGAAGCTTTTAAATTAGAATTCGAGCTCGCGCGACAATTAAAAGCAGCGCGCGAAAAAGCGCATCTGACACAAGAAGCTGTGGCAGAATCGATGCAAACCAAAAAACCGGCCGTTGCGCGATTGGAAGCAGCGGGTGGCCGGGAAAAACATTCGCCGTCGTTAAGAACATTAGTTAAATATGCGAGTGCGATTGGTTATGAATTGTGTATTAAATTAGTTCGTAAGAAAAAACACGCGTGAATTTATTTATTGCTGTAACCGAGTGGCATTAATCCTTTGCGAAAAACCCGGTATTGTTTTATTTCTTTATATTGCTACCCTATACGATTCTATATGTCTTGATATAAATCAATATAAAAGTATGTATTTTTATATTGATTTTTTGATGGTGGGGCAATATGATGAATGAAGTGACATTTGAGTGGGATGAGGTAAAAGAGGCGGTTAATCTGGATAAACATGGGGTCTCGTTCACCGAAGCGCAGATAGCTTTTACTGATCCCCATCGGGTGATTTATGCAGATATAGCGCATAGTCAAACGGAAGATCGTTTTTATTGCTTGGGTATGGTTGACAGTACGATTTACGTATCGCATTCCTGTGATTAGGATTATAGGTGCGGGTTATTGGCGAAAAGGGGAAAAAATATATGTGGACAGATCGCATCAAAAAACACCAAGAGTTCACTGATGAAGAAATTGGTGAGATTAGAATTATTGAAGATTTTTTGCCGCCGCCAGATAAATTAGTTTTTAAAAAAAATACAGTAAAAATAACGTTATCATTAAATAGTTCCAGTATTAATTTTTTTAAGCAACAAGCAAAATTACATCATACACAATATCAAAAAATGATTCGTGCGTTGCTTGATCAATACGTTCAGCAGTGCTTGCTTCAGGAAAATAAAAATAAAATAAAAGCGCATATGAAAGCGCACAAAACGAAATCAAAAAAATCTCGTCGCGCGTGAGCAATTTTATTTCTTTTGAAAATATTTTTTAATGCCGATAGCCCACGGATACACGATAACGCGATCGAAGCGCAGCGTTTTTGGCACTTGTGCAAGACAAATGGCTTCGACTTTATCGCCCAATTCTTCCGCTACTTTTTGTAATGTGGCAACATGATCAGCACGAACAGTGTCACTGCTTTTGATTTCAATCATGAGCAGTGGTTTTTTAGGCCGTTCAATCACTAAATCAATATAAGAAAAAAGAGTGGTCTTTGGGTAAATTCAATAGCCGTTTTTTCATTACCACACTCCATTTTTGGACGGATATTATGGAGTATAGTCTATTATTTCTCTCTGCGCAAATACCCCGACGTAATCGGATACCGCCGATCTTTTCCAAACGCACGTTGGGTTAAGCGAATGCCAATTGGTGCTTGACGTCGTTTATATTCATTCATATTAATCATGCGCACAACATCATCGACCATTTTTTTATCGAAACCGGCGTTAATAATTTGCGTGGGTTCTTCATCTTTTTCGATATATCTTTCGAGAATGGAATCGAGAATGTCATACGGTGGTAATTGATCTTGATCAGTTTGATTCGCTTTTAATTCTGCCGTGGGCGCGCGTGTGATGACACGTTCGGGAATCACTGCGCCGAGCGTGTTTCGGTAACGCGCAAGCTTGTATACCAGCATTTTCGGCACATCTTTAATCGCCGCAAATCCGCCGGCCATGTCGCCATAGAGTGTTGCATAGCCCACCGACATTTCGCTTTTATTTCCCGTGGTTAAAACCATTTTTCCCAATTTATTCGATAGCGCCATTAATAACATCCCGCGAATGCGCGCTTGTAAATTTTCTTCGGTACTATCTGCAGGCCTATTTTTAAAAATAGGTGCGAGTGTTTGTAAAAATTGATCGAGGAGGGGATCGATTGAAATAATATGATATTCCACACCGAGCTTGGAAGCTTCAAATACCGCATCATCAATACTCATTGGTGCCGTAAATTGTGAAGGCATAATGAGCGCAGTGACTTTGTCGTGACCGATAGCATCCGCTGCAATCGCCAGCATTAATGCAGAATCAATGCCGCCGGATAATCCGATTAATGCGCCAGGAAAATGATTTTTAAAAATATAATCATGCACGCCCAATTTTAAGGTTTCGTAAATTTGTTTTTCTTCAGAAAAATGTTCTAATATTTTTTTTGGTTGAATAACAGCTTTTTCATCATGCATTTCAATCTGAACGATCATGGTATCTTCGCAATAATACTTTGCTTGCTGACAACGACGTCCTTCTGCATCCATGACCAGCGATCCACCATCAAACACCAATTCATCTTGTCCGCCGATTAAATTGCAATAAATAATCGGCAGGTGCGTTTCATCGACGCGCTGTTTTAAAATCGATTCGCGTTTTGCAATTTGTCGTCGATCATAGGGTGATGCATTAATGGAAATAATTAATTGCGCACCTGCATTTTGGGCTTGTTTTATAGGTGCTTCGTGCCACAAATCTTCGCAGATCAATAATCCTATTTTAATACCATTGATTTCAAACACGCAGGGTTTGACGCCGGGTGTGAAATATCTTTTCTCATCAAATACTGTGAAATTCGGTAATTCTTGTTTTGCATAATCAGCAATGATTTTTCCGTGTTGAATCAATGCGGCTTTGTTATAAAGTTTTCCGCCGTCGCTTTCTGGATATCCCACAATAATTGCAGTTTTCCCGATGTTTTCTGCAATGTGTGATAAAGCGCGTTCGCAGCGTTTATAAAATCCGGGTCGAAATAATAAATCTTCGGGTGGATATCCGCATAAAGCTAATTCGGGAAATACGACTAAATCTAAGGTGTTTTCTGAGGCGATGCGATTGGTTTCGGTAATAATCCGTTCTGCATTTCCGTCGATGTCACCGACGAGAAAGTTAAGTTGTGCGATTGCGATTTTCATATGATCAACCCCGCAGCGACTTTTCGCCCTTCTGAAATTAACACAGTATAAGTGCGACAAGCTGCCGCAGTATTCATGCATTCAATGTGGAATTGCTTTTCAAGCAAGCACGCTAATTTTTCCGCTTTCGGAATCATACTTTTTTCGCCAGTGCCGAGCAAAATGATTTCGGGATTTAGATCGAGAAATAATAATAGATCTGCATCGGTGAGTGTTTCTATACTTCTTGGATGCCACGGTGAGATTAATTTATTCGGCGAAATAATGACGCTGTTGGTGTATGTTTCGTTATTAATGACTATTTTTCCAGGGGAAATCGATTGGATTTGATAGGTTGCGTCGCTGTGATCTTCGTTAAGTACCATGTTTTGTCTTCTACTTTGATTCTGGTTCGTTTTGAGAAAAATATTCGTGTCATTGTAGCACTCATGCCAGTGGGAGGTTAAGGGCGCGGATTCGGATTCGCATTTGCAGAAGCTGCTGCTTCAGCTGTTTTTTGAGAGGGAGAGGTGTAGCCCATTTCCACTAGAATATTGTGCAAGCGGCCCGTGTTTTTGGCACCTTTGAGAATTGTTTCGACACGTTGTAAGGGGGCGGGTCGAGATGTATTTAAAACCTGCTCTGTGTGTATAGTTGGACTCCTTGTTCCTTGCCACTGCTTGCTGCAGGCGCTGCTGAATTAGCATTAGCTGAGAAGAAAGCAGGTTGACTTGCCGCTGGACGAAAATAAGGATACTGATCTCGCATTGCAGGATCATTAAGCATATCCGCGCATTTTTTAAATGCGGTTGCATCTGGCCAATATGTCTTGCCTGTTTTTTTCAAAATTTCATCGCGAATTGAATCCCAAAGGTCACGCGCTGTTCCCGCCACCTGTTTGAACAGTACAAATCGTCGCTGAATGATGAGCATCATCTCGAATTGTTGCACTGCATAGGCAGTCAATGCATAGATAATATCTTTACGCCCATTCCAACATATGAAGCCTCCTTTATTAGCGGCTGATGCATGACCTGCGTCAACCACGTCATTATAAAGCGCTACCCATACTTGCAAACATACGCTCTCAGAAAATTGATTGTTAAGAATGTTATTCACTAACTGATTTGCAAGATAATCTTTTACTTGATAAAAAGTGAGTTTTTCAGCAGCTTTGTCGTTGCTAGTAGCTCTGGTTTGAGACTGATTACGTCTGATTCGGTTCAGTGTTTGGTTAGCAAGTAACGCCACCAAATGACATTCTTCACATTTCGCCATTTCTAAGCATGTTTTCCAAGCATTCGCCTCATTACTTCTTTCATCTGATGTAATAGCAATAGCGCTGACAACTTGCTGATAAAGCTCTCTGCTCACCACCGGCGCAAATTCTGGTTTCCAGCTGCCTGACGATTTTCCACGCATTGCTACATCCCCCACTGATTAAAATCGCCACAACATACACGAACGATCAAGCATGTGCAATTTTTATTTTCACCGATGTTTTTTATCGCAAAAACAGATGAAATGCGCGAAATGAACGAAGCGTGATTTCATGCAGTGTTCACGGGGAATTGCTGGCGTCCGCGATGGCGCTTGCGAACTAGCGCGGCTCCCTGTAGAATGCGCGTTCCTTGCTCCACCATACCCAAATGGGGGGCTGTTTTAAACCACAAGGGGAAATATATAAATGAGACATTACGAAATTGTCTTTTTGGTTCATCCTGACCAAAGTACACAAGTACCTTCTATGATTCAAAAATACCAGTCCATTATCAAAAATGGCGGTGGTGTTGTGCATCGTTTGGAAGATTGGGGTCGCCGCGCGTTAGCGTATCCCATCAACAAAGTGCATAAAGCGCATTACGTGTTGATGAATATCGAATGTTCTGACGCCGTTCTTGCTGAAATCGAAACTGCATTCCGCTTTAACGACATGGTGATTCGTAACTTAATCTTGCGTCGCAATCATGCCATCACAGAACAATCTCCAATCGCGAGAAGAGCGTCGGAACAAAATACGCGCTCGCCACGAGGTCGTTCACACGGCGGGCATGAAGATTCCGATGACCGCGATCAAGCAGACAGAGCATAAGGGGGAAAAACCATGGCTAATTATTTTAAACGCGCAAAGTTTTGCGCATTCAAAGCACTCGATGTAGTAGAAATTGATTACAAAGATATCGATCTTCTGAGAGAATACGTAATGGAATCTGGGCGCATCGTGCCTAGTCGCATTACGGGAACCAGTGCGAAATATCAACGTCAGTTAGCGCGTGCGATTAAATTGGCGCGTTTCTTGGCGTTGTTACCCTACTGCGATACGCACTAAGCGGTTAATTAACCAATTGGGTGGGTGACACGTGAAAAGAATCGGACAGTTTTTGTTAGCAAATAACGTTTATGCGATTGCGATTGCATTTTTGTGTGCTGTTTTGGAAGTGTTTCATGTGTATGTCGGTTTTGTTGCGACAATCATCTTAGGTTTGGTGACACTGCAAAAGGGACCGAAATCAGGATTGATGATGCTTGCCTGGATTGCGCTGCCGGCGATTGCGTTGCTGGTGTTGCGTGATTGGGGTCAGTCGGATCTTCTGATTCTGCGCTGCATTTTCATGTGGATTTTTGCATCACTTTTGAATCGGTACAAATCGTGGAGCTTTCTGCTAACACTCACGACGGCTGTCGGTGTTGTATTGATTATTATTCTGCATTTATTTGTACCGCATTTGCAGCAATGGTGGATCAAAGAAATCACTGCGCATCTCAATACGTTCTACAAAGAAGTGCAAGCAACGCCAAAATGGAATTCAGTTAAGATCTCGCCGGCTCAATTTGCACAATATGCAGCACCTTATGCAACGGGTGTCGGCAGCTTTTTCTTGATCGGAACGCTCTTGATTGAGTTAATATTTGCGCGTTATTGGCAATTAGTCGTGATGAATTTAGGTGGCATAAAAAACGAGCTAATTCGAATTCGGATGAATCGTTACGCTGCCGTTGTAGTTGCTATCTTACTTGTGCTAGCGCTTGTTTTTGAAATACCAGTTGCTGCAGATGCTTTGGCGTTCGCGGTGTTGCCATTTTTTATCGCGGGCTTGAGCTTGGTGCATTTTTGGTTTCGTAGAAATGTAGCGTCTGTTTGCTGTTTAGTGCTGATTTATGCGGGTTTGATATTTATGCCCGTTATTTTTATTACTGTGTTAGCGATATTCGCTTTTGCAGATTCATGGTGTAATTTTAGAAACAGAAAAACAGTGGGAGTGGAAGTTAGGAGTGGGAGTTCAGAGGTGTAGTTGAAATTGGTATGCTGAATCAACTGGAATTTAAGCATTAAAACTTAATTTATAATTTGACTGACACTCCCACTCCCACCCCCACTTTAATTAATTTTGGAGTCTTTTTATGAAAGTGATTTTACAAGAACGCGTAACTAACTTGGGTAACGTGGGTGATCAAGTGAACGTGAAAGCGGGTTATGCACGCAATTTGTTATTGCCTCGTGGCAAGGCAATTCAAGCGACAGCGAGCAACGTGGTTGCATTTTCCAAGCGTCGTGCAGAATTAGAAAAAATTGCGGCGGAAGTGTTAGCGGCTGCAAAAACGCGTGCGGCATCATTCGAAGGTTTTGTTATTACACTGGCAGCGCAAGCGAGCGATGAAGGTAAATTATTCGGTTCAATTGGGCCACGCGATATCGCGAAAGCAGTCACGGACGCTGGAAAAGAACTTGAAAAAAGCGAAGTGGAAATGCCAGAAGGTCCAATTCGTATTTTGGGCGAAACGGTTATTACTCTTCACTTACATGGTGAAGTGCAAGCGAAAATTAAAGTGGTTGTGAATCCGGCGTAGAGCGTGTCCGTGAACCGTGTCCGTGGCTACGGATGATGGACACGGATCCCGGACACGGACACTAAAGGGACAAAGTGACATATGTCAGCCATAATACAGCAATCCGAAAGAACTGCATCGCGCGCAAATCACCTCACCGCCAAAGTCCCCCCTCACTCCATCGAAGCGGAACAGTCGGTACTCGGCGCATTGATGTTAGATCACCGCGCGTGGGATCAGGTTGCCGATCGCATTACGGTCGACGATTTTTATCGTAATGATCATCGCGCGATTTTCGAGGCGATTTTACGTTTAGTGGCTCGTAGTCAACCGTTTGATGTTCTTACCATCGCTGAAACGTTAAAAACCGATAATAAACTCACACTATTGCCTTCTGGCGAAGCGTATCTCTACGAGTTAGCACAAAATACACCATCTGCTGCGAATATCACTGCATATGCTGACATCGTCCGCGAACGGTCGGTATTGCGCCAACTCATTTCTGTCGGAACTGATGTTACGGATAGCGTTTTTCATCCGGATGGTCGTGATTCACAGGAATTGCTCGATCATGCGGAGCGGTTAGTCTATAAGATTTCAGAACATCAGCAACGCGGCTCTGGCCCGATTGCTATCGCGTCGTTATTGTCAAAGGCGACTGATCGTCTCGATTACTTGTATCACACCAAAGGCGCGCTCACAGGCGTTTCTACGGGATTTACGGATTTTGATCATTTGACCTCGGGCTTGCAACCGGGCGATATGGTCGTCATTGCCGGCCGTCCCTCGATGGGTAAAACCAGTTTCGCGATGAATATTGCGGAATATGCGGCGATCAAACAAGAAAAGCCCGTGATGGTATTCAGCCTTGAAATGCCGGCGGAACAATTAGCCTTGCGGATGATTTCATCGTTAGGTCGAATCGATCAACAAAAAGTGCGAACAGGTCAACTGAGTGATACCGATTGGCCGCGCGTGACGTCAGCTGTCAGCGTATTATCTGAATCAAAATTATATGTCGATGACACGCCTGGATTAACGCCCTTAGAATTACGTACGCGTGCGCGACGTGTTGCACGAAAACACGGCGGATTAAGTATGATTGTGATCGATTATTTACAATTGATGACGAGCTCGGGCGCGAAAGAAAATCGTACGAATGAAATTTCAGAAATTTCTCGCGCATTAAAAGGGATCGCAAAAGAATTTAATGTTCCTGTAATTGCATTATCACAATTAAATCGCGGATTGGAGCAACGCACCGATAAAAGACCAGTGATGTCTGATTTACGTGAATCAGGTGCGATTGAACAAGATGCCGATGTCATCGCATTTATTTATCGCGATGAAGTATATCACGAAGATAGTCCGCACAAAGGCACCGCCGAAATTATCATTCGCAAACAACGTAATGGTCCGATCGGTGATTTTAGGTTGACTTTTCTAGGACAATATACGCGTTTTGAAAATCATGCATCCAATAGAGCTGGTTACGATGACGGAGATTTACGTTGAGTCAAATTCAATTACAATGTCGACGTGGCATGTTGGAATTGGATTTTCTGTTCCAACGATTTCTCGAGAAACAGTATCCTCACTTATCTGATCAAGATCAAAAATTATTTTCGCTTTTATTAAATGAAGAAGATCCTGTGTTATATGATTGGTTGATCGCTGATGTTCCGTGTACCAATGTCACACTACAACCGATCGTCCATTGTGTGAAAAAAAATTATTTTAATTCGTAAAATTTTATTAAGGTTATTATTGCCATGGCATTTAATTTTTTTGGAAAACCGCTTGATCCTTTTAAATCGGATTTAATGAAAAAAACCGCGCTGATTTCTTTTTTTGCGTGGATCGGTTTAGGCGCCGATGCGTTATCGTCTTCGTGTTATGGTCCTGAAGAGTCTTATCGTGCATTGGGCATATATCCTGATTTAACGTTATTCGTTGCGTTGGGAACGATTATTTCTATTTTCGTGATTGCATTAAGTTATAACCAAGTCGTTGAGTTGTTTCCCAGTGGTGGTGGTGGATACAAAGTCGCGAGTCAATTGTTAGGACCGACAGCGGGGGTGATTTCCGGGTCCGCATTAATCGTGGATTATGTATTAACGATCGCTATTTCCACAGCGAGTGGTATGGATGCGCTCTATAGTTTTTTTCCGCCGAGTTTTTTATTTAGCAAACTCCCGATGGAATTTTTAGTCATTCTTATTTTTATTTTTCTGAATTTACGCGGCATGAAAGAATCGATTAAAGTCGTGATGCCTCTATTTTTAGGCTTTGTCGTGACGACCTTAGCGTTAATTATTTATGGTCTGTTCACGCATGCTCACGCAATGCCAGCGGTGGTGCATCGATCGTTTCATCAAGCGAGCGAATTGTCCGATAAAATGGGCCTTTTATTTATGCTTGCGTTTACCTTACATGCGTATTCACTCGGTAGTGGTACATACACAGGGATTGAAGCAGTTTCCAATAACGTGAATAAATTAGTCGAACCGCGCGTTAAAACCGGAAAAATGACGATGTTGTATATGGCAGTTTCACTCGCAGTTGTTGCGGGCGGAATTACGTTGTTATACATGTTGTATCATGTTGTGCCGGTCCATGGAGAAACACTGAATGCAGTTGTGTTTCATGACATGTTAGGCAATTCCATTTCAGGACATGTTGGATTAATTGTCACGTTGATTTTTGAAGCGGGCATTTTATTTGTCGCTGCAAATACAGGATTTTTAGCGGGTCCAACGGTTCTCGCGAATATGGCAGCAGATAATTGGTTGCCGCGTCGTTATCAATTATTATCCAGTCGATTGGTGAATAGCCAGGGTATTATTTTTTACGGTATTGCTGCATTAGCTATTTTAGCGCTCAGTGACGGACACGTGAGTTGGTTGGTGGTTTTATACAGTATTAATGTGTTTATTACGTTTAGTATGACGACACTCGGCATGCTGACATACTGGGTCTCCAATCGCGCTGAACTTCCGAATTGGAAGGGAAAAGCAGCGATGTCGTTGTTAGGATTTATCGTTACGTCATTTGTATTATGCGTTGTATTAATCAGTAAATTTTTTGAAGGTGGATATGTCACGATTATGGTGACCTGTCTCGTGATTTTATTTTGTTTCTTTGTGAGAAGACATTATCGTTGGGTGGGTCGCAAATTGCGTGAACGTAGTCGTGAATTGCTTCCGTCCTTACATCATGCAGCGACAATAGATATACCGATGCAGTCTGATAAAAAAACGGCGATTATTTTTATCCGAGATAAAGTGCTGGGCATGCATTGCTTATCGTGGATTTTGAAACATTTCCCAAACTATTTTGCGAACTTTGTTTTTATCAGTGTTGGACAAGTCGATATTAAAAGTTTTAGTGGAAAGCGTTCGTTGAAACGGATGACCAAAGAAGTCGACGAAATTCTGAATTATTTTGTGACGTATTGCCAACAAAAAAATATTCCAGCAACCAGTTGCACGGAATTTGGTAGCGATTTAATTGAGCAGCT
>Ga0207150_1105_pt1 | contig 16987 bp, 11 predicted proteins | sample Alteio_BWMinHeat_32_FD_153526 | JGI IMG/M metagenome (GOLD analysis project Ga0207150, IMG submission 153526) | Enriched cells from forest soil in Barre Woods Harvard Forest LTER site, Petersham, Massachusetts, United States -... | ecosystem: Environmental > Terrestrial > Soil > Temperate forest >...
TCAAGCGCATCCGCAAGATTTTGGAGAAGGCTGGCCCGAGAGAACAATGGCAGCTTCCGGCGGTGCGCCCAGAACTGTTTGAGGAAGAGGCCGAACGGCAACTGCATACGGCGGCGCACCGCGTGGCGCGGGAAGCGGAGCAGCACAAGAGGGCGCGGCGTTACCGCGAGGCGCTGGCGGGCATTGCCGGATTGCGGCCGGAAGTAGATGAGTTCTTTGACCGCGTGATGGTGATGGCGGAGAAGGAAGAGGTGCGCCGCAACCGATTGACGCTGCTGGCGGAGTTGTTCGAAGAGTTCTCGACGATTGCAGATTTCTCCGAGCTTGGGGCGACGGAGCGGTGAGCGGGGCTCGGACTCGCTGCACGGGTGACCGCAGCGCAATTCGCTTTAATTTATTTTTGTGATCGTGAATGGGTTCAGAGTTTTGTGAAAGAGGTATTGTCGGCACGCCGACAAACTTTATTTATGGCGCGGGCTCGACGATAGTCGCGACGCGAACTAACTAAGGACGAAAAGAAACTTCAACTTCAACCGGAGGACACTGGTGAAATACGTTTATTTTTTTGGAGCGGGCAAGGCGGAAGGCAACGGTGAAATGAAGGAAGTGCTCGGAGGGAAGGGCGCTGGCCTGGCTGAGATGACGCGCATCGGGCTTCCCGTGCCGGCCGGCTTCACCATCACGACGGAGTGCTGTGATCATTATCTAAAGCAGGGACACAAGTATCCAAGCGACCTGCGCGCGCAGGTGACGAAGAACGTGGCGCATCTGGAGAAGGTCACCGGTAAGAAACTTGGCGACGACAAGGACCCGCTGCTGGTGAGCGTGCGCTCCGGCTCGGCTCGGTCGATGCCGGGAATGATGGAGACGATCCTCAACCTGGGACTCAATCCAAAGTCAGTGGAGGGATTGGCGAAGAACACCGGCAATCCGCGGTTCGCTTGGGACGCCTACCGACGATTTGTTCAGATGTATTCTTCCGTGGTGATCGGATTACCTAAAGAAGATCTTGAAGCCAAGCTGCGCGCGATGAAGGCGCGAATCAACGTGAAGGATGACACTCAGGTGCCGGCGGAAAATTGGAAAGAACTGGTCGGCGAATACAAGGTCTACTTCAAGGAATCCACTGGCAAGGATTTTCCCGACGATTCAACGGAGCAACTCTGGGGCGCCATCGGCGCGGTGTTCGAATCGTGGATGGCGGAGAAAGCGGTGACCTATCGCCGCGTGGAACACATCACCGGTTTGCTGGGCACCGCCGTCAACGTGGTGCAAATGGTGTTCGGGAACACCGGCGACAATTCCGGCACCGGCGTCTGCTTCACGCGCGACCCTTCGACAGGAGAGAAGACGTTCTATGGCGACTTCCTGATCAACGCGCAGGGTGAAGACGTTGTGGCTGGTATTCGCACGCCACTGCAACTCATCGAGATGTCCAAGCTGATGCCAAAGGTCTACAAGCAGCTTGAAAAAGTTCGCGTAATACTTGAGAAGCACTATCGCGACATGCAGGACATGGAGTTTACCGTAGAGGAAGGAACTCTCTACATGCTCCAGACCCGTATGGGCAAGCGCGCTCCGGCGGCGACGTTCCGGATCGCCGTAGACATGGTGAATGAGGGGCTAATCAGCAAGGCGGATGCACTGCAGCGCATCCACACCGAGGACCTCGAGCGGCTGTTCTATCCGATCATTGATGCATCCGACGCTCCCCAGGAACTCGCCAAGCGAAAAATCGCCGCCGGAATTAACGCCGTGCCTGGCGCCGCCGTCGGCAAGGCCGTTTTTACGGCGCATGAGGCCGAGGCGTGGGCCGCCAAGGGGGAGAAGGTAATCCTGGTGCGCCGCGAAACCAGTCCGGAAGACGTCGGGGGCATGGCCGTCGCCCAGGGCATTCTGACGGCGACCGGTGGGAAGACCAGCCATGCGGCAGTAGTCGCCCGCGGCTGGGGCAAGTGCTGCGTGGTTGGTTGCGAAGCTCTGGACATCAGCTACGCAGATAAGAAGATGACCGCCAACGGTCACACGGTCCGCCAGGGAGACTGGATTACCCTCGACGGCAACGAAGGCTATGTGTATGCGGGCGAAGCGAAACTCGTCATCCCGGAAATGTCCAAGCATTACCAGATCATGATGAAATGGGCCGATGAAATACGGCGTTTGCGCGTACGCGCCAACGTGGATACGGCCCAGGATGCGCGCAAGGCTCGTGACATGGGGGCCGAGGGCATCGGGCTTTGCCGCACCGAACACATGTTCTTCAAGGACTTCGAACATCCGGAGAAGAGCATCGAGCGGCAACAGGCGATTCAGGAAATGATCGTGGCCGACGACCCCGAGGCCCGGCGGAAGGCGCTCGACAAGCTGCGGCCATTCCAGCGGCGCGACTTCGCTGGAATCTTTACGGCGATGGACGGGCTTCCGGTTACCATCCGGCTGATCGATCCTCCGCTGCACGAGTTCGTACCGCACGACGCTCCACACCAGGAGGAACTAGCCCGCAAAATTGGGGTTCCTTTCGAGACCGTGGCGCGCCGAGTTGAGCAATTACATGAAGCCAACCCGATGCTCGGCCATCGCGGATGCCGATTGATGATCACCTATCCGGAGATTCTTGACATGCAAGTCGCGGCGATCATCGAAGCGGCCATCGATTGCCAGAAAAAGAAAATTAAGGTGTTACCTGAGATCATGCATCCACTCGTTTTGGACCGGAAGGAATTGAAGTTCCTGGTGGACCGCACGCACAAGGTGGCCGGAGAGATCATCGCCAAGTCCGGGGTGAAGCTCAACTACCTGGTGGGAACCATGATCGAGTTGCCGCGCGCGGCGCTGCTTGCCGACAAGATTGCCGAAGTCGCTGAGTTTTTCAGCTTCGGCACCAACGACCTGACACAGACCACGATGGGATTGTCCCGTGACGATGCCGGCCGGTTCCTGCCCGATTATCTGGACGAGAAGAAGGCCGCCATTTTTACCGCCGATCCATTTACGACGCTTGACCAGGAAGGTGTGGGGATGCTGGTTGAGTGGGGCATTGCTCGCGGGCGCTCGACGCGGCCGAAGCTCAAGGTGGGAATCTGCGGTGAACACGGTGGGGACGCGGAAAGCGTTAAGTTCTGCCACAAGCAGAACATGGACTATGTCAGCGCATCGCCGTTCCGCATTCCGGTTTCACGCCTGGCCGCAGCACAGGCGGTAATCGAGGAACAGGCCGCGAAGAAGAACAAAGGTAAGAAAGCCAAGCGTTAGAAGACAGACAGCTTCGATTCATGAGCGCGCTCCCCATGTAGGGAGCGCGTTCGTGTTTCAGGGATTCGTCTCTCCACTGTGAATATACTTCATGTTTAACCTTAGAAGTGAAGCGAGTTCGATTTCGCGCGATAGCTAGGTTGGCATATTCAAGAAAAAGTAGAGGCCCACAAAAATGAAAATTACATCCGGAGACCATGCGGCCAGCGACGGGGGGAGTTGCGCGACGGCGCCCATGGCTTCAAATAGAGATGCAACGCCGCGGTAACTGAAGCTGATCGCGATGCCCGTAGCCAAGCCTCCGACGGCGCCGCGGGTTCCCACCAGAATGGAAAAGGGGATAGCCAGCAGGACAGCAATTGGCGCGATCAAGGGAACGGAAATTTTCTCCTGCAGTTGGACGGAAAGCCGGGCAACATCGAATCCCGCCTGGCCCAGATCGGCAATGTACTGCCGCAATTCCCACCAGGTCATTTGGCTGCTCTCGCGAACCTCCCGGCTGAAGTAGGAGGGGGGTTCGTCGATTTCCGGCAGTTCGAGCACTGCGAACGGTGCGTAATGCGCGATGGCGCCATTTTGGAAGTCGCGGATCCAGCCGGACTCCAGAATCCAAGATTTTTGCTGCTCCTCCCATCGTGCGCGGGTCGCATAGACGCGACGGCGCAGGGCGAAGGTCCCCGGGTCGAGCTCGAAGACATTGAGGCCGGCGAAAACGCTATGGTCGCGATCGAATAGCTTATAGTTATAGACCTTGGAGTCATTGCCGAAGATCCATTGTTGCCGCGGCTGGTAGTAGGTTTGCGCCGGGTTTCCCTTGATCTGGTTGTGCAGCGCGTCCTGGCGCTCGCTGGCGTATGGAAGATAGGTGCTGTCGAGCAGGAAAAGGCCAGCCGCGAAAATCAGGGCGATGCTGAGCAAGGGAACGGCGATGCGGTACAAGCTGATGCCGGCCGCTTTGAAGGCCACGAGCTCATTGTTTTTGGTCATGACTGCGAGCGTAACCAAGGCCGAAATCAAGCATCCCATGGGCGCGAATTGATAAAACAGGTAGTAAGAAAGGTAGCGGAAGTACTCGAGCACATCGCGCAGCGCCGTGTGGTGGCGCGAGATGTCCTCCAGAAGATCAAATAGAGTAATCATCTCGAACAGGAGCAGAAAGGCCGCCATCAGCAGGACGAAGTAGAAAAGAAAGCTGCGCACCAGGTAGAAATCCAGGAGTTGGGGAAAGCGACCCACAGTTCGCCGGCGCGGCAACCGCGTTGAACGATCGGCAAGGGAGGCGGCGTCGCGACCGGTTGCGTTGCGGGGCGCTGCAGGTTCGGATGCTTTCGAGTCAGAGCGGCGACTGGCTGGCGCTGCGCCCCGCCACGGGTGCCAACTTACAAGGGCGGAAAGAGCGTGACCGACCCGGCCGGTTCCCTGTGCCTGCTCGATTCGCACCATGGCCAGAATGCCGCCCACACCTGTCAGGATGTTCGCGGCCCAAATGCCCAGCCATGGGGGAAGCTCGCCCTGGCGAGCGAGGCCCAAGCCAACGACAAAGACGCCGTAATAGCCGCACACCAGGAGCAGTGCGACGATCAACGCGGCCGAGCGGCCGCCACGTCGTGCGCGTGCTCCCAAAGGAACGGCGGCCAGTGCGAACACCAAACAGGCCAGGGGGAACGCCAGTCTCCGGTGGAGTTCGATGCGCGCCTCGGATGCGTCGGCGCCTTTTTGGGCGAGCAGCTGCGCGAATGAGCGTTCTGCATTACTGAGCTGGCGCTTCGTGTTCGTGGAGACGCTGCTGGTGGGGACGACCAGGTCGCGCTGCGCAAAGGCCGACAGGTTGTAATTCGTAGGATCGGTGGCGGTGAATGCGTGCGCGCTGCCATTGCGCAGGTGCACCTCCATCTTGTCCTCGGCGCGGTCGGCGACTACAATGGCGTCCTCCGCGAGCGTCAGGTTTGAGGTGTCCCCCGCGCCGGACTCTGCTAGGAAGACGCCGTGCCATTGCGTGGCGGCGGCGGAAACGTCTTGTACGTATAACACCAAGCGCGGGAATCGTTCGTCGAACACGCGCGGCTCGATCTGGAAGGAAGCCTGTGTGGCGATCAGGCGTTCCTGCAGCGCTCGAAGCGTGCGAACGGAAAGGGGGCCGAGCCACAGGGTCATGCAAAGCGTAACCGTTACTGCGCCGATCGCGAGCAGACCGACCGGCACCAGCAGGCGCCGCAGGCCCATTCCCACAGAATTCATGGCGATCAATTCGCTGTCGGCGGACATTCGCCCCAGGCCGATCAGCACGCCGAGAAGCACGGCCGTGGGCACAGTGAAGGAAAGCACGCTGGGGAAAGTGCACAAGAACAACTCCGCCACTTCGCCGGCGCCCCCCGCGTGGCGAACGATCAAATCCATCAGTTGCACCAGGCGCGGCACGAACAGCGCGAATGTAAGGACGGCAGCGCCCAGCAATGTGTGGGAGAGAACTTCGCGGCAGATATAGCGATCAATGATGCGCATCGCCAAGGCCCGCCATTCTAGCACGCCGCCCGGTTCGGATTCCGGGTTCGAGACAGGACGGGTATGAACAAGGTCAACCTGGTCCTGTTGTGGCACATGCACCAGCCGCAGTATCGGGATCCCGCGACGGGCCGTTATGTGCTGCCGTGGACCCGGCTGCACGCCCTCAAAGACTACTGGGGCATGGTCCGGGTGCTTGAGGAGTTTCCCAAAGTCCACGCGACCTTCAACATGGTGCCGTCGCTCGCTGCGCAACTGGAGGAATATGCCAGTGGCACGTTCGACGAGCCGTGGTTTGCCTTGGCATTCACGCCGGCCGAAAAACTGACAACGGAAGACAAAGCCGAGGTTCTGCTGCGCGGGTTTCAGGCCAATCGAGATAACCTGATTCACCGCTGGCCGCGTTATGGTGAGCTATTCGATCGTGCCGAACAGGCCGGTTCCCGGGAAGCGGCCGCCCGCATCTACGGGCCGCGCGACTGGCGCGATTTGCAACTGCTTTCGCAATTGGCATGGATGGATGAGGAGTATCTTGCGTTGGACCCCGTGGTATCGCGGCTTTCGGCGAAGGGATCGGACTACAGCGAGGAGGATAAGGAGGCGCTGCGCGCCAAGCAACTGGAATTGCTGGCGCGTGTCCTGCCGGAATATCGCCGCGCGCAAGATGCGGGCCAGATTGAAATTTCGACCACGCCTTTTTACCATCCGATTCTTCCGCTGATTTGCGACACCGACGTCGCGCGTCAGGCAAATCCCGGGACGCCGCTTCCGCAGCCTGCGTTCCGCCATCCGGAGGATGCGCGTCAGCACTTGGTGCGCGCTCGCAGGTACCACGAGCATTTGTTTGGACGGGCTCCGGCCGGCCTGTGGCCCTCGGAAGGATCGGTGTCTGACGAGGCTCTCCGCCTGGCCGCTGACCTTGGGTTTCAATGGTTTGCCACCGATGAAGGTGTGCTGGGCCGCACGCTGAACATCGGTTTCGCGCGTGACGGGGCGGGTTTCCCGTCGAATGCGGACCGGCTGTATGCGCCGTTGCGCTGGCGCTCCGGCGGGGCTGAGATCACCGGATTGTTTCGCGATCACTATCTTTCCGATTTGGTCGGTTTTGTGTACAGCCGCATGGATGCGGGCGCCGCTGCCGACGATCTGTACCGGCGTTTGCGCGCCGTCGGTGACCGGACGCAGACGGGGCGGCCGGTGACGGTCTCTCTGATTCTGGACGGCGAAAATGCCTGGGAGTATTACCACCGCAACGGCCGCACCTTCCTGCGGGAATTTTACCGGCGCATTGAGGCCGACCCCGACATTTGCGCGTTGACGGTATCGGAAGGTCTGCGGGCCGCCGGCGACGTAGCAACGGTGCAGCGAATCGCACCCGGCTCCTGGATCAACGCGAATTTCGACATCTGGATTGGCCATGCGGAAGACGTGACGGGTTGGAACCTGCTTCGCGCCGCCCGGGATTTCTACACACGCGCGGCGGAAAGGCGGGCGAGCAATGAGAAGGGCGCTCCCACGGAGACGCAGGTTGCCGCTGCCCTGGAAGCGCTGTTGATGGCCGAGGGAAGCGACTGGTTCTGGTGGTTTGGCCCAGAAAACAGCTCGGCAAACGACGCCGAATTCGACGCTTTTTTCCGCAAGCTGTTGAGCGAGGTGTATCGCTCGTTGGGCGCCAATGCGCCGGACACGCTGGCGGAGCCGATCAAGCGGCAAACCGGCCAGGCGGAGATTTTGCCGCCTTCCAATCTGCTTGATGTGCGCGTGGATGGGCGCGACACGAGCTATTTCGAATGGTTGGGCGCGGGATTTTATTCGCCGGATCAGCGGGACAGCTCGATGCACGGCCGGGTTCGGCTGCTGCGCCAGATCCATTACGGTTTCAGCGCCACCAAATTCTATGTGCGCGCCGATGTATTTGACGGCGTGCTGCGGGAACTGGCGGACGGGGAGTTCCGGCTGACGCTGCGCGGTGACGAAGAGCTGCGAGTGGTCATTCATCTGGCCGGCGGGAAGGTAAAAGACTATCTGGTGGAGGCCAGGGATTTTTGCCCGCTGGGGCCGGATGAAATGGTTTCGGTGGCGTGCGATCAGTTCCTCGAAGTTTCCATTGCTCGAAGCCTGCTGCGCCCGGGCCGGCGGGGCTCTTTTTCTCTGATCGTGGCGTTGTGGGAGGGTGGGCTGCCTGTGGACGCCCTTCCGGTGGAGGGCGCCCTCGAAGTGCGCCTGGGCGAGGAGAATTTCGCCTGGCCCGTTGAGTAAAGGCGACCTTTCTCTGATTGCCGATTGAAGTGCCGCGCGATTTTCTGCCGCTTAGCGATACCACGTAAGTCACACCTGATGCAGAAGTTAGTAAGCGGACAAGCTCCGAGACGTTTCCGGCGGTTACCGATGCGTGGCTGGTCGCAAACTCTGGGGTTGAATCGCATACTTGCAGCGGTACCATTAAGAGAGAGACAGCTAAGTCATTAGATATTTAGATTGTTAACCGTATAGCCTTAGCAAGGTACTGGAACCACCAGGCCATTGTCCCGGCCCGGAATGGAACAGTTCTCTCACAGCATGGCGTAGGGGTTCAGGAATCTCTCGACGGAGATGGCTGAGATGAAGAACAGGCAAAGAGGGTTTTCGCTAATCGAGTTGCTCATTGTTGTGGCCATTATCCTGATTATCGCCGCGATTGCGATTCCGAGCTTGATGCACGCCAAGATGAGTGGCAACGAAGCCTCAGCTGTCGGCTCTCTCCACACCATCATTACCGCCAGTCAGACTTATGCCTCAACCTACGGGAGGGGATATCCGACGACGCTGGCTCAGTTGGGTCCATCGGTAATTCCCTCGGCCACCAACGCCGATCTGCTCGATAGCGTGCTGGCATCGGGAGCCAAGAGCGGTTACACGTTCTCCTATAGCGCCGGACCTGCGGTCGGTGGCGTCGTCAACAGCTTCGCGATTACGGCCGATCCATCGACGCGTGGTACGACAGGGCAACGGAGCTTTTACGCGGACCAGACCTTTGTCATACGCTTCAACTCCACGACCACCGCTTCCGCCACCGACTCTCCCCTCAGCTAAGCGGTAAAAAGCCCAGGCCGCACAGGCACTTCGGGGACGCCTCAGCAAGTGAGTCGTTGCCAAGTTGGCATTGACGGTTGGCTCCCTCACCCATCCTGTTGTAAAATCCGGCCTCGCCTTTTTGCGCAAGACTTCCTCGAAACGGAGAACGCTTATGGCCGGCAAATCCCCTGTACGAATCTGGGTTGGAACGCGAAAAGGCGCTTTTGTGTTTTCGTCGAAAGACCGGAAGAAGTGGGAGTCGGAAGGCCACTTCTTCGGAGGGCAGGAAGTCCACCACGTGACACAAGATCCTCGCGATCCGAAGCGGCATTATGCGGCGGTTGGCAACGCCTGGTTCGGTCCGCACCTTCACGTCAGCCGTGACAACGGCAAAAAGTGGGAAATCTCCGAAAAGGGTTTGGAAGTCAAGGGCATCACTGGCAAATCGTGGCAGGTGACGGAAAAGGGAATGGAACTGAAGGAAACTCCGGACGCCACACTCAAGCGCATCTGGAACATCACGCCGGGCGCGGCGGATGAGCCGCGTGTTGTTTACCTGGGAGGCGATCCGGGAGTGCTGTTCCGCAGTGGAGACAATGGCGCGAATTGGGAGATGGTACCCGGCCTGGACAGTCATCCGACACGCGAGAAGTGGTCGCCAGGCGCGGGTGGCATGATGGTCCACTCGATTGCCTGTCTCGGCAAGGGGCGGCTGATCGTGGGAATTTCCGCTGCGGGGGCGTTTCGCTCCAGCGATTCTGGCAAGACCTGGGAGCCGTTTAACGGAAATGTCCTCGTGGACTTTGCGCCGGAGAAGTTCCCGGAAGTTGGTCAGTGCGTGCACAAGCTAAAAGCGCACCCCAGCAATTCCGGGGCGCTCTACCAGCAGAATCATGCCGGAGTCTACCGTGCGGACTTCGCCGCCAAGAAATGGGATGATATTTCGAAGGGCCTGCCTTCACGTTTCGGCTTTGCGCTGGCGGTTCCGGCGGCAGAAAAACAGACGCTGTTTACCGTCCCCATCATTTCGGGGGAGGAACGATTTGTGCCGGGTGGAAAACTGCGGGTGGCCCGGAGCCGGGACGGCGGCCGCAGTTGGAAGCTGTTGACCAAGGGCTTGCCGCAATCGAACGCATACGTCCTCGTGCTCAGGGAGGGAATGACGTCTGATGACCGTGATCCCGCGGGCGTTTACTTTGGAACCTCGTCGGGGACGCTGTTTTACACGCGGGACGCCGGAGACTCGTGGCAGACGTTGGCCGAAAATCTTCCCCCAATCTATTCGGTTTCGGCTGCACTGCGCTAAGCCGAGACGGGAATGTTATCGGCGGCCTTTTTCAAGCATGACTTCCGTTTGAATTAGTTACTTCGCAGACCTGCAGATTCGTTTCGATAGCACGCGTTTACCAAAGCACCTTTAACCCGAACTGAATTTGCCGCGACGTGGTTGCGGTGCTGGTAACCTGTCCCGCCGTGGGCGACTGTTCGGGGAAGGTCGAGTTCGGCGCGGCCTGCAGCACATCGACGATGAGGTTCGGCGTGTTGAAATTAGCCCGGTTCAAGGCATTAAAAATCTCCGCGCGGAACTGCAGCGTCAATCTCTCGTTCACGTGAGTATCCTTAAACGCCGAGAAATCCCAGGTCGCCAGGCCGGGGCCCGTGAAGCTGTCCCTTCCCAGGTTGCCGTAGAAACCGCTGTTGCTGGGCGGCGCGATAAAGGCGTTCGGATTGAACCACTGGTTGGGATTCCCCGTAACCACCGGTCCGGTGAACGCCGGATTGAGAAACGGCCGCACCGGATTGCGCGAGTCGCCATTATTGGCAGGGTTATAGCTGAGCTGCGGCGTAAGCGGAAAGCCCGACTGCACGCTCACGATGGAGTTCAGCGTCCAGCCGCCTACGAAACCGTTCGCGACACCTTTCAGGCCGCCAAAAAAGTGCTGCCCGTTTCCGACCGGCAGGGCATAGCTGGCATTAATCGCGGCGGAGTTCCGGACGTCGAAGGTCGCCAGTCCTTTGTCCGCGCTCGGATTGTAGGGGTTCGAAAGCAGCGCCACGGCGTTTTGCGCCGCTGTGGCGTTGAGCGAATCTCCGTTGTCCAGGGTCTTTGAAAAAGTATACACGCCGCGAACCGCAAAGCCTTTGCTGAAGCGGCGGTTCACATCAATCTGCAACGCGTTATACGAACTGACGCCCTCGGAGACCCACGTCCATGTATTTGCAAGCGCCGTGTTCGGCTTGGTGCTGGTCGGATTGAAATACGTTCCTGCCGGCACCGGCTGTCCGGCCAACGCGCCAAAGACCGGCAGGCCGGTCCCTGGATTGATCGTCACAGGGAACGTGGCGGGGCAGGGCGAGGCCGGGCAGATAACAGGAGCGGGCGCATTGGCGTCCACTCCGATGATTTCGTGATAGCCGTGATTCCCGACATAGCCTACGTGCAAAGACGTATTTGGCGAAAGCGCTCGTTCGATGGCCAGCGAGTATGAGATGAGCGTCGGAGTGTACAGGTCGGATTGCACTCCTCCAGGTAACAACAGCGCCAGCGGCGTTGTCGGCGGCGGTGCGCTGGGCTGGATGGGAGTGCCCGCAGCTCCAAAAATGTTGGTGAGGCTGGTGGCTGCGATCGTATAGGTCGGATTGAACGGCGCGTTCTGGTCTGCGCGATAGCCCAGGGCGTCCTGCAGGTCGTTGTACATGCCGAAATTTGCGCGAATCACTGTTTTCTTACCGAACGGGTTCCAGGCAATTCCGATGCGCGGCTGTGGCAGGAACGTGGCGCGGTTGACGGTGAACAACGAGTTTCCGACCTGCGGCAGGCACACGTTGGAAGCCGGTCTTGAGGCGCACGCGAGACCCGCACTTGTGCTGCTGGGGGTATAGTTTGAGGCGCGCCCATGGGCTTCGTTCCATCCGGTGTCGAATTCATCGCGGAAGCCCAACGTCACCGTCAAATCTGGGCGCAAGCGAATCGTATCTTCGGCGTACCAGGCGCCGAAAAACGAACGCCAGTTCATGGGTGTCGGGGCTGGGTCATGCAAGAAGCTGGCCGCACCCGCCAAGAAATTCGGCAGCCCGGTAAAGGTCAACTGGCCATATTGGCTGAGCGCGATCTCCTCGTTGGATTGGAACGGTTGCAGCCAGACACCGACGCGAAACTGGTGACGCCCTTTCGTGAGTGAAACGTCGTCCGCAAACGTGAAGAGATTGCGGGCAATGTGCAGGTTGCTTCCATTGTTGTTTCCGGCCAATCCCAATTGTGCCTGCGGATTGGAAGCCTGACTGCCGCCCACCACCACCGCGCCTACCGGGAGTCCTGCCAAAAAGCCAGGCACGGTGGCAGCGGGTGTGCCGGGAGTGGGCTCGCCCGTAAAGAAATATCCGGCTCGCGAGAAACCGGCGCGGTCGGTGTTGAGCAGCGTCGGCGAGAAAATGTGCGTTTCATGCAGGCTCAGCACCTGCTCCCGCAGGCTCAGCAAATCGGTGCTGTAAGGATCGAGCGGCGTTACAGTGACGCCATTGCTGTCGTCAACCGTGTAGACCGTGTCGCCAGAATCGCGACTCGAAAACACATGGTCCATGCGTACAGCTCCGAAATCTTCACGGATCGTCCGCAAGGGGCTGCTTAGAACCTGGGCGACTCCGTCACCGCCGGCGGTCACCTTAAAATCGGGAGCGCTGGCCGGAGCGATCGGCCACAGATTTAGCAGACCCATGGTCTTGACAATGGCGGCGGCATCCAGCCGTGACTGCGCGTCGGGAACAAATGCAACCGAGGTCTGGTGTAGATTCTCGCGGAACCCCTCGTAGTTGGCGAATACGAAAGTCTTGTCCTTCTGGATCGGGCCGCCCATCGCGGCGCCAAACTCATTTCTCTGAAACGGAGGAGCGGAGGGGCCGGCGTCGAAGAAGTTACGGGCATCGAGGGCGCTGTTGCGCAGAAATTCAAACAACGAGCCGTGCCACTGATTGGTGCCGGACTGCGTGACGATGCTGACCTGCCCGCCAGGTTTCTTGCCGTACTCAGCGCCGTAGTTATCCCGCAGAATATTGAATTCTCTTACGGCGTCGATGCCCAGCACTTGTCCGCTGGTGCCGCCGGGGGTCATATTATTTTCGGCCGCTCCGGTGAACTCCACGCCATTCAGGAGAAAAAGGTTCTGCTGCGGCCGGTTTCCCGAAACGGAAAACATGTTAGCCGTCGTCGAGTTGGAAATTCCGATCCCCCCGGTTTTCTCCCAGGTGAAGTTCACCACGCCGGGATTGAGCAGCATCAGCAAATCGTAGCTGCGGCCGTTCAACGGAAGATTCTTGATTTGCTGCTCAGCCACCAAGCCCGAAGTATCCGTGGTGGTTGGGTTTACGGAGGGAATGTCTTCATTTACCGTGATCTGCTCGCGGACTCCTCCAATCTGCAGGCCGAAATCCAGGGTCCCTGCTTGTCCCACGGCCAGATGGATTCCGCCGCGCACGACGGGGCGGAATCCATCCTTCACGACAGTCACCTCATAGGCGCCCACGGCCAACTCAAGCAACTGGTAACGCCCTGCTGGATCCGTTGTGGTATTGCGAACGGTTGCGGTCTCGAGATTCTTCGCCGTTACCGTGGCTGCGGAAACGGCCGCGCCGGAGGGGTCGGTAATGACTCCAGAAATGGCCGCCGCGACCTGCGCCGCCGCCCGGGAAGGGAATACCGTAAGTGCAAGAAGTAAGGCGAGCGTGCAAGAGGTCCACGCAGACGAGTCAAAACCTCGGCGTGCCGTGCTTTTGCGAGGAGTGACGGTTCGGCTAAGTATCATCGGCGGCCCCAAGATTTATAACGAACGCCACTTTAATACGATTAAATACGGCACGTCAACATGACTATATATGACTATGCGAAAGCCGGCAGGTGGAAAGGGCAGGTTTTGTTTGGCTTTAGATTTGCCAGTCGGAGGGGCCGAAGGTCTTGGTTTGAAGCTGCTGGAGCGCCGACTGGGCCTCTTCGATGGCTCGGCGCTCGGCGGAATCGGCAGGGGCATCCTTAATCTCGTGCAGGCGCCTGGCGAGCGCCGTTTCCGCCGCATAAATCTTCTCGCCCAGTTGCAGGGGGTTGGCCTCGGTAAGAGCAGCTTGTACTTCGCCCTCCCATGCGGGGAATGCAGGGCGCTTGTCGCGATCTGGGGAGCTGGCCATGTGGTCTCCGGGAAAAGGCTGAAGCCGTTGTCAGGAACCCTGCTTTTCAATCTCCTGTAGCAGGTGCTTTGCATCGCGGACTGCCTCGGAAATGACGGCGTCACGCGACGGCGAATTCTTGGCATCCAGCAACGCCGTCAGTTTGCCTGCGGCGAGGACGGATGCGGCAATCAGTAAAACGTGCTTTTCTGAGTCGTCCATATGCTGAGTTTAACACGAGAAGGCTGCGCCGTGAGAGAATGGGAGCAAAGGCGGCCACGATTAGAAGCGAAGTACGGCTAAGTCGCTGGGTCGTGCGCCGACCGGAACCATGGTCAACAGGCTGCAACCGTTCTCGCCGGCAGTAAACTGACGGCACGTTTGCACGCGGACGACGGCGAGGTCATTGGAATCGTGATTGACCACCAGAAGCAGCTCGCCGCTGGGGTCCAGGCGGCAGGCTCCGGGGCTGTGGCCTACTTGAATCGGCAAGCCGACATGGCGCGTTTCGATCGCAATGGGCAAGATCCTGCCGGCGGCCGAATCGGAGAGGTAGAGCATGTCCGCACCTGGAGTTAACGTGCCTTCGGTCGGCTCAAGTCCGACAACCCTGGACTCGGCTACCTCCGCCGTCGAGGTATTCAGTATCTCGATGCCGTGCGATGCCGGGATGGTGACGTAGAGCTCGCCACCGTCGGGCTTCAGAAACATCTCCGCCGGTGTGCCGCCCAACGCCAGATTGGCCAGCAGAACCCGGCGCCGCAAGTCGACCGCCGAAATTTGCTTTGCATCCGCGGCGGAGACGTAGGCCATGGAGCTATCAGGCAGAACGACGACATGCTCGGGGTGATTGGCCACGTCGATCGTGGCAATGGGAGCGAGGGTCTGGGCGTCGAACAGTTGCAGCGTGGAGTCGTCACGGTTGGGGACGATGACGGTGCGGCCATCGGGCGTCACGAGGGCAAGCCAGGGGCGCCGGCCGGTGCGTGCGCGAGAAGTGACCTGGCGGCTGGCGGTGTCGATGACCACGAGCATGTTTGAGCCGGAAGCTGCAACGTAGGCGCGACGTCCGTCAGGGGAGAAATCCAAGCCAAACGGAGAGGCGCCAACGGGAATGCGCGCCGCGATCGTACGGGTAGCGGCATCGAGAACCCAGACGTAGCCTCCCCCTGTGGAGACGCCCCATATCTCATTGTGCGCAGGAACCACTGCTCGATTTCCTTGGATTCGACGACGGTGTCGTCGTGCTGCCAGCAACAGCCATCCACGACCTGCTCGTTGGCGAGCACGGTCTGGCACTTCGGACACCAGTTCACCAGGCTCCGCTTTCGATAGGCCAGCCCGCGTTCGAGCATGCGGAGGAAAAACCATTGGTTCCAGCGGTAATACTCCGGCTCGCAGGTGGAAATTTCGCGCCGCCAGTCATAGCTGAATCCGAACCGGCGGCAGACCGCCTTCATCTGCGCGATGTTCGCGTTGGTCCATTCGCGAGGGGGCGTTCCTCGTTTGATCGCGGCGTTCTCCGCCGGCAGTCCGAAAGCGTCCCATCCGATGGGGTGAAGCACGTTGAAGCCGCGCATGCGCCGGTATCGCGCCACCGCGTCGCCAATCGTGTAGTTGCGCATATGGCCCATGTGCAATGTGCCCGATGGATACGGCAGCATCTCGAGCAAATAGTATTTTGGCCGCGCAAGATCCACATCGGCATTGGAGACACCTTTCTCGTCCCAATGTTTCTGCCACTTTTGTTCGACCGCCTGCGGATCGTACTCGGCCACGGTTGGCTATTCTCCCTGTTTTCGCGATTTGCGCTTCGTTGGTGCGGTTTCCGGCGCGGGCTCCGGGCGGTATTCGTCAGCGTCGTCGTAAACGGGTGCGATTGGGTGTGAAGCTGTGTCCGTTACCATTACGTGGGAGCCGCCAGAGTAATTGCCGGCGAGCGCGTTATTTTAGCGGATGGATTGCTTTGTGGCTACCCCTATGCGGCGGGCTCTGCATTGTTTACCGCGAAAGCTCCCCTTGCTTGCTTACCGCCGAAGCTCGCCTTACCGGCTTACTTCGGCTCAAGAGGACTTTCGCTCGAGTTCCCGCGACCCGATTCAGGCTGAGCGGAGTAACGTGGCATCCGGCTATTGCGTCTAATAAAAAAGAATGACACAGCTCAGCAAGCTCAGTAGCACCTTGAAAGGAGCCTGTTTATGAAGCTTCCCTTTTCTCGAAAGTTTTTCGCCGCCGCTATAGTAACGGTCCTCGCCGCCGCCCCTGTTCTGGCCGTGCGCGTCGGGCAGATGGCGCCTGACTTCACCGGCACGGCCAGCACGGGTCAGGCTTATAAGCTGTCTGACCTGCGGGGCAAATTCGTGGTTCTGGAATGGCACAACAATGGCTGCCCCTACACGATGAAGCACTACCAGAGCGGCAACATGCAGCGCCTGCAGAAGGAATGGACCGCCAAGGGCGTCGAGTGGTTCACCGTCATCTCCTCCGCACCCGGAGAGCAGGGTTACGTAACCGCCGCGCAGGAAAACGACTACGTGAAACGCATGAACGCTGCTCCGACCGCCGCGCTGCTCGATCCCATGGGCCAGATTGGCCACCTGTTTGACGCGAAGACCACGCCCCAGATGATCGTGATCGGCCCCACGGGGACGGTGTTGTACGATGGCGCCATTGACGACAAGCCCAGCGAGAATCCCTCCACCATCGCCAGCGCAAAAAACTATGTTGAGAACGCCCTTACCGAGGCTCTCGCGGGCAAACCGGTAACGACTGCAACCACGCGCCCCTACGGCTGCTCGGTCAAATATCGCTAATAGAAACTCGGGCCAAGCGATGCACCGGGAAGTTTCGACGGATGTGTGCCACGACGCTGATCTGTGGCACAATCCTTCGGCAAATTGATGACCCGCCGCCTGAATATCCGACTCGTCTCACTCGCCATCGTGCTTGCCGCGCTGGCTGCGTGGCAAATCGTACGCGAGGTCAGGCCCTCCTTCGTTGGCCCTGACGTTCGTCTGCTCGCCTT
>Ga0207150_1106_pt1 | contig 16913 bp, 17 predicted proteins | sample Alteio_BWMinHeat_32_FD_153526 | JGI IMG/M metagenome (GOLD analysis project Ga0207150, IMG submission 153526) | Enriched cells from forest soil in Barre Woods Harvard Forest LTER site, Petersham, Massachusetts, United States -... | ecosystem: Environmental > Terrestrial > Soil > Temperate forest >...
TAATACCACACCAATGAATGGTATGTGAGGGGGGAGAGGTATATATGCGAGTCCATATTTTGGGTGTTTGCGGTACGTTTATGGGCGGGATTGCCTTACTCGCAAAACAAGCTGGATTTGAAGTGTCAGGCTCTGACCAAAATGTTTATCCTCCCATGAGTATTCAACTGGAAGAACAAGGTATTAAACTTCAATCAGGTTATTCCCCCGAGCATGTGGATCCATTAATCGATTATGTCATCGTTGGAAATGTCATTCGTCGTGGTAATCCTTTGATGGAATCCGTGATGAGTGGTAAGACGCCTTGGATATCAGGTCCGGGATGGTTGTATGAATACATATTAAAAAATCGGCATGTTTTAGCGGTTTCTGGCACGCATGGAAAAACGACAACAACGTCTATGTTGGCATGGATTCTCGAATCGGCAGGCTTATCACCGAGTTTTTTAGTGGGCGGTGTGCCAGAAAATTTTGGTGTTTCAGCGCGTTTAACCGATTCACCTTATTTTGTGATTGAAGCGGATGAATATGACACAGCGTTTTTTGATAAACGTTCGAAATTTTTGCATTACAGACCTCGCACATTGATTCTCAATAATCTCGAATTCGATCACGCCGATATTTTTCCTGATCTCGCAGCGATTCATCAACAATTTCACCATCTTGTTCGAATCGTCCCAGGCAATGGGCGCATTATTTATCGTGCCGATGATGAACAATTGATTGAAGTGTTGGAACAAGGTTGTTGGACACCGCGCGTGACATTCGGAGGTCGGCACGGTCAATGGCGTGCAAAATTATTATCGTCTGATGGCAGTCATTTTGTGGTGATGCGTGATGCAGCCGTGGTGGGTGAAGTGCAATGGTCTTTAATTGGAAAGCATAATGTTGAAAATGCACTAGCGGCGCTTGCAGCAGCACATCATGTCGGTGTTGCACCAGGAAATGGCATTACTGCGCTTTCAACATTCAAAAATGTCAAACGACGCTTAGAATTAAAAGGTCAAGTCAAAGGTATTTCCGTTTACGATGATTTTGCGCATCATCCCACAGCCATTGCGACAACACTTGCAGGATTACGTGCACGTATTGGCAACGAAGCACGCATTATCGCAGTACTTGAATTAGGTTCTTATACCATGCGTACCGGCTATCATAAAGAATCCTTGAGCGCAGCTTTGGTGGATGCTGATTGGATTGGTTGCCAATGTACAGCAACAGATTGGGATGTCGCTGATGCCTTTATCCATTGTGAACAACCTGTTGTGTTGACGCGCAACATCGACGATTTGTTGGAAAAAATAATTCCTATCTTACGTCCAGACGATCATGTGATTATGATGAGCAATTCCGGATTTGGTGATTTGCATCATAAATTATTAGAAAAATTGCGCATGATTGATATTCCAGTTGATGCAATGAGTTAAGTGTCTTTACATTTAGTAATTCTTATTTTTTCATAGCGTTATCATTCGGAGCAAAAAAATTTTTTTGTTTTATACTTCTTATACGTGACATCAATGGAGCGCGCATCTATGTATGGCCGTAAAAGAGCTCAATCAGTTGATTTGGATGAAACAAAACAAGAAGGTCAGGAAGAAGAATTGATTCAATATGTCGTAACGAAGAATGAATATAGACTGTCGGAACAGCCTTTTTCAATTGTACAGGATTATATTTTCTGTTCACTTGATGTTGCTTCTGTAAAAAAAGCTTATGCACAACGTCCGAAAGAAGAGAAATTAACGGAAGATCAAACAGCTTTGTTGCATCTTGTCATATCAGCAAAAAGTTTGCATGATTTTTTGATAGCAGTACAAATGATTTCAAATTATACCCCTCCTTTATTTTCTTCAAAAACAAAAGCTGAGTTAATGAAAGATTATTTGAAAGAGAATTATTTTAACGTGGATAATGGTTATCAATCTCTCCCTACTTATATTGAAGATTTAATAGAAAATGAAAAAATGATTAAATCACTCAATAAAGAATTTAATATTAATCAAAATGAATTAATAACGATGGGCGATGTAATGAAAAAATATGACCAATGTATCGGAGTTTTGAAAAAGAAAATAGATGAAGAAAAAAATCCCAGATCAAAGAAACTAATAAAATTAAATGCTGTTAGTAGAATTTTTAATGACCATTTAGATCATCAAAACGCAGTTTATGCAGACTCATGTAATTCATGTATTTATGATTTACATAAGCTGAAAGATAAACATATTGCAGCTGAAGTTGAAGAAAAAGAACATAGAGAAGCAAAACATTATGAAATTGTGAAGATTGTCAATACAAGAATCAAACCGCATGAGAAAGAGATTTTAACATACGTTCAAGAGAATGAATGGCTAAAACTCAAAGAAAAATTAGAAGAATATCGAAATAAAATTCTTTATAAAGTGGGATTTGATAAATTTATTGAGAAAGATGAAAGATCTTATGCAACCACCAAACGACGTGAAGAATTTGGAAGATCAAAACATGAATTGTCCAGAAGACAAACAGTGAGATCAGCACCTGAGATTGCAGCGGAATTTTCTGAGAGTGTAGAACATAAACCATCTAAACAACCTCGAAAATCAATTTTCTTTGATATTGCAAATGCTAAGTCAGATAAAAAAACGTCAGTGGATATGGATGACGATAAACATAAGAAAACAACGACGAAAACACGTGCAAGTAAATTTTAGAGACGAAAATAAAAATAATGATGAATGTGTCTGTGACCGTAGTGATTTCTGTATTGGCTATGATACTGACGTGACGTTGCATTTTCCCAATCCTGATTAAACTCACGAGATAATATTCCAATGATTTCTCGTTCATGCGTAATGACTGACAATTCTCGATTATGGTCCAAAGAATTTTTGGTTAAATTGATTGATCCGATCACGGCGAGTTGATTGTCAATTAAAATAACTTTGGCGTGAATGATGAGTTTTTTGCTTTGTTTGAGTTGAACCCCAGCGCGCTGTAGATATTGAAATTTTTTATTGTATGACTGATTCTCTGAATGCAAAATTTTGACTTCGATACCTTGGCGCGCTAAAGCGGAAAGCGTGCCAATGATGTCATAATCATTCAAATTCTCTGCATAAATTTCAATATGTGAATGGGCATTTTTTAAAGCGGATAAAATTTTTTCGCGACTATTATCTGGACTCCAAATTAAATTTGGGTTTGAGGGTGTAATCGATTTTCGTAATACATCGGCTGAAAAAATATTTTTAATTTCGTTGATTTCAGCGGGATCCGTTATCAATAGTGCAAAATTACGTTCATTTTGAAAAGTAGAATGCGTCAAATTAAAAGTCATGACAAATGCTCGTGAGTTGTCAAATATAAATGTTTTTTGATGTGTAAATTTGAACGCCGGATTGCCCTCTGTGACATCAATATTAGCGGCGCGTAATTGATTTATGGCAGCAATATTTTCATTTTCTGATTTATAGGGTGCTCGTTCTATTAATACATGAACTGTTTTTCCTGATTTTTTTGCATGAATTAATGCGTTAATAAATGTTTCGTCAGTGAGTCCGTAAGTGATTAAATCAATTTCGTGTGCATTTGATAGGGCGGATAGTAATGGCGCGCGACCCGCGTCAGGTTCGATAATGAGTTGGTCAGCAAAGAGCGATGCGCTGAAAAAGAATAAAAAAATGAAAACAAATATTTTTTTCACAAATTACAACTCACTTCTTGCAGCGAATGCACGTACGAGTGTATGCGTATCGATATATTCAAGTTCACCACCGAGCGGCACACCGTGTGCAATGCGTGAAACTTTAATGGCACGTTTTCTGACTAGATTTGAAATATAGTGTGCGGTGGCTTCGCCTTCGACAGTAGAATTTGTGGCTAAAATAACTTCTTGAATGATGTTTTGTGAAAGACGTTGATCGAGTTCATGCAGTCCGATATCTTCTGGACCTATTCCATCTAAAGGCGATAAATGTCCCATTAAAACAAAATACAATCCACGATAAGTTCCCATTTGTTCGACAACAGACATATCCATTGGACTTTCAACAATACACAATAATGCGCTGTCGCGATGTGTTGAACTGCACAAAGCGCACAGAGTGGTTTCGCAAAACGTGCGACATTTATCGCAATGGCGAATGGTTTGAATAGCTTCGCGTAATGTATTGGCTAAGTGCAAACCATTTTCACGATTACGCTCAAGAATTTGAAAAGCCATTCGTTGCGCTGTTTTAGGGCCAACGCCCGGTAAACAGCGCAATGATTCGATGAGTCGTTCAATCAGTGGACTAAATTTCATTTTACTCCGTCGGTAAATTAAATCCTTCGGGTAATTTAATGCCTGTCAGGCTGCTCATTTTTTCACGCGTCCCTTTTTCAATCTTGCCAGCGGCATCGTTGATTGCTGCAGCGACGAGATCTTCAATAATTGATTTTTCTTCTTTCATTAAGCTTGGATCGAAAGAAACTTTCTTAGCAAAATGCTGACCTGTCATCGTGATTTTAACTAATCCACCGCCAGATTGTCCGACCACTTCCATCTCAGCGATTTGTTTTTGGATTTCTTGCATTTTCTTTTGCATTTCCTGGGCTTTTTTCATCAGCTCAGTAAAGCCTGGTTTTTCATTCATCGGTTTGTTCATCGAGATACTCCCGTTTGTGTGGTAAAAAACTTAAAACTCGCCAAATTCTATCAAAGTTCTGAATCGATTGCTTCAATAGAATGATCGTCTAATGTTGCATTAAAAGTAGACATAATTTTTTGTATACCTTGATCTTGATGAATGACACTGGTCGCTTGTTGTTGTCTTTGATGATGAATATGTTGTTTTTCATCGGCCGGTGTGTTCAATAAATTCGATGTTAAGGTGATATTTAATTTAATCGGTTGTTTGAAGTGCGTGCTGAGTGCTTCTTGAATGCGTTCTTTTAATTTTGGATTTAATAATGCAGCATGTTTCTCAGCGAGAAATAATTCAATTTTGTTATTTGTGTTGGATTGCATCGTACAATGCGACGCGAGCGCAAGCGACATTCCTGACAACTTTAACGCAGGCAATAAATTATTCCAATTTGTGTCGGCAGCAGGTATTTCTGTTTTGATAGAAGGAATTGGTGTCGTGATTTCTTGTTTTTCTTGTCCTGGTTGAAATGCAAACATTCGAAGCATCAACATTTCAAAACCTAATGCAGGATTTGGCGCGAAGGCTAAATCACGTCGACCTATGAGTGCAATTTGATAGAATAATTGAATATCTGTTGCAGAAAATTGTGTCGCAAGACGTCGAATCGTGTCTGAATTTTTTTCATCAGGGATAATTTGTTGAATACTGATTCGATGCAACAACGATAATAAATCAGCGATGAGTCGATCGACATCGGGTGTTTGTTCGATTAATTGATGAATGGTATTGAATAACGCGCGACCGTCTTTTGTAGCAATGTGATCCAGTAATTGAAAAAGAAAATCGGTGTTGACAAACCCAAGCATGGCGCGCGTTTCTGCAAGAGAAATGTTTGATGGACACCAGGCAATGGCTTGATCAAGTAAACTCAGCGCATCACGTAAACTGCCGCGCGCTGCTGTTGCCAGTTGTTCTAGCGCAGAAACTTCAGCTGAAATATTTTCTGCCTCACAAATATAAGCAAGACGTGCCGTGATTTTTTCAACGGGCACATGATTGAGATTAAATTGCAAACAACGGGATAAAACGGTGATCGGTAATTTATGTGGATCAGTGGTTGCTAATAAAAAGACGACATGCGCAGGTGGTTCTTCGAGTGTTTTTAAGAGCGCATTAAAACTATGCCCTGATAACATGTGAACTTCGTCGATCAAACAAATTTTAAAACGACCTTGTGCGGGCGCATATTGAATGGTTTCGAGTAAGTCGCGCGTATCTTCAACTTTTGTACGAGAAGCTGCGTCAACTTCAAGTAGATCAGGAAATTTGCCTTGATCGATACTGGTGCATGCATGGCAAGTGCCGCAGGGTGTTGCAGAAATTTTAACTTCACAATTGAGACATTTGGCGAGAATGCGTGCCAATGTAGTTTTACCAACACCGCGAGTTCCCGCGAATAAGTAAGCGTGATGCAAACGTCCTTTGTCGAGAGCGTTGGTTAGCATGCGGAGAATGTGTTCTTGGCCAACCATTTCTTGGAGTGAATGGGGTCGCCATTTGCGTGCTAACACTTGGTAACCCATCCTGATTGACCTCATCAATTTTTTATAGGATAAGGAATTTTAGAAGTTTTTTGGAGCGCTGATTTGACAAGCAGTTTGGAACTGCGAGAGCCAAACCAGTTCAGGAGAACTTGTTTGGCGGTCAAATCAAGCGAAAAAAATTCTAAAATTCCTTATCGTTCTTAAAAATAAGGAGGCAACCATACCAGCCTGACTTCGGCGCCCGCATCTGCCGCTGCCGTTGCTTCCTTCCGGACCTGGCGGGATTCACGGCATATCGTCGCGAAGAGACCGGTATAGTCACCATTACGCATTCGGAGAGAGAGGGATTCGAACCCTCGGTACGTCGTTAAACGTACACACACTTTCCAGGCGTGCGCCTTAAACCGCTCGGCCATCTCTCCTACAATGGTCGGCAAGCGTAAACGAGAATGCGTCGGGTTGCAATAGACTCTCGCTTTCTGTTGGCAGTATCGGTAGTATTTCACTGTGGAATAAGGGATTTCAAGGAGAGTCGGATGGCAGAAGAAGCACCACATCAGCCCGTTGACATGGAACGTAGAAAAGCCGCGATTTTGGGCCAGCCCAGTTTTAAAGGATTAACAGAAGAAGAAACGCATACGCTCGCGCAGCTTCTCAAAGAAAAACGTTATAACCCCGACGAAGTCGTTGTCAAAGAAGGGGATCTCATCGACAGCGTTTATTTTATTCTCGAAGGCGATGCTGATGTACGCCACATTACTTACATGAATGGCGTGCAACAAATCAATTCTGTTGCAATCTTACGCGCCGGTTCAACGATCGGTTTAAATGATCGCGGGTTTTATTCTTTGACAGGACGACGCACGGCAACCGTTGTTGCAAAAACACCTATGTTATTGTTGCGTCTCGATCTCGCTGTGTTTCATGGTTTTGCATTAGTCAATCCGCACGTTAACAAAGTGATGCGTGAACATGCAGCTAAGATGTTGTTGATGAAGAGATGAAAACATTCCCCAAAATATTTTCATAAATTTTTGTTAACGGTTCCAACGAATCTAACGCGATGGATTCATTGATTTGATGCGCGCTATCACTGATCGGTCCAATCTCAATTACTTCAGCGCCAGTCGGTGCAATGAATCGTCCATCGGATGTGCCGCCGCCAGTGGAACGCTCGGGCGAAATACCCATCACATCGCGAATCGCTTTTTCTGTTGCATCCAATAATCTTCCCTGTGTTGTTAAAAAAGGTTTTGCTGACACGTTCCATTCGACTGTGTAATTGGGCGCGTATTTTTTAACGATATTTTCAACACGTTCTTGCAATTCATTGACAGTAACAGCAGTGGAATATCGAAAATTAAATAACATCTCGAGTGTGCCAGGCACAACATTTGTTGCACCAGTTCCTGCGTGAATATTGGAAATTTGAAAAGTGGTGGGCGGAAAAAATTTATTGCCTTGATCCCAAGTGGTTTGACTGAGTTCTGCAATAATAGGCCCTGCAAAATGAATGGGGTTGATGACTTTTTCAGGATAAGCGATATGACCTTGTTTTCCCTGAATGCGTAAACTGCCTTGCAGAGAACCACGCCGGCCGACGCGAATAATATCGCCCAACAAATCTTTGCAGCCTGCTTCGCCGATCACGCAGTAATCCATTTTTTCTTGTCGTTTTTGAAGTAAATCGACGACGTGACGTGTCCCATGAATACTCGGACCTTCTTCATCGCTCGTAATTAAAAATGCGATTGAACCCGAAAAATTGGGGTTTTTTGAAATAAAATTTTCTGCCGCAATGATCATTGCTGCGAGACCGCTTTTCATATCCGTTGCGCCACGACCATACAAACGACCATTTCGTTCGGTGGGATGAAAGGGATGACTTTCCCATTTTTCAAGCGGACCTGTTGGGACAACATCTGTGTGACCTGCAAAAACCATCAACGGAGATTTTGTTCCTAAACGCGCCCAAATATTTTTAACATTGTCGTGATCCAAAATTTCAATTTGAAAATTAAATTGTTCTAACCGTTTAATAATAATGTCGTGACATCCACCATCGCTCGGTGTGACAGAAGGACATGCAATCAATTCTTTTAATAAGGCGAGTGTAGAAGTCATGAATGTGTTGCTTCCCGTAAAAGTTCATTTAAAGAAGTTTTAGCACGTGTTTTTGCATCGACTTTTTTGACGATCACAGCGGCATATAAACTGTATTTTCCATCAGATGATGGTAAGTTGCCGGGTACTACAACAGAACCAGCTGGAATTTTTCCATAACTAATTTGGCCTGTTTCACGATCGTAAATTCGAGTACTTTGGCCGATATAGACGCCCATTGAGATGACAGATCCTTCTTCGATAACGACACCTTCAACAATCTCAGAACGCGCACCAATAAAGCAATTATCTTCGATGATGGTTGGATTAGCTTGTAACGGCTCAAGAACACCACCGATACCAACACCACCAGACAAGTGAACATTTTTTCCGATTTGTGCACAAGAACCGACAGTCGCCCATGTATCAACCATGGTGCCAGAATCAATGTAAGCACCGATATTCACATACGAAGGCATTAAAATGGTATTCGGCGCGATATAAGCTCCTTTGCGCGCGACCGCGGGCGGTACAACGCGAACGCCCTTATTTCGTAATGTTGTTTCATCTTGGTCAGTGAATTTCAATGGCACTTTATCAAAGTAAGTCATACAACCAGCTTGCATTTTTTGATTATCATTCAAGCGAAATGATAATAATACCGCTTGTTTTAACCAGGTATGCGTTTGCCAGACGCCATTGATTTTTTCTGCAACACGAAGAGCACCTTGATCGAGCAGGTTAAGTGTTTCCGTTAAAGCATTAAGTAATTCCGGTGATGCATTGCTGGGGCTCAGTGTATCGCGCTCGATAAATGCATTTTCGATCATTTCTTTTAATGTAGTCATAGTATCTTCCGATTTTAGGTCAAACAAGATTCGTGTTAGGATAACGGTTTTTTCGACCAAGTAAATGGGAATGTTATGACGAATTCTGGCGCTTGGCCAACGTATCGGCGTTTGTTGACATACGTTCGGCCATTTATAGGCATGCTATTTCTAGCTTTGCTCGCCAGCATGCTTTATTCGTCCATTGATGCTTGGTTTATATATTTTTTGAAACCGCTCATTAATCGGGGATTGGTTGGGCACGAAAATCACTTTTTGCATATGGCGCCGTTTTTAGTGTTGCTTATTTTTGTGCTACGTGGTGTAAGTAGTTTTGTTTCAAATTACAATATTGCTTCTGTTTCTCGCAATGTCATCATGCAATTACGACAGGATTTATTCGTCCATCTTCAACGGCTTCCCGCACGTTTTTATGACCATACGGGCTCAGGACAATTGTTGTCATTGTTACTTTATACCGTTGAACAAGTCGCGAATGCGAGTGCAGATGTTTTGACAACAGCGGTCCAGTCTTTGTTTTTAGTGCTGGGATTGTTGGTTGTGATGTTTTATACCAGTTGGAAATTATCTCTACTGTATTTCATCGTGATGCCATTGATTGCATTAATTATGCGTTACACGAGCCAACGTGTTCGACGTTTAAGTTTATCGATTCAATCATCAATGGCGGCAGTTACACATGTCGCTTCTGAAAATCTCGAAGGTTATCGTGAAGTGCGCACTTTTGGCGGTGAACAGTATGAACGGGATAAATTTTTTCAGGTAACGAAAATAAATCGACAACAAGAAATGAAAACCGTTGCTGCGCGTTCGTGGAGTGTATCAGGTGTGCAATGTGTCGCAGCATTCGCACTTTCTATCACGTTATATATTGCTACGCGAGAAATTGCACATTCTATTCTTTCGCCAGGTGGTTTTGTTACGCTGGTTGCATCTATGTTAGCTATTTTAAAACCGCTCAAAGATCTTATTGGTATGCAAAATAAATTATATCGCGGGATCGCAGGTGCCGAATCCACTTTTAAAATGCTGGATGAAACACCTGAGCACGATACTGGCACGTTTACCATTGCACGTGCGAAAGGCGCGCTTGATTTGCGGAATGTGAGTTTTGCGTACGATAAAGAAACGTTCGTGTTAAACGATATTTCTTTTTCGGTTAAACCTGGAGAGGTTGTCGCATTGGTTGGACATTCCGGTAGTGGCAAATCAACTTTAATCAACTTATTACCACGATTTTATTCTGATTTTACCGGTGATATTTTGCTGGATGGTCTATCAATTCGAAATTATCAACTGAATAATCTTCGCCAACAGTTTGCAACTGTGTCACAAAATGTGATTTTATTTAATGATACAATACGTAACAACATCGCTTATGGTTGTTTGCGTCATGCATCGCTTGATGAAGTGAAATCGGCTGCCCACTCTGCGTTTGCTTTGGATTTTATTGAAAAATTGCCAAAGGGTTTTGATTCAATGATTGGTGATAACGGTGTGTTATTGTCTGGTGGACAAAGACAACGCATTGCAATTGCGCGCGCCATTTTGAAAAATGCACCTATTTTAATTTTAGACGAAGCAACCAGCGCCTTAGATACCGAATCAGAGCGATCCATTCAAAAAGCGCTTGATACATTCATGCAAAGTCGCACAACGCTTGTCATTGCGCATCGTCTTTCTACTGTAGAGCATGCGAATTGCATCATTGTTTTTGATCGTGGCAGAGTGATTGAAACTGGAACGCATGCGAGTTTGCTCGAACAAAACGGACATTACGCTAAATTATATCGCATGCAATTTCGTGATGTGGAATACACGTAATGCTTCGTGCAATACTGGAACGCCATTGGTATCAAAAAAAATTAACTGTATTCACATTTTTACTTCTGCCTTTATCGTTTCTTTTTTTTATTTTAATTTTCATTCGAAAAAAATGTTTTGAATTGGGTTTATTCAAAACAGTTTCATTGCCGGTTCCCGTGATTGTTGTGGGCAATATTACGGTCGGCGGCACAGGCAAAACGCCTTTTATTATTTGGTTGGCGGATTATTTACAACAACAAGGATTTCATCCGGGTATTATCAGCCGTGGTTATGGCGGTAAAAAACATCGAGATCCTGTTATTGTCACTGAGTTGTCGCAACCTAAAGACATTGGTGATGAAGCACTTTTATTAAAACGTCGTACGCAATGTCCTATGGTTGTGTGTGTTGATCGCGTGCGCGCAGCGCAAACATTACTCGAAAAAAATGCTAAGTGCGATATCATTCTTTCGGACGATGGTTTGCAGCATTATCGACTGGGTCGACAAGTTGAAATTGTTTTAATTGATTCTGCTCGTCAATTAGGGAATGGTTATTTGCTTCCAGCAGGACCATTAAGAGAACTCAGCAGTCGTTTGAAAAAAGTGGATTGTGTGATTCAAAATGGCGTTGATATGCAATTAGTAGGCGATCAATGTGTTTCATTAACAAATCCTACAAAAAAATGTTCGCTTGATTTTTTTTCGGGTAAAAAAGTTCATGTTGTGACAGCGATCGGAAATCCAGAACGATTTTTTTTGAGTTTGACGAAGCACAATATCGATATTATTCCACACAGTTATCCAGATCATTATTTATTCTCTCGCGAAGATATTTTTTTTCAGGATAATTATCCTGTTCTCATGACTGAGAAAGATGCGGTAAAGTGTGAAAAATTTTCGGATGAGAGACATTGGTATTTGCCGGTCAGTGTTGAAGTAGGAAAAGATATTGTTGATGTTGTCATCCCGCGGCTTGTCTGCGGGATTCAGAAGAAGATATTAGACATAGTGTAGAAAGAAATTATAACACTGGATCCCGCGCATAACGCGCGGGATGACAGCAGTGAGAGTCAACCACAAAAAAAATCTTTCTTCAAAACCAGATTATTTAACAATATTTCACACGTTTCATCCGAAAGCGGTTTAAAAACATAACCATTCATCTTATATTTTTTGATAAGTGCAATTGTTTTTCTGTCATTTTTTTTTGCTGTTAATGCAATGATCGGAATTTGAAAATGAAGTCGTAATTGACGTGCCGTTTCAAAGCCATCCATCCCAGGTAAGCCTAAGTCTAGCAAGATCAAATCATAGGCGTGATGACATTGTGTTAGCGCTTCTTCTCCATTCGCTACACAATCCACCAAGCAGCCTTTTTTTTCGAGAATAAAACGCGTTAATCGAGAGGCAATTGGGATGTCTTCGATGACTAAGATCTTGAATGTATGCTCAAATGATGTCATAAGCTTCTCTTAAGTTTTTATCGGTATCATAGTTATAAATACTATGGATTGAGATACCTTCATGTTTTCACACAAGGATGAGGAAGAAAAACAACCCTTTGTTTTAGGTGGCGCCCTGAGACACGTGTCACTTTGGGTAACATCCAGTTTTCATGAAATAGAATATCCCAATCCTAATTATCAGCCTGCTTCTTCAGAACAAGACAGCGTAGATGATTTTATTTGCGTTAACAATAATATCTCTAAAGAAAATGAAATTACCATTTATTGTATACATGGCACAGCTGATCGACCCGCTGCTTTCACGTTGGTTGCTGAACGCTTGCTAAATAATTTACCTGATCGAATTAATCGTATTCATTTAGCTGCGTTTGAAGACAGAGGAAGGGGATTGGGCATTGATGATTTTGCACAACAATTAGCTGAGAAAATAAAAGAAAAAAAAGATAAAAATATTATTTTAATGGGACATTCTCGCGGTGGTTTGGTTGCATCCTATTTTGCAGAATATTTAGCAAATGAAATGGATATTAATGTATTAGGTGTTGTTGGAATTTGTTCTCCATTCGGTGGGTCTGATAAAGCAATAGCGCCTTTGACTTGGGTCTCTAAATCAGTCAAACAAATGCAAAAAGGCAGTGAATTTTTAAAAGAACTTGTAGATAAAATTCGTGAAAGCAATTTTAATTATCGTTATTTCGCAGTGAAAGATGATTCATTAGTTGACATTGATTCATGTTGTATCGAAGAACATCGTGATGCGCTCACAGTGCTTGATACAGCGCATTGGCATTTATCTGCATTAACTTCACATCAGTTGATAGAATACATTCAAGAATATGTGGCAGATATCGCTGATGAGTTTGAGTTAGAAAAAGTTCCCTTTTTAAAATTAGCTTCTCAGAATTTATTTTGAAGCATGAAATTTATGTCGTTTTCTTTTTGAAAGCAGGGAGACAACAAAATTTGCCATCATGAATTGCTTGATTGCGAAGCGCGGTTGGAATCCATTGGCATCCAACTATTATGCCTGCAGAACGATAGTGAATTAATAATGTTGTGAGATCGAGTTGATTTCTTCCCCAACCATTTTCATCTAGATAAGTCATGAAAAAGGGTTGATAGCTGTCTCGAAAGTTAAAATAAGTAAGCTCATCAACAACAAGATGATGTGGGTGATTACTCGCGCGAATACCGCATTTTTCAGCGGCTTCTGTTATTTTTGAACGGAGTTGATTATAACCAAAATTAGAAACTGAAAAATGTTGCGTGCGAGGATAGCCTGGCCTTTTCCAATCTTCCATAACAAAAATATAAGGCGTATAAGTTATTATTAAAATAAATTGGCTAATAATTGAAAAAATAAGTAAACCGTAAAAACTCATTCTCATCGTATAATAATAAAATTGTTTATTTGATTTAAGCGTTCGTTCAAGAATATACAAGGTTCCGCTCACTGCAAATGCAAGTAGAGGAAGTATTAAAGCAGATTCATAATCATTTTTATCAATTCGCGTGATGAGAGAAGCCAAATAAAAAAACCAGAGTGATGCAATCGCAAGATAACTTATCAAATAAGAATTATCTTTTCGATTCTTAATAAAATTAAAAACAAAAACACTGAAACTGATGATAACCACGCCGGTTAATAGATAAAACAGTAAGTTGCCAAATTGTAATGCCAATTGTGTCGTATAGGGCGGGATCATATTAGATACATACCACATTTTTGGAACAATAAAATAAATATACCAACCTTTTGCGTGCGTTAATGATTTTAATAAAGCGAAAAAATATACTTTGAATTCTGTTATATTTTTTACTTCGCTCAAATTTACGTAACGAAGATAGGCAGCCATAATAGGATTGCTGTCACAAGACCAACGCGTTGACCAATCATTAAATTGGATCGCAGAAAAAATAACTATCACAAATATACAAATAAACGATAAGATGCGCAATGTGATCAATCGATAAAAGCTCAATAATACCAAGGGTAATGCAAAAATTGCTTTTGGATGAGCTGTTAGCATAATGCCTGCTAATATCAATAAACTCATGGCATTCCGCCCAGTACGAAAGAGGGAGTCATTTTTTTTTGTGTTGTTTAATAATGGAATAAAAAATATTGTTATACACAATAATAAAATTTGTTCAGGTCTACTGATAATCAACATGAATGGCATCACACCCAACGTTGCAAATGCAATAATGCATAAAGCAATAGTTTTGTTTTTGATAGAGTTGTGTGTGACATCTGAAAAAAGTTTCCAGATAATAAATAATGTTACTAATGCAGTGCTGATACCGAATAAACGAATCGATAAGGGTGTTGTGAGGAAATGATTAATCCATTGGTAAAAAATACGAAACGGTAATAATATCAAAGGAACAGAATAGGCGTATGGTCCGCAGGATGGAATGAGAGATTGTGCTAATGCTTTATTTCCATCTGCCCAGTATCGACCTAGAATGACTTTCCATGCGATTTCATCGGTATAGACTGGGAAAAAAAAGCAAACAGAAACAGTCGCAATTGCTAATATAACAACCAATAAGGATAAATATTTTTCAAAAAAATAAACGGCCTGTTTCAATCGAGCAATTCCTTTTGAATAATTGCAGCATAATCTATATGATTTGTTAAAAATAGAAAAGGAGAATGGGATGGATCGCCCAATGAAAGTCATTATTGCAATGCCGGCGTTTAATGTGGAATCAACATTAGAAGAAACTTATTATTCTCTTCCGGAACAATATCGCAATCATGTTTTACTTGGAAATAATTGTAGTCAAGATGGAACAGAAACATTGGCGCACAAATTAGGTCTTTCTGTTATAACTCATAATAAAAATTTCGGTTATGGTGGCAATCTCAAACGCTTATATCAAAAAGCGCTTGATGAAGGAGCGGACATCATTGTTGAAGTACATCCTGATTGCCAATACGATCCCTCTGTTGTCGATTTGCTCGTTGCATACATCGAGCGCGGACATTTTGATGTGATTCAAGCGAATCGTATTCGGAGCCGTGCAGAATCTTTGATGGGCGGTATGCCGCTATATCGTTATCTGGGCAATCGTGTATTAACTCTTTTCGAAAATCTTTGGTTTGGCACGGCATTTGGTGAATGGCATAGTGGTATGCGTGCGTATCATCGTAATGTACTCGAAGCATTACCATTGGAAACCTATCCCAATAGTCATGCTTTCGCGAGTGTCATCATGATGGATTGTGTGATGCAAGGATTTCGTGTCGCGGAAGTCCCTGTCAAAGTGCGTTATGATCAATGCAGTTCTTCAGTGAATTTGTCCGGATTATTCGCTTATTCCGCGCGCACGGTACTCGCTGCTTTTGCAAGGCCACCATGGAAGAAAAAATTGCCTCATTTATAATTTTTTAATATCGTTTTTAATTACATAATGATCATTATCCTGTCATCTTCTTGTCATAATTAAATTGGTATCCTTTGGAAAGAACTCATTTATTAAGAAGGAAATTAATATGACGAAATTGACGCTTGATGAAGAACGCATTGTTAGGATGAATCAAGAAGATTTGCATCAATATGTTCAATATGTGCGAGAACATGATGAATCAGAACAGTTAAAATTAGAAAAAGAAAGGGAAGAAGCAGAAAGAGATAGTTTGCTTTTAGCGCTTAAACGGAAAATGATTGTTGTTATTCAAATTCTCCAAGAACGTAAGACAGACTTAAAAACTCTTCATATCGATCATTCAGATCATTATCATGCAATTTCATCATTAAACCAAACGATCAAGGATGATTTGAAGAGCACCTTTTTTCAAGAGAAATTATCACTAAAAGAAGTCAAAAAATATGATGAATGTCTTGATTCAGTCAAGCAAACATTCGGTGCGAAAGAGCAGTATGAAAGAGATATGGGTTATTTAAAAATGGCGCAGAATTATGATGATCTCACTGAGAGGAAAAAAGAGTTTCCAAATTTGACGACAGATAATAGAAAATCGATAAAGATATGCATGGGATTAGCCATCGCCGGAATGTTTGTAGGATTAACGATGGCAATTTTAGCAACGTCACCTCTCTTAATGATCTCAAGCACAGTTGCTCTTGCGGTTGGGCTCGGTGGGTTTGGATTGTTTTGTTTAGCTACAGCCGTTGGACTTACACGTTCTGTACGAATAAACCCAAATTTAAGCGAAGAGGATAAAGGCAAAGTTCATATTCCCAGTAGATGTTTGCGTAATTCGTTTGGATTATTTCCTGAAGTGCGTGATATTGCAAAATCATCTCGGGATTACGCACCTTCAGCACCACCAGAAGAACAGGTTGTGCAATATGGAATATCGTATGCTTAAAGTTATCCCTCGCGCCGTAAAACTCCGGTATTTATGCTGGAGATATAAGGCGCTCCGGCTTTTCAAGCAGGTGTCTTTTGCTGCTGGATATACTTTTTGATAATACCAATAGGCGCACCTCCGCAGCTGGCAGCAAAATAACTGGGTGACCACAGAATATTTTTCCAGTAGTGCTTCAAAATTTCTGGA
>Ga0207150_1069_pt1 | contig 16893 bp, 16 predicted proteins | sample Alteio_BWMinHeat_32_FD_153526 | JGI IMG/M metagenome (GOLD analysis project Ga0207150, IMG submission 153526) | Enriched cells from forest soil in Barre Woods Harvard Forest LTER site, Petersham, Massachusetts, United States -... | ecosystem: Environmental > Terrestrial > Soil > Temperate forest >...
TTATTGCGCGAACAACCTCATGGCTTGCGCATTCGAAGAATTTCGGAGACTTGCCGTGACGCGGCCTGGGGCCGCCTGCGGGTCGCTGCCGCCGATCCTCGGCGCCGTGCGTCGTAGATTGAAGGGCCGCGTGACCCACTTCTCAAACACTTGGGTTCAGAAGTAGGCCATGCCTGCAGAAACCATGCCGCCGCGCACCGTCCTGATCTTGACGAGTGAACCGCCGGAACAATTGGGTGGTTCGGAGCATGTCATCCGCATGCTGCGCGCCTGTCTGGAGAGCAGAAATTACCATGTCGAGGTGATCCACCGAGGAAACTGTGGCATTCCGTGGAAACACCGGTCGGGAATTAAGTATGTCGCGCATATCCAGGATCTATTGCTGGGCTATTTTGTGGGTCGGCTGGCTGGCGCGCTGATTCGGACGAACGGCAACAAAATTGTGGCCGGCATTTCGAGTGGTTACATGGGCTGGTACCCTTTGCCACCGGGGCCAACAAAAGTTCATGTGTATCACGGCACCAGCGCGGGTGTGGCAGAAACCTCCCGCGAACACATCTCGCGCCTGGGTTACCTGAAAATGAAATATTGGGATGCCATGATTTTCGAAAGGCTGTCGGGAAGAAACAAGATCAGGCTGGTCGTCTCAAACCAGGTGGAGGAAGAAGTTAAACGCGTCTTTGGATTCGGCACCAACTTGATTTGGCTTCCGCTGGACATGGAAATGTTCCGGCTCGAGGAGGACCGAGTCGCGTGGCATACTCGCTGGGGTATCCCTCAGGATCGGCCCGTTGGAATATTCGTAGGCAATTCGATGCCCTACAAGGGTCTTCACACCCTGGTTCAATTGATCGATAAGACGCCGCATGTGCGTTGGATTGTGGTTCTTCGTGGAAGCCGTTGTCCCGAATTGGAGAATGTCGCAAACGTACAATTGCTTCATGATGTGCCGCACGCGGCCTTGCCGGGTTTGTACGCTTGTGCTGATTTTGCCCTTACGCCGTATAGGATCGGGCCATTTAGCTATGCTCTGGTGGAGGCTTTGGCCTGCGGTGTGCCTGTGATTGCTTCACCTGAGCGCACGAGTCCGTTTTTTCTTCGGCAAGAACCGTTTCGCCGTCTTCTGGTGTCAGACCAGGATGATCTTGCCGGTTTTGAGGCGGCAGTCGCCGAAGTGGTTTCCAAGCCGGTGCTTTTCCGGCAGGCCACGGTCAGTCTCCGGCCCGTCTTAGAACAACTTGTCGGCCTTCCAGCCTGGCGTGACCGGCTTTGCCGGTTCTTGAAGCTTGATTAACCTTTGTCTGCAACGTAGTGAGGACGCAACTTTGCGAGAAGTCATCGACCAACCCGAATCGACGTGGGACGCCTTCAACGTCCCCGAGAGAGTTGCGCTGACACTGGCGCACCTTGGTTCGAAAGTCCTCTATGTGGAAACCCCTTCCAGCAAGTTCCGTCAGCGCTCACCAAACGAATTGCGTTCCGTCACTGATCAAGTCTTCGGCGTGCCTCGGCCAAGGTTGTGTTATCTCGGTCCGGCATTTCCCGACCGTTTGAATGTCGCGGTTGTCAGGGAAATAGCTGTGCGAATATTGTGCGTTGGGAAAGCCTGTAGTGACGCCGCCCATGATTCACTTGTGGAAATAGGAAGATGTAATTTACGGGGAGCATTCGACCGACAGATGGAGAAAGCAATTACTCGGGAGCCGGCGGACAGTCCCAAGCGCCAGCGACGACTGGAAATCTCAGGGGAGCATTCCATCGAGAAGCTCGCCGAGGTGCTTCAGAATGTGCTCCCGCTGGAATGAAGTTTTGCCCTGCCAGTGGGCAAGAACATGTGGGCTGCGCGTTGGACGCTTTGAGCGGGAGTGAAAGAGAGGACAGCCCTGTCCATGCTTGAAAAGGCCGGCTTCAACACGCGCCTGCGAGGAGTCTACGATCGCTTACGGGCCGTGCCAATTCTGGGAGCCGGGCTCAGGCTAATGGCGAACCGTCTCTACCCGCGCGGCAGCAGGGTATGGATGACCGTGAAGAGCGGTTTGGGCCGGGGCTTGTGGATGCATCTCGACCCAAGGTTCGAAGTGGGCTATTGCACCGGGGAGTATGAGAATGCCGTGCAAAACTTTCTGGCTGAGCAGCTGCGATCCGGAGACACTTTCTACGAGGTGGGAGCGCACATAGGGTTCATCAGTCTTATTGCTGCATGCCTGGTCGGCGCCGAGGGAGAGATCGCCGTTTTTGAGGCCGATCCGGAGAACGCCGCCCGCATTCAGGAGCATTTCCGCAAGAACTCCGTGGCACGGGCGCGCGTGATTGCGCAAGCGGTGTGGTCCAAGTCGGGAAGCCTTCAGTTTGAGCGGGCATCAGCCGCCTCCAGCCGTAATACCGGGGCCGTGCGGGAGAATCCCGAATCAAACCGGGGCTGTGAAGCGATCGAAGTCGAGGCCGTGGCTCTGGATGATTACCTACAGGGTCGCCGTCCTCCTTCTTTGGTCAAGATAGATGTTGAGGGAGCGGAGCTGCACGTTTTGCAGGGCGCCGAGGGACTCCTCACAAAACACAAGCCGGTCTTGCTTTGCGAAGTGCACAGTCCGGAAATTGCCGTGCGAGTGGAAAGCTTTCTCATCCAACACGGTTATGCCTTGCGATGGCTTGTCGGCGGAGCGCAGTTCCCTCGGCACTTGGTTGCTCGGCCCGACAGTGGCATATGAACTTGCCCGAAGGTCCCATTAGCCTGGTCGCGCTGCTTGGTCGGCGCGATGAGCCGACCGATGGCGTCGAGGACTACTGTGTTTGCTTGGGTCAAGCTTGCAGCCGGCGGGGAGTCTCGTTCGCATTGGTTCGCGTTCCCTGGGCCGAGCGCGGTTGGCTCGGCGCACTCCGTTGGCTCTGGAGGGAAAGCGCCCAGTGGCAGGGGCGCTGCGTGATCGTGCAATACACAGCGCTTGCGTGGTCGCATCGTGGGTTTCCACTGGGTTTGTTGCCCGTGTTGTTTCTACTCCGGCGACGAGGCGTTTCCATCGCTGTGGTTTTCCACGATACCGCCGCATACCCGGGTACCCGTTGGGTGGATCGGCTGCGTCGCATTGTGCAGCACTCCGTGATGAGGAGAACGTTCGCAGAAACCGATCGTTCGATCCTACCTATGAATACGGAACACGTGAACTGGTTGCCGCGGGAGCATGACAAGGCAGTTTTCATCCCCGTGGGCAGCAACATACCAGTGCCGATGGACGGAAAGGGCAGGCAAGCAAACGGTCATGAGGCCGGTCGGTCGCCCTCCAAAATAATAGCCGTGTTTGGCATTACGCCAGGGCGGCGAGGCTCACAAGAAATGATTGAAATTCGTGAGGCGGTGAAAGGTGTCGCGCACAGCGTCCCAAATCTTCAACTCTGCGTGTTTGGCCGCGGCGCAAAGGAAGCCGAACCGCTGCTGAGACAAATTTTTGATGGCACAGGTGTGGAACTCTCGGTCTTTGGGGTGCTGCCTGCCGTGCAAATAGGCGAGTTACTCTCGCGGGCAGACGTGCAAATGCATGTTAGAAACCACATCTCCAGCCAACGCGGAAGCGTGGTTGCGGGAATTGTGTGTGGAACGCCGGTGGTGGGTTTTGCGCTGCTCGAGACCGACGCTGCCATTCGCGAGGCTGGTGTAGCGCTGGCTCCTCCCGGAGACATCCGAGCTTTGGCTCACGCGGTGGCCCGTATCGTCACGGATGATGTGTTCCGAGATGAGATGTGCTCGCGCAACCGTTCGGCTACTCAAAAATGGTTTTCCTGGGACGCGATTTCGGATCGGATACTCAGGGCATTGGGCCGTCCGCTTTAGTGAGTTTGCATCCGGCAATGAGGGGATTTGCGTGAGCGAACTCGGCGTTGCAAATGGGCGATCAGCGAATGAGCCATTGATTCGTCCGGTCATGCCTGAGCTCGATTCTGTGCGCGGACTGGCGATACTGGCTGTGCTGTTCTATCACGGATTTTTTTGGTCGCAAGGTCTCGGGGGGCTGGCGGGGCCAGCCCGGCTTTTCGTGCTGGTAACCTTGCCTGGTTGGCTCGGCGTAAACCTGTTTTTTGTTCTTTCCGGTTTTTTGATCACCGGCATTTTGCTTGAAACGCGAAAGAGGGCTGACTACTACAAGCGTTTCTATGTGCGCCGTGCTTTGCGTATTCTCCCGGCCTATTATGCCGTTCTTTTCCTTCTTGCCATTTTGAAGGCGGCGTCGCCAGCCTTCCTACTGCTTAGCTTCTTTTACCTATCGAACGTAACTCCGCTTTTCGGAGTTGCCGTATCCTATACTGTGCTTTGGTCGCTTGCCGTCGAAGAACATTTCTATCTGCTGTGGCCAACCGTGATCCGACGATTGTCACCCAGAGCCGTGCTGGGTTATGCCTGTGGAATCGTTGTGATTACGCCGATGATCCGATTGACCGCGTTTAAGATGGGTGCGCAGGATGGACTCTCCACCTATACCTGGAATGTCGCTGACGGTCTGGCGATGGGAGCAATTCTTGCGATTGCTTTGCGCGAATTTCATAAAGATCGCGCCTGGCTGGGGCGCTTTTCCGCCCTCCTGATTGTTTGCGCAGCTGCGCTGGAGATCGGCGGAGCTCGCTTCGGCATTCTTACGCGTCTGAGGCCATTGGGAGCAAGTCTTCAGGTAACTCCGTGGAACTTTCTGTTTACAGCAGTAATCGGCGTGTTCTTGCTGGCAGGAACGAGTCCATGGAAATCCTTCGTCCTGAGCCCTGTTCTTCGGTTCTTCGGGGATATTAGTTACGGTCTCTATCTGATTCATCTTCTAATATTCGAAGCCTATGACTCAATCGCGCGGCGCTATTTTCCACACCTGGCTGATACTACGGGACGTTTTGGCGCCATCTCGTTTCGGTTTTGCTGCGCCGCGTGGACTGCGATTATCCTGTCCTACCTTTCCCGCCGGTACTTTGAGAACCCTGTTCTGCGTTTGAAAAACAGGTGGTCGGCGTGAACGGTTCTTCGTCGAATCGCAAGCACCGCGTGCTGCTGGTTGCAACGCATCCCGTTCAGTACGCGGCCCCCACTTTCCGTAGGCTTGCCGAGCGTCCGGAACTCGATATTCTTGTGGCTTATTGCAGCCTGCAGGGAGCCGAACGCGGTGTGGACCCTGAGTTCAATATACCCGTCGCTTGGGATATTCCATTACTTGATGGCTATCCGTGGGTCGTCATCCCTAATAGGAGTTTGCGTCCGGGCCTGGGACGGTTTGGCGGCCTCTTGAATCTGGGATTGTGGAAGCTCATTCGGAAGGGCAACTTTGACGTCGTGGTCATTTATGGCTACGCCTATCCCAGCTTGTGGATTGCGCTCCTCGCGGCAAAAAGCAAGGGAGTTCCCATTTTGATCGGCACGGACAGTGTGAGCATTCGCAGCGCCGGCTCTGGTTGGTGGTGGAAGCGCTGGGTCAAGCGAGCGATCGTGCGCTTCATCTACTTGCGCTTGGCGGATTTGGTTCTCGTGCCCTCAAGCGCCACGCGGAGGTTTTTGGTTTCCCTCGGAGTCCCCGAGCAACGCACCGTCCTGACGCACTATGTGGTCGACAATGGCTTTTTTCAGCGGGCGGCGACCAAAGAAAGCCGCGACATTGTCAGGCAAATGTGGAGGGTTCCGAAGGACGCGACCGTCATTCTGTATTGCGCGAAATTGATTAGCCGGAAGCGCCCCGCAGATTTATTGAGGAGCTTCGCCGCTCTTTCCTCCAGTTGCCCGGACAAGCCGTCTTCTGCCTACCTGGTTTTCGCCGGGGACGGAAGCCTGTCCGAGTCTTTGCAGGCTGAGTCCGTTGCGCTTGGGGTTTCCGATCGGGTTCGATTCCTGGGGTTTATGAATCAATCGCGCTTGCCCGCCATATATGCTGGATCGGACGTCATGGTTCTTCCTTCGGGACACGAGCCGTGGGGGCTGGTGGTCAACGAAGCTATGAACTGCGGAATTTCGGTCGTGGTAAGCGATCAGGTGGGCGCCGCCTTGGATCTAGTGATTCCGGGCGAGACGGGTGAAGTGTACCCGGCAGGCGATGTGCGCGCGCTCGGCGAGATATTGGCTCGACTGCTCAACCAGCCTGGAGAATTGCAGCGTCGCGGTCAAGCCGGACGCAAAAGAATGGAGTCCTGGTCGCCGGTGGAGCACGTGGACGGAATGCTACAAGCCATCGAAACTGCTGCTACGATGAAACAGTCAGCGAAGTCGTGAGGCTGTAGTCACGCAACGGAGATCTGAATGCACGACACTATCGGCGTGAAAACAATACCGTTTGTTGATCTACACTCCGAGTACCGGGAAATCCAATCAGAAATATCGCGGGGCATTAACCGTGTACTGGAGCAGAGCGCATTCATCATGGGCGAGGACGTTCAGCTTTTTGAGCGGGCGTTCGCGAACTATTGCCAGGCCAAGTACGCCATTGGCGTAGCCAATGGCACCGATGCGCTGATGCTGGCGCTCAAGGCAGTGGGAGTGCAGCCGGGCGACGAAGTCTTGCTGCCGGTGAACACATTCATCGCCACCGCCGAGGCTGTCGTTCACTCCGGTTGCCGCCCCATATTTGTCGACGTGGATCCGCACACTTACCACATTGATGCGGAGCAACTCACGCACAAGATCACGTCCCGAACCAAAGCGTTGATTCCGGTCCATCTGTATGGTCAACCCGTACATCTGGATCCAATCATGGAGATCGCTCGGACACACGGTCTGATCGTGATCGAAGACGCCGCACAGGCTCACGGAGCGACCTACAAGAATCGCAAGGCGGGTTCGTTTGGACAAGCGGGCTGTTTCAGTTTCTACCCGTCAAAGAACCTGGGGTGCTATGGCGACGGTGGCGCCGTGGTCACGGCCGATGAAAAGATCGCGGAGACATTGCGAAAGTTGCGCGAACATGGCGGCACCCAGAAATACCGCCATGATCTGGTCGGCTACAATAGCCGTCTGGACACGCTGCAAGCGGCGGTGCTTTCCGTTAAGTTACAGCACCTCGAAGAATGGAACGGCCGCCGCCGGGCCTCCGCCAAACTCTATGATCAACTGCTCGCGAGCGTTAGGGGTGTTTGTCTTCCTCGTGCGCCCGGTCCGGAGAGTCTGGTGAGCCATGTATACCATTTGTATGTGATTCAGGTGGAGGGCGGACTTCGGGCAGATTTGCAATCTCACTTGCGCGAGAGGGGCATCCAGACGGGCATTCACTATCCCACGCCGTTGCACTTAACGGGGGCCTTCTCATTTCTGGGACATTGTAAGGGCGACTTTCCACGCGCAGAGAAAATTGCCGACCAGTTGCTTTCGCTGCCGATGCATCCCTATCTCCAACCAAGCCAGATAGAGCATACCGTGGCGCAGATTGCCGATTTCATGCGAACCAAGCTCCGCTAGACCTTCTTGTGTGCACAATAGTCGTGCCGATAGCCACTGCTCCCTATTAGGACTATAATCGCCCGGCTCTATGAGACCCACTGAGGCGGACAATGTTGTGCTTCTATGAGCAGTAAAACCCTGAGCTCCACACCGAAACACAACCGAACCGGATTCAAGGAGCAACTTGCGTTTGGAGTCCGGGAGCTGCTCCTCGGGCTTTCCTCGGTCAACTTGGCCGCCTGTGGCCTGCTTTTTAAGAAGGGCCGGAAGCCTGCGGTGGATTTTGTCTCGTATACCTACAAGCTATATAGCGGTTACGGACTGCAGGGACCGTTCCATGACCTGCCCTGGCGGTCCGACTGCCTGCTGCCGCGGATACGAGCTAGTAAGGCCTTCCATGAAATTGACTTTACGCGATCTCCCGAGTTGCTTTTTCCTTTTCCGACGGCTCTCAGTGTGTCTCCGCTGGAACTGGCTATATTGGCTCTCCTGGTCCGTAACCTAAAGCCAAAGCGTGTGATTGAGTTCGGTACTGCCGAAGGGAGAACCACCGTGAACTTGGCGCTTTATCTTCCTCCCGATGGTGAAGTTGTGACGATCGATCTTCCTCCGCGATCAGGTGCAAGTAGTGCAGGGCACCTGGGTTCGGGCCAAGCCGTGGAAGGGAGGATCAAGCAACTTTTGGGTGACGTTACACAATTCGACTGGACTCCCTATGAAAGATCCGCGGAATTTGTTTTCTGTGATGCCTGTGATCTCTATGAAGGTTTTGCCAAGGAGACGGCTGCCGCCTTTCGGGTGGTTCAGCCCGGCGGAATTGTCCTATGGCACGATTATGGTTTTGTCAGGGACAGGACGAAGTTCCTGAACGAACTTGGCCGTAAGCTGCCGGTCAAGCACATCGAGGGAACGACGGTCGCTTACCTGCGCATCGAATCGTCGGAATTTCTGACCAAGTTGTAGAAGAGGCACGGTACAATTGTGTTCAGCTGTCTAACGTAAGCCTGTGGAGTGGGTATCGTGTTGAACGCTCGGTTTGCAGCATAACTTACCATGGGAATCTCCGACCTACTGTTATTCGCCCTCCCGGTTGCATTTGCCTGCTTTATTTATCTTGCCGTAGAGGATTGGCGCTACGGTCTGTGGGTGTTGTTGGGTTGGTTGCTGGTTGAAGACCTGGTCCGAAAGTTCATGGGCAATAATATGATGGTGTATTTCGGCAAGGATGTAATAGCGGGGGTTATCTACCTGGCTTTTTATGCCGCACGCCGGTCCGTTAAGATTCCGAGCTTCCGCCCTACGTTCTGGGTCCCGCTGGTGGCCTTTTTTTGGTGGGGTCTTCTTGAAGTTTTTAACCCCAATTCTCCAAGCATTTGGTACGGTGTGTTGGGAATGAAGATCTACTTCTATTATGTGCCATTGCTCTTCGTGGGGTACGCGGTCTTCCGAAGCGAGAATGATCTTCAGCGATTTCTTCTGTTCAATCTCGGGCTTGCCGGCGTAATCGCCCTGTTGGGCATAATTCAAGCGATTATTGGACCCACGTTCTTGAATCCGGCTGATATTGGAGCGGATATTCTGGAACTGAGCACTCTGACTCGCTTCGACCCTGTGACCGGGCAGCATTTTTTTCGGCCGACATCGGTGTTTGTGAGTGACGGTCGTTTTGGCGCGTACTTGCTGATGGTCTGGCTGTTGAGCGCTGGGTCCACCGCGTATTGGTTTGTGCGGCGGATCCCCGGCAAGGGATTCGTGCTCCTGGTCCTGGGCTCCATCTCCGTGGCCCTGGTGCTTGGTGGTGGCCGGTCGGCGCTTCTTCTTGCGTCCGCGAGCATACTTATTCTTGCAGGTGCATTTCTGTGGGGACTTCCAGGGGCGCGTGCTTGGGGCAATCGGGCCAAGAAGGGGTTTGCGGCAACCCTGGTCGCGGCCCTGATCGCAATTATGGGGTTGGCCGAGTTTTATCCCGAAGCTATTGCGAGCCGCTGGGGCTTCTACATCACGACGCTCTCCCCTTATAGCAACGATTACCAGTTGGGACAACGCGCATGGACAGGTCCGATAGACGAGATCGTCAAAGCCTTTAACGATCCTAACTGGCTTTTTGGGAATGGCACCGGCACTTGTTCGCTCGGCGTGCAATATGTGACGCGTATTTTGAACGTGCCTCGTTTGTCGATCGGAGTGGAAAGCGGATACGGCGCGCTCGTTCTGGAAATGGGCGCCATCGGTCTGCTGCTGTGGTTGCTCTGGACGACAGTGCTTATGGTCTCTGTCTGGAAAGTGGTCAAGCGGCTTCGAGGAAGTGCCCTGTTTCCCATCGGTGTCGTGATTGCGTTGTTTGCCTTTGCTGTCTTCTTTGCGCTGACGGCGCAGAGTAATTCGGGGTATGAGAATTTTGTCGTGAACGCCTATGTGTGGCTGTTATTGGGGATTCTGTTTCGCCTGCCAGTGTTGGAGCCGTCCACGGTTCCAGTCTTCCCGAAGAGGCGAAGGTACGTTACCATTCGCGTTCCAGCGATGGCGACTCCCCGGGACGTGATTTCCTCGTCGAACCGCTCGTCGGTCCCGGGTTCGACACAGGCCCGGACCTTCGGACCAGATCTGGAGGTTTGAAGCGTGCGCGTGGTGATCGCCAGCGTCACCAAGCAGCATGCCTATCCCGCGGCCCTGGCAGCGCAGCAATGCGGATTCCTGGACCGCTTCATCACCAGTCTCTACTACAAGCCGGATGAACTCCGGTACCGCCTCCTAGAACGCGCAATCCGCAGTAGCCACCGCAACGGCGATCTTGGCCGCATTCGGGCGCGGCGTCAGCAAGGACTGGCCGATGACCGCGTGGTCTCCATCTTTTGGCCGGAATTTACCGAGCTGGTCTGGCAAAGATCCTCGTTGCTTTCACGCGTGGTTCACCCGAATTCCGTTACCTATCTAAAAAACGAAGCCTTTGACTGGCTTGTTGCAGAGCGGCACTTGCCCCCTTGTGACATCTTTCATGGCTTTGAGCAGTGCGCGCTGTTTTCTCTGCGTCGCGCCAAGGAACTGGGCGCGGTCACTGTCCTCGATCAGCCTGTAATCCACCGCGCTCTATGGGACCGACTCGAAGAACAAGAGCGCCGCCATGTCGGCTTGCCCGCCGCGCGGCACCCGTTTTGGTACCGCGAGCACATCGAACGCAAGTACAAGGAGCTTGAGCGCGCCGACTACCTCTTTGTCGGGTTAGAGTTCGTCCGTCAGTCCTTCATTGAGGCGGGTTTTTCGGCGGAGCGTATTTTCCTGATCCCTTACGGCGCCGACTCGTCTCCTAAGCTCCAACCCATCGAGCGGCCGTGTCGTAAGACCTTCAACATTCTCATGGTCGGCCAGATTTCCTGGTATAAGGGACTCCACTACTTGCTGGACGCCTACGACAAATTGCCGGCCCAGGATGTTTCCCTCACCATCATTGGCATGGTTCATCCCGAATGGCTGCCGTATTTCGAGGACCGCTTCCGGCGCGCGCGAAACCCCGTTCGCTACCTCGGCATCGTTCCACATGGCGAACTCTCCCGGTATTACGCCGAAGCCGACGTCTTCGCATTCCCGTCTCTGGGCGGCGGTATCGGCTTGGCGGTCTTTGAGGCGATGGCTGCTGGTCTGCCCGTAATTACTGCCGATGGCGACGTCGTCATCCGCGACGGCGTGGATGGCCTGGTGGTGCCCCCTCGCGAAACGGATCGCTGGGTGGATGCGTTGCTTGGCTTGAAAGAAGATTACGAACTCCGCCGGCGCCTGGGAGCGAGTGCCGCTGAACGCGTGCGCAGCTTCAGTTGGGAGGTGTATGGCGAGGGTGTGGTTGCGGCCTACCGTCAGGTCGCTGCGCGCGAAGGATTGCGGACCTGACAGAAACTCAATGATGTTGCGAACTCTACGGCGGGCAGCAAGCCTGTTCACGGATTGTACGAGGTCCTTGCCTGATTGGCAGTTGGACCCTTGCCGGGTTGTGAGGTTGCATTGCTGATAGGCCTTTTCCCTGAATTGTTACCGGCTGGGGGCGTTCAGCGAGCGGGTCGCCAACTGGCTGCTGTGATGCAGGGAATTGCCGAGGAGCATGGCCTGGCAATTCTATTTTTGAGCCTCAACGATCCCTCCGGCAAACACGAACTGCGCGTTGCCGGTCGCGCCATCTGTTTTAGCGGCGCCGGCCGCAGCAAGGTCGACTTTATTTCCGCGGCCTATCGCGGCGCTCATGGAGTGCGTTTGGTCCTTGCCGAGCATCCCAATTTAGCGCCGGTTGGGTTGGCGCTTCGTGCGTTTCATCGCGGAGCGCGATGCGCTGTGGTCGCGCATGGCATCGAGGTCTGGGAACCGTTGCCTGCGATCAGGCGTCACGCGCTGCGCCGCGCCGACCTGGTCCTTGCGCCCAGCAACGATACGATGGAAAAAGTAGCGCGGGTTCAGGGTGTTGAGCGGGAGCGAATTCGCCTTCTCCCCTGGTCGCTGGATCCTGAGTTTCCAGTGGCGAATCTAAGACCAGCGCCGCCCCGCCCGGCAGGTTTTCCCTCAGGGCGGGTAGTGCTGACGGTTGCTCGGCTGGCGGCCAACGAACGGTACAAGGGCATTGATGAGTTGATACAGGTCATGCCGCGACTGGTGGAAGTGGCGCAGGACTTGCACCTGGCGGTCGTTGGTGATGGCGATGACCAGCCCCGATTGCGGCAGTTGGCCGTGCACCTCGGAATCGCCGAACGGGTTCTGTTCCTGGGTTCGCTCGAACGCGAGGATCTCATCGCTTGCTATGACCACTGCGATATTTTTGCGTTGCCTAGTTCCGGAGAAGGCTTCGGTTTGGTTTTTCTCGAGGCCATGGCGCGCGGGAAGCCTGTTGTGGGCGGCGCGCATGGCGGCACACCCGACATCGTGGAGGATGGAGTTACCGGGTTCCTGGTCCAGCATGGCGATCTAGCACAGCTGGAGGACCGCATCCGGCGCCTTCTAGTCAATGAGCCCGCAAGCCATCAGATGGGTACCAAGGCTCTGGAACGGGTGCGTTGCGACTTCATGTTTGGCCGCTTTTCCGGCCGCCTCACCATGCTGCTCGCGGACCTACTCGTCTCCTGAAAGAAAAACGCAACGCCGAAATACTCTAGCCCGATATGCATGTAAAGACTGACCAGCCAGTGTGGCTTACCAAGAAGAAGTACGTTGAGCAGATTCAACCACGACTTATGGCGAGTACCGTAACGGGCCCTTGCGGAGGCTCTACGAGGCTCACGGCCTTATGCCACGGGATTTATGCGGGGCGGCGCAGACCACATCCGAGGCATTGGTTGACGCTAGCAGCACTTGTCGATGTTATTGGATAGGCTTGAATTGTAAGCTGGGTCTCTTCTCTCAACGTGAGGAGTCGAGCAGACAATTCGGTTTTCGTATGGAGAGCTGCCGTGAACTTATCGAAGCGCGCCATTTGTGGGCTCACTATCAATAAACATCTCGTGCCCCTATTCATTTTTGTGCAGTCTTAGTCCATGCTAGAGTTTGCGCATGGCACAGACACGCGTTCAACAACCCCTTCGGCAAGTGAGTGCTATCGATGTTGTCCTGATCGCGGCCATCGCGCTTGGCCTAGCACTTCGCTTCAGTATCTTCATGATCTCAGCGGCTTCTTCGGACGCCTCTTTTTTTGGGGCTGGCTCGGATGCGAGTGCGTATATCACTCTGGCACATCACCTTGTCGAGGGCCGAGGCCTCTCCTTTGCAAATGTACTATCCGCGTCTCGCCCGCCACTTTACCCAATGATCTTGGCTATGGCGATGCGATTGAGTCCGGATAGGTGGATGGCCATCGTCCGGGCATTGCAGCTGTGTGCAGCCGTGCTGACGGCCCTTGCGTGTGGGGCGATAGCTTCCAAATGGGGAGGATCCCGAAAGCTTGCTATCGCGTTGGCTCTGTACATGCCTACGATGGTTTTCTTTCAATCCGAGATAATTACCGAAACGCTGGCGATGATGTTAACTGCTTTGTGGTTTCTAATGCTGACGTTCGGCGCGCGCGGGTTTTGGAAGGCGGTTGTGATTGGTATCCTGGCTGGTCTAGCTGCCTTGTTGCGCTTCAATGCTCTCCCATTTGTCTTCTTCGGCCCTGGCATCGTCGCGTATTACCTGCGCGATTGGAGGAGAGCGGCAATCATATTGTCTGTAGGATTGCTCGTCATCAGCCCTTGGATCGTTCGAAATTGGCGCGTATTTGGCCAACCCTTATGGTCTACACATTCCGGTATATCACTGGCAGAAGCCGCAATATCGCCGCTCGGGAGAAGCCAGGCTGGCGAAGCTCTCGCACTCAAGGGACAGCTCGGTTGGGTGATACAGGACTTTGAGTCGGATAACGCACCAGCTTGGCTCCGAGATGAGGTCGCACGGGATAGGGACGCGAAGCGATTTGGTCTTGCTCACTGGCGTGAGAATGTCAGAAACGTGCCCATTAAACTTGCGGCATGGTTGTTCAGTTGGGAGCAGTGGAGTCAGACGACGGCACTACCCCTTCGGGGCAGAGTTGTTCGTCGTATCGGTGTGGCGGCCTACTGGTGTGTGCTTGGAGCTGCGATCTTGGGGGGATATCGAATTCGGAAGCGGATACCGCACGTATTGATCTATGTTGTTTTCATGACCGCGATTCATCTTCCTTTGAACATGAGTACGCGCCTTCGCACATCGCTTCTGGAGCCTGTTATTATTTGCCTGGCCGCACAGGTAAAATTGCCTTTCGGCCCGGCTTCGTGATCCATCTGCATCCGTGTCGGGATTTTTACAGTCGGTTTTTGTTTCTTCCAACTTAGGCCAACTGCCGGAGCTTTTCTTTTCCTCCCACTTCTGCTTTGTTGAGTAACCAATCCAACGTCGGCATCGGCGAACAAACAAGGAAGATCTGGTAGGCAAACAACGAAGGTGAAAAATAGATGAGCGCTCGATTGAGTTTCTCTAAGACTTTTCCGAGTGCACCCGGAAAAATCATGCGGAACGGCGCGGGCACGCCTCGAACTTCCTCAATATTATAGCCGGCCTGTTCAAAGAGTTTTTGGAAGGATCGGAACGTAAACAGACGCGTATGAGTCAAATCTAGGATGCCTCGAAGTCCGTAATTAAACCAACCACAAAAAAGGCCCATTCTGATGGTAATAAAAGCCACATTTCCCGTACTGGCGATGACCCTTAGAGCGTTTCCGCTCGTGCGCGAGAATCTGAGCGATTCAACGAACTTCTCAGGGGACGGCAGGTGCTCGAGGACATCTAGCAGGAGTACATAATCAAACGTCCCCGCATCGATTGGGAATTCCGCGTACGCCAAGTCCGCCTGAATGAAGCTATCAAGCCCAATGTCACGCCCGAAAGAAAACTGATCTATGCCTGTTACGCGACATCCCTTTGCCCCTAGCGCGCGGCCTACATAGCCACCTGCACAGCCAACATCTGCGACTCTAGAGCCGGGCGATACGCGAGAAATAGCCAGTGAGTGTGTGCTTTCACCGGCCTTAAATTGGTATAGCGGATTGTTCGTTGTTGGATCTGCGATGTCAAATTTTCGTTCGTAGAGAATTCCCAAATTCTGGATGCGTGCTAGCAGGCTTGCCTTTACAACGTTCCACGCATACTTCATCCCGTTAACGCGACAAATCTCGTTTCCGTAATAGGTCGGAATCGGCAATTCCTGAATACGCATTCCCGCCCTTAGTAGCTGAATGATAATGTCAGTATCAAAATGGAAATCATTACTGTTTCGATTAAAAGGAATCCGCCTTAAAGCGGCGGTGCTATACAATCGATATCCCGAATGAAATTCTGTCAATGCTGTGCAAAGCAACCAGTTCTGAAGGAAAGTTAGGATCCTGTTTCCAATGTATTTGTAGAGCGGCATGCCCCCCTTGAGCGCGCTCAAACGTGACATCATCCGGGATCCGAAGACGGCGTCGGCATCGCGCCTCAGCAGCGGTTCCAATAGGTCAGGCAGGCACTCGGGTGCATACTGCCCATCCCCATGAATCAAGGCAACTATGTCAAAGTCGTTTTTAATTGCGTATTGAAACCCAATTTTTTGATTGCCGCCATATCCTTGGTTTTCCGGGTTGTACATTATCGTCGTGGGAAACGGCAGGTCGTGGCGCTGCACGATCTCATGCGCCTTTCTACAGGTGTCGTCCTGAGATGAATCGTCAATGATCAGTATCTCGGCGTTACATCGTGACAAGGAAGGAGGTATTCTGGTGAGTACTTGCTGTATGCTCTGTTCTGCGTTGTAGGCAACAATAAAGATCAACACCCGAGGCAGCCGATCAGAGTGCATTCGCGTCTTCCTCCGCTGGGTTAGACAGCATACTATAGCAAGCATCGCAGGGGGGCAACCTTGGGCGTGTCATATCCTATCCCGTCAGCGCATTTCGCGAATGGCTCGGCAAAATCGGGAAGCCCGACCCGTAGGCCGGCGACCCGACTCCCTTTGCACAACTCGAAGCAGATTCCGTCGAGGGTTTCAATCGCAAGTGTCTTGCGCAAGTATCTGGGAAAATCCCTTTGAGCGAACCGATACTCGAAATCATCCGTGAAGCCAAAGCAGATGGCACCCCCGTGGCGGCGGGATTCCCATGCGGGTAAACCAATGAAGAATGTCCGCATTCACCCGACTGCTATCGTTGAGACGGAACAGGTGGGTGAGGGCTCCCAGATTTGGGCTTATGCTCACGTCATGAGCGGAGCGTCGGTGGGCAAGAATTGCAATGTAGGCGACCACTGCTTCATTGAGGCCGGCGCTTTCGTCGGCGACAATGTGACTCTGAAGAACGGCAACATGGTTTGGGAGGGCGTAACCTTGGAGGAGGGTGTTTTTGTCGGGCCGCATGTGTTCTTTACGAATGACCTTTATCCGCGCTCGCCGCGCATGCCTCCACCCCCCAAACGGTATGCGAAGAAGGAAAACTGGCTGCGCCCAACTCTTGTCAGGCGCGGAAGCACACTCGGCGCGGGAGCCGTCATTCTTCCCGGCGTTATCATCGGGCAGTACGGCATGGTGGCGGCGGGAGCAATCGTGACGCGTGACGTCCCGCCATTCGCCCTCGTTCGTGGAAATCCTGCTCGCGTTTCTGGCTGGGTATGCCAGTGTGGCCTTCCGCTGCGATTTGGCCAGCGAACGGCCACCTGTCTGGAGTGCGGCCTCCGGTATTCCCAGGTCAAGCCGGATTCCATTTTGCCGGAAGATGCAACTGAGTGATCGTGCCCAACCTTAGGGAGATCTGAATGCACGAAGAAACTATCGGCGTGAAAACGATACCGTTCGTTGATCTACACTCCGAGTACCGAGAAATCCAGCCGGAGATATCGCTGGGCATTAACCGCGTACTGGAGCAAAGCGCATTCATCATGGGCGAGGACGTTCCGCTTTTTGAGCGGGCGTTCGCGAACTATTGCCAGGCCAAGTACGCCATTGGCGTAGCCAATGGCACCGATGCGCTGATGCTGGCGCTCAAGGCAGT
>Ga0207150_1079_pt1 | contig 16849 bp, 16 predicted proteins | sample Alteio_BWMinHeat_32_FD_153526 | JGI IMG/M metagenome (GOLD analysis project Ga0207150, IMG submission 153526) | Enriched cells from forest soil in Barre Woods Harvard Forest LTER site, Petersham, Massachusetts, United States -... | ecosystem: Environmental > Terrestrial > Soil > Temperate forest >...
AGTCACCGCTCCTGTCGAGCCGCGCGGATTCCGGCAGCACAAGAGTTTTGTATTTCGTGATGTCTACGGTCGCCTTGTCGAATGCGCTTCCATTCTCGATGTTCATGTGGGGCTCGCCGAGCACGATGCTCTTGTCAAGCTCGGCGCTTGGATTATTACCTGCGCCACAACCGGCTGCGGCAAATGTCACCAGTGCGATCAGTAGGCGCCCGCGGGTACCCATGGCGTTCTCCTTTGATTCGAGTCACCCACCGGTTGGTCGAGAGTATTATCTATAATATCTCTCCGAGCCCAAGTCGCTTCCGTTGCCCTCGGCGGATTGTAACCATGAACAGCATCCGTCTAATTACTCGGATAGACAATCATCCAATTACTCGCAAATGTGCCCGTCTCCTGCTATGCCTTGGGCTTGTCGCGTTTACCGTTGCCCTCTGCCTGATTATTTATGACCAGTTTCATCCCCGCTACTCTATCATCTACGAGAGCAGACTTGGCCTGCTCATCGATCCCGGCTCTTCGACGGAGCCGGCAACGCTTTACGATCCCGATCCCGCGCACCTCTGGAATCGGCTCCACGAGGCATTGTTTGTCCGCACCGCGTCGGACGGAAGCCGCTACGGACAGGATGAGCTCGACCCGCTGCTATGGCCCAAGAGTAAGTACCTGTTGGCCGGAGAGCACCACAAACGCGTCCTCGGCCTGCTTGACGAATTCCTGGCGAAGGACGGTCACAAGCTCATCCAAGACCCGCTCAAGCGCGCGATGTTCCAGCACGACCTGTGGGCGGTCTTCGACTGGTTAGCGGATCCGACCGCACCTTATCAGTACCGGGACGACGAGTACCCGCCCGAGGCGCGTGCCTTGCAAGAACGCCTGGCCAAGGCCATCCGGCGGCTGGCACTTTCGACCGAAGAGATCAAACAATTGCCCGACAATTACGCGGCGGCGATTGCTGCCAAGTCCTTTGCCGGCGGTCATGACCCCGAAAAGCCGGAGATGGCATTTCTGCCCGCAGACCTGTTCAATGCGGACGGGCCATGGGTCCTGCTGGGCGAGCACATGGCGCCCGCGGCGCCGGTGCACATCCACGCGGCTCATGGCCGCTCGGCCTTTTTCGTCTTGATGAAGCAGCCTGCAGATCGCAAATCGACGCTGACGTATCTCGATGATCTGGGCGCGTTCCCGAACGCCTTGATGCCTCAGCCGCTGCACAGGAATGCAAAGTTCCTGGCCAAAAAGCTGCCGCGCTTCAACCCGGAGCTGCCGCAGTTCCCCGTTGGCACGCAGGTAGCTCTGGTGCGCGAGCTCCTGGTCATCGACAAGCAAGGTAAAATCAAGCCGACACGATTAATCGAGTCGGTTCAATTCCGCGTTTATTGCGAGATCCCGAAAGGGGAGAAGGGGCACCCGGAGGGCTTTGACGATCTCGTCGGCAAGCAAGACTTCTACGAATTCCGCATCACGCGAAAGGACTTGTTCGCCGGTACTGCCGGCGGCCTGCATGCAGTGGGCCCCCGGGACACTGACATGCTTCCGTTTATCAATCCTCCGGCCGATGACCCGTTTGAGGAGAACCCTCCGATCCGGCCGGGAGCCTCGCGGACTCTGGAGTTGTGCTCGGGATGTCACAGCAGTCCAGGGATTCATTCGGTCGAAGCTTATTGCCGCGATTTCATCCGCATGCCGCAACCGGCTCACCTGGCCGAGTACGATCGCAGCCAACAGGAGCTGGCGGCGCTGCGGCGAAAGTGGCAGGACTATAGTTGGGGGCTCTTGCAGGGAATGATGGAACGGGATTAGACTATGCGGTATCACTTCTCCCCGACTGGCACGCAGCAGACTCGGAAGCCGATCTGGTTCATCTTGCGGTTGGCCTGGTACGAGTCCCGAGACGCGGCGCGGCAACTGCCCGCATCGAGGTACCATGAGCCGCCCCGGATCACTCGGCGATTCTTGAAGTTAGCATCCTCGTCCTTGCACAGCGGATCCGCACCGTGTCCGCCGGAATAGAAGGCATTGCTGTAGTAGTCCTCGCACCATTCACAGACGTTGCCTTGCATGTCCCAGAGGCCGAACTTGTTGACGGCCCGCGCATGGCTGCCGCAGGGCGAGGTGCGCTCGAGAAACTCTCCGGACTTGCCTTTGCCGAAAGGGTGGTGTCCGTTGAAATTGATCTGGCCGCCCGACAACGAGTCCGTCGGGCCATCGTCTTTCAGGTAGAACGGTTTGGTATTCTTGTCGGTCTGCCCGCCCCGGCAGGCGAACTCCCACTCCGCTTCCGTGGGCAGCCGAAAGCGGTAGCCACGGTCCTGAAACTTATCGTTTAACCGTTGGCAGAAGTCCTTGGCCTTCTCCCAGGAGACGTTTTCGACTGGGAAGTCATCGGTATTCATTCCCCTGATTTGCTCCTTGCCGGCCCCGGTCTTCGAGAACCAACTGGGGTTCTGACCCATGATGGCCCGGTATTGCGCCTGGGTGACTTTCCATTCGCCCAGGTAGTAGTCATGGGTAAACTTCACCTGGTGCAGCTCTTCGGTGTAGTCGGAGTTAGCGGGATCCTTGCGCCATTCATCCTTGGCGTCCTTGGCCTCGTTGTCGGGCGAGCCCATCCAGAATTGCTTGCCCGTGGCGGGGATGCGTTTCATCACCAGCTTGACGCCGTCCGCCAGCTCAAAAACTTCGTTAGGCTTGCGCTCGACGATGGAGTTACTCAGGTCGGTGAAAAGGCCGCCAAGGTTCACCGCATCGCTGTCGGCAGAGACAAACTTGCACCGGACATAAACGTTCTGCTCGCGCATCGATAGCGAGCCACAGATGACCGCGCCCAGGTCAGGGAATTCCTTGCGAAGCTTGCGAACATTCTTGGCTTCACCGAGGTCGCGGGGCTCGATTCCAAGCCGGCGCGCCGCCGCCATGATCTCGTCGGAGCTGACAATCCCGTAAGCGGCATTCTTCTGAAGTTTTTCCAGGTTGGTGTGCAGCCTGGCGGCACAGCGTGCGGGCAGACCGCCCTCCAGCTCCTTCTCTTGCAGGGGTGCGGTAAAGTCGCAAATGCCGACTTGCTTGAGCTTGCTCTCGCGAATCTCGACGTCAAGATCCTCGGCCAGCCGTTTGTACAGCTCCTGCTGAGTTTCGGGCTGCAGGTTAATCACCACCGGGATGCCGGGCACGTCAACGGACTTGAAGACGGGGGTCTGCTCCTCAGCTCCGGGGAGTTGCTTGGAGGTACGAACGACGTGTTTGTAGACGTAGGAGTACAGGTCGGCAAAGGTGATCTTGCCATCACCCTCGCGGTCGGCGCCGCCCTGTAAGCCCCGGCAAAACCAGTAGCTGAAAACGCCCTGGTTCCGCTCGCCCCATTCCCAGCTCAGTTCCTTTTCCTTGCAGGCCGCAAGCACGATGGTGCCGGGGACGTCTTTGCCCTCGACATAGACCGCCCTTCCCCCGACGACCGGGCCTCCCTTGGCGCCGCCGGCGTGGCAGCAATCCAGCACCAGGAATTTCTCTTTGGCCGGGCAATCGTTGAGCCATTGGGTAAGCTTCGCCGACGGCAGCGCCGTCTTCTTCAGGTCCTCCGGGTAAGTCCGCGTGCTAACATCCTTGGGAATGATGTACATGCCGTTGACGAGCCCGGCACTGCCCGTTCGGCCAACATACGCACCGTTCCCTGCGGATCCCCTCAAGGTAAATGAGGTCGGACTCTTCACTTCGATCGTCCAGGCCCCATTGGCGCTGGTGTTGCCCCGTACATCCCAGATCGAGACGTTGTCGCCGCTCTCGAAATGGTGTGGCCCATCCGTCGAGATGGTGATGGGGCCGGCATTGCTCGCATCGGTAATGGCCGCCGACGGGTAACGATCGCCGTGGCACGAGAAGTGAATCAGCAGGCGGTCATCGGGTCCAACCTGCTTGATGAATTTGGGTAATTCCTCGCAGAGATTTTTCAGCGTGGGCGCCATTGGCGATCGCGATGAATTCTTATCGACGTTATCCGACAGCTCGAGAATTCGCTCTTCGGGGACCCCACCACGCTCCATTAGGATCTTTCGTAGCGTTCGCACATCGTTGGCAGTGGTCTTGAGGCTGAGGACGCTCTTGTCATCGTGCGTGCCCACAGCGACCAGGACGACCCACTCCTTGGGTGCGCCGGGCGGCTCGGCCGCCAGGGCCGCGGGTGCTAGGGCAACAAGAAGGATCAGGGTTGAAGAAAGGGAGAATGGGAGAAGCCTAGAAGGGGAGAAAGGGAGAAAGGGAGAAAGGGAGACCGAACGATGTCCTCTTCGGGCAAGGAACGCACCCGCGCCTGGGCGATAGTTTTGAATCTCCCTTTCTCCCCTTCTCCCTTTCTCCCTATCTCCCATTCTTCAATCTCCCCGTCTCCATACACATGGGTCACCGCGTCAGCGTTTTCCCCGAGCTATCGAACCGTTGGGTTGCCACAGATAGACGAGCTTGTCGTCATCATCGGTATCGAAGTAGTAAATCGAACCGAGCTTGGGATTGGGGGTGGCGATAAGCGGCAAGCTGCGTTCCACCACATCCCCTTTCGAGTTTTCGAATTTGATGAACAACTCGGGAGATTTGTTCTGATTGCGCGTGGGTTCGGCGTAGTCCCAGGTGTGTCGCTGAACAGCGCCCGGCTTCAGCTTGTATTCCTTCCATTCCAATTTCTTGCCGAAGCGGGCCATGTAGCTGACCTCAGAGTCCGGCAGGCGATTCTGAACCAGGGCCGTCGCCCCGACATAAAGGGGTTTTCCGGAGCCTACCGTCGGACTATCGGTCTTGTGGCAAGCGCTGCACTTCTGATTGCTGGCCACCGGTGCATTGACGCCTTTCAAGGCGCCGAAGGTGCGTGCGATATTCTTGTCGTTGTAGCCTCGATTGGTCGAGCAATCGATCTTCTGGTCAACAACCATCGTCTCGCTGTCTTCCGAGCCGGATTGCGCCAGAGCCGTCCGCTGTTGCAGTAGGATCAAGCCCAGAGCGCCCGCGACGATGAAACCTCGCCAGATGTACATGGTGTGCCTCCCGAGAAACCGGCCGTGATGGGAATGTGAAAAGTCTCAAGACAGTATATCTTTCGCTGGTGAAACTGTCTCCGCGGCGATACGAGATGCCAGAAAAAGGTCATAAGCTGTAGACAATCTTGAATACGAAGATTTGCGCGCGGCTGCTCGGGTGTCGGGTGGCACGCCCTGAGCCTGCGAAGGGCGTGATCAGTCCCACACTCGATGCATTACACCGATCATCACATTGCGGTGATAGACAGTTGCCGAAACCGCCAGTGAAAGGCTAAACAACAGGCACCAACATCCGACGGCAGGTAACCAATGACCGCCGCGCGGCAGGGCGACCCCACCGACGGCAGCGGGAATGAGCCAGGCGGCCGAGGCAATCACCGCTGACTGAATGTTGCCGTCGCCGCTCGTGCTGGGGTCGATGAATGCAAGGAGCAAGGCGTACACCACCAGCAATGCAGTTATCCGCGCAACCACTAAGTTGGCAGGAAACCGAGGCCAAAGCGCAAACAGTAACAAGCCGAAACCTGCAAGCCAGGCCAATCCAGCAATGCTGCCGCAGGTAACCGGGGGGAGGAAACTACCCAGTGACACAGCAATTAGCATTGCAGCGACCGAGACAGCGGGTCCGGTGATCGAGCGGATTCTCACCATCGGAAAGCCCTTCGTTGCTGCTGTCGCGTGTGTGGTCTTAACCGGTCCCCATCGGCGCAAACCGCTCCCCAACCTGCGCCGCCAGCGACTTCATCGTCTCGGTCACCGCATCGATTCCCCGCTGCCGCGCATGAGTAATTGGCCCGCCGCGATGCGGAGCCCAACCCGAGCCCAGCACCATCGCCAGGTCCAAAACCTCGGCCGAATCCGCTACGCCTTCCTGGAGGCACAAGAACGCCTCTTTGCACATGATGAGTACCAACCGTTCGCGCGCCTGTTGCACGAGTGCCGCTCGCGGCAGACCCGCAAAGGCAACACTCCGGCCCGCCTGCTTTCGAAGCGCGGTGACTGCTTCACCATGCACCTTGCGCCGTTTCCCCTTGTGTACGTAGAATCCACGCCCCGATTTGACTCCCAGCCAACCGCGGTTCGCCATGATCTCGAACGCGCCGTGTGCCGGCAGGCGATTGCCGAACACCGGTTCTACTCCTTTGGCGATGTGTGCCGCCACGTCGATCCCGATTTGATCGAGCAGCTCAAGCGGTCCCAGCGGCATCCCGAAGCGCACCATCACGTGATCGATCCGGTCCGCTTCCATCCCCTCCAATAACAGCAACACTGCTTCATTCAGGTACGGAATCAGCACGCGATTGACGATGAAGCCCGGCGAGTCCTTTACTACCAGCGGCGTCTTGCCCAGTCCCGCCGCCCATTGTGCTGCGCGTTCAATCGCCCGCGCTGACGTTTTCGGACCGCGCACCACCTCGACAAGCGGCATGCGGTGCACCGGGTTGAAAAAGTGCAGACCGACGACGCGCTCGGGATGTGACATTCCTTCTTGCAATCGGCCCACCAGCAACGACGACGTGTTCGTCGCCAGTGTGGCCTGCGCCGGTGTGCGGCGCTCCAATTCCTTGAACAACTCGCGCTTGATCGCTAGATCCTCGCTGGCAGCTTCGATCACAAGCTCGGCTTTGTCAAATCCTTCCCAACGAATGGTCGCTTGGATGCGCGCCAGGTTGCGGCGAAAATCCTCTTCCGTGAGGATACCCTGCTGCTGGGCTTTCTGAAACAGCGAAGCGATGCGCATGACGCCGGCCCCCAGCGCCACTTCATTGACCTCCTGGACCGCGACCTCGCACCCTTTGAGTGCGGCCAGCTCGACGATGCCGGCTCCCATGGTCCCGGCACCCACAACGCCGACTCGGGTAATGGGCTTGTCCGGGGATCCAAGTGATTTGCGTACTTCTTCGCGGCGCAGAAATAAGCCGATGAGATTGCGTGACGCATTATCCTGCGCCAATCGGCCCACGGCTTCTTGCTCGCGCCGCAACCCCGCATCCAGACCGTCATTGAGACCGGCGCGTACCGCCTCCAGCGCCTCCCACGGCGCGCGCATATCGTCCGGCACACGGCCACGTAGGATCTTTTCAAATGCCCGAAATACCAGGCGACGGCCGACGGCAGATGACTCCAAGACGCGCTGCCGCCAATTGCTCAACGGAAGCTGTCCCCGGGTCCGCTTACCGCGCTGCATCGCCTCATCCATCAACGGATGCGGCGTTAGCGCCAGATCGATGGGCTCCTGGACAAGCTGATCCACGAGCCCTTGGTAAAGCGCCCGCCGCGCATCCAGCCGCCGCCCCGCCAGGATCAATTGCAGCGCCCTTTCGAGCCCAATGGTCCGCGGCAATCGTTGCGTGCCTCCCCAAGCAGGAATGAGTCCCAACTCCACTTCCGGTAAGCCGAGCTGCGTTGCCGGTATATCCACCGCGAGCCGGTAATCGCAGGCAAGCGCCAATTCGAGACCGCCTCCAAGACAGGCCCCGTGAATGACGGCCAACGTGGGCACGCGTAAGTCCGCCAGCGCTTGCATCAGCTGCTGACCGCGTTGCGAAAGCCGCCGCGCCTCATCGGCACTGGCAATCCCCGCCAATTCATGGACATCCGCGCCGGCGATGAATCCATTTCGCTTGCCGCTCTGAATGACGAGCAGCTTCAAATTCGTTTCGCCGCCCACCACCTTCAGCGCCTGCTCAAGGTCATTCAAGAGCTGCGAATTCAGCACATTGACCGCGTGGCCTTGCACATCAATCCGCAGGAAGGCCAAGCCGGCCGACGACATATTGACCGCCAAGGTATTGGTCGAAAGCGATGACATGATGCACTAGTCCATAACAATTGCAAGAAGGCGTGACGTGTCTCAGGGAATATCCAGCACCGCTCTTAAGCACATCTCGATCTGACGCATTGCCGCATCGGACAGATAGCCGACGTTTCGAAGGACTCTGTCCTGCTCAATGGTCAATAGGTTCGTGCAGGAAGCACAGCAAACCTTGGTCAGGCCTGAGCCGGTTTCAACTGCTGGGTCAAGTAGGACCTCCGTGTTGGGAATACCGTGACGAGTGCCGGTAATCTGAACCAGAACGCAGTCGTCGATCAGCCTGTTAAGAAAGTCAGCCTGAACCACCACCGCTGGCCGACATTTGCTCCCCGTCATATCGGTGTATAACCATTCCACCTCGACGACATCACCTCGATTCATACGTTTTTCCGAACAAGGTCATCGTCGGCAGGATTATCCCAGTTGCGGTTGAACGGTCGGACGATGCCTTGCATCAGGTTGTACACCTCTTCCTTGATGAGCCGGTACTGTTGTCCCGACAGTGGATCGACGACAATGGTCGGCTTGTCCGTCTCGCACTCTATGGCCTGAACCTGCCCTTCGGTGAGCTCAATCATGTTCCCCTCCCTCGGCATCCTACCGACCGGCGGCCTTACCGGACAAGGCTATTCCGGTACGAGTTGCCATGGACCGTGCCTCGGATCATCGTTCGGATCCGATCCGGCACGTAGTCTGGGTACCGGCACGGGCCAACCATACGTCCGCTGCCGGCACCCGCGCCCGCAACCGGGTAACGGCCGCGTAATCGTCCCGGTCGATTTCACTATACCAAAACGCGCTACGCCGAGGGGCCGGGCGTGTCGCGGAAGATTTGATCGAACTGACCGGCGCACTGCTGGAAGGTTCGCAAGAGTTGGGGATCGAAGCGGCCGGGCATGCCCCGGGTCATCAGCTCAACGGCAAAGAGATGGGACAAGGCCGGCCGGTGCGGACGGCGGCAGCGCAAGGCATCGTAGACGTCGGCCACGGCGACGATTCGGGCCGACAGCGGGATGGCAGGGCCTGCAAGCCGATCGGGATAGCCGCTGCCGTCCCAGGCTTCGTGATGGTACCGTGCGATATCGCTCGCGACCTGGAGGACCGCCAACGCGGAGCAGTGCCGGCAGGCGATGCGCTGCAAGAGATCGGCGCCAATGGTGGTATGCGTTTGCATGATCAGGCGCTCTTCGGTCTCGAACTTCCCTGACTTTCCCAGGATGTGATCGGGTAGAGCCGCCTGCCCGATGTCGTGCAAGGGGGCGCAACATTCGAGCATGTCGATGAAATTGGCGTCGATCTGCGAAGCGAAACCAGGCAGGGCAGCGGCTTCTTCGGCCAAAAGGCGGCAATAACGCTGCAGCCTCGCCAGGTGGGCGGCGGGCTGGGAGCTGCGCACCTCCGCCAGCTCGGCCAACGACAAAAGCAGCGCGTTGCGAGATTGGACCAGGTCGCCGGCGCTAGTCTTCAGGTTGCGTTCCAGCTCGGCATTGATGGCGAGCAGACTGCGGTTTAGCTGATCCGTCCGATCCTGAGCATCCTTGAGAGCGAGGCCGGCCTTGATGCGAGCCATGAATTGCACCGCACTGGGCGGTTTTGCCAGGTAATCATCAGCGCCGGCACTCAAGAGCTTCGCCATCTCGTCGGGCGAAACTTCTCCGGAAAGCATGAAGATTTTGAGGTTGGCACTGGGAGGCTGCGCGCGTAGGCGCCGCAGCAGCTCCTCGCCGGTCACTTGCGGCATTTGGATATCCAGGAGCATCAAGTCGAAAGTCTTGGCCTTGAGCATCTCGAGCGCCTCGTCCGCACCGGCAACTTCCTCGCAAGCCAATCCTTCCATTTCAATCAATCGACGGCACAGGTGCCTGGAAACAATGTCGTCATCCACGATCAGAATCTGGTGGACCCGAGGGGCTGCCGTCATCGCCGCCGCCGGTGCACGGCGCCGTGCCTCGTCGGCCAGGGCCGGCAAAGGCCGCGGCCGAGATGCACCCTCCAGGAAAGGCAACAAGGCATTCATGACCGCTTGGGCCGATGGGAAACGCGCCTCGGGATGCGGAGCCATGAGACGTTCTATGACGGTGTCCAACTCCGGCGGCAATTCGGGGCGCAGGGCTCGCAACGACGGTGGCTCCTCATTGGGACGAGCCATCAATGTTTCCAGATCGGTGCCTCGGTTTGGGAACGGCGGCTGACCGGTCAGGCACCAGCAAAGCACCCCGCCCAGGGCATAGAGATCGGCACGGTGGTCGATATGGTTTTGGGCCAGGGCCTGTTCGGGCGACAGGTAATCGAGGCTGCCGAGCACAAGGCCATCGCGCGTCAACCGGCGATCTTCCTCGCGGTGCGCCAAGCCGAAATCCAGCAACTTGGCCTGACCCTGGGGCGTGAGGACGATGTTGGAAGGTTTGATGTCGCGGTGGAGCAACTTGTGCTGATGGGCCTCAGCCAGCCCGCTGCTGACCTGGCATATCACGTCGCAAGCCAGGGCCAAAGGCATCGGGCCGTTTCGGGCAACGTGCTGTTCCAGATTGAATCCGTCCACGAACTCCATGACCAGGTAGTACCAATTATGGGGCTCCATATCGGAGCCGCGCGTGCGCCCGGCATCCAGGGCGGCGACAATGTTCGGGTGCTGCAGCCGCGCCACGCTGCGAATCTCCGATAGAAATCGCGCCAGCGCTTCCAGGTCTTCTTCGAAGGGATTCGGCAGTACCTTGATGGCCACGGTGCGGCGCAGGTAGATGTGCTCGGCTTTGAAGACCACACCCATGCCGCCCGCGCCCAGACGGTCCAGCAGCCGGTAATTGGCGATCAGCATGCCGAGCGTATTGCCTTCGCGGATGCGTTGAACCTGGTACTTGGTCAGCAGTTTTTCTGCGGCGAGTTGGTTCAGCAAAGAATCGAGGTTCGCCTGAGCCTGCAGCCGCTCGCGAGCCTCCGCGGATAGCGCCTCCCATTCCTCGCGCAAGATAAGTGAGTTTCTCAGCAGGTTCTCGATCATGAGGTGAATCGGCGAGTGGACTTTGGTAGGGGAGCTGGTTGCGGTCGTGACTCTTGCGGACAGATTCGTCTCAGTGGCCATGGCTTTCCTCCGGCTCGGCCTTTCCCCCGCGCCCCGCGGCAGGCGCTAGAGGAGAAGAAAGTAGTGCCCTGAACTCCGGCTGGGCATGGGTTTCACCCAATACTATTGTTGTACGCGGTATACGAAAGGATCGCAAGGAATCTGCAGCTGGCGTTGATTTCGGTGCCGTCCCGACACACCGACCAACCTGCCGGAGCTCTACTCAACTACCTTCGCGGACCCGCCCAAGCACTTCCACCATGCCGCGCTGTAGTTCCTCGAAGGCGCGCAGCAAGTCGGCGACGGTATCTGCTTTCGCGGCCGATCGCAGGTGAAAAAGGGCGCCGTGGGCGAAGGCGGCCCCGCGCACGGCTCGTTTGAGCTGTGCGATTTGCAGGCCGCGCTGATTCAGGTCGTCATCCTCGTCATCATCCCCATGTTGGGAGAGCGCCTGGGCCAATCCACCCACGACGTCGCCGGCGCCGTCAAACAGTGTTTGCAGTGCCGTCGTGAACTGCGGATCCTTCGAAGGGAATGTCTTGTGCAAACGCAGCATCAAGTCCGTTGCCGTCTCAAGCAGGGGATGCCGTTCGCGCTCAAACGCTGCAATTGGGTCGTCGGTAAGGGAGACATCCGCCGGCTCGGCCTCGTCATACTCCGACTCGCTCTCGCGTTCCCAAGGTTCATCATCTTTGTCCTCTTCACCCCTCTCCCCCGGATGGAAAGGGATGAGTTCATCGTCGTCCTCGTCAGGCAGCTCCAGGGCAAGCTCATCCCGTAGAGCATCGTCGAAGGCCTCGTCGTGATCCTGTCCGGTGCTGCGCCGTTCTTCGATGCCGCGATTGAGGCGCTCCTGCCGCCGGCGGTTGTACTTGTACAGCTTGTCCCATAACTCTTCCATCGCCTGGGGATCAGGTGGCAGCACATCACTATCCTCGGGAAAGTCAAGGGGCGGATGCTCCGACGGCCGGCCGAGAGTCTTGTGGACCTGCGCGGCAATGCCTTCGATGCGCCGGGCGAGGATATCAGTATCCTCAGCAGCTTCATGGGAGAGATTCGATTGCGGCAGCCCCTCGGCCAAGCCCTCGATCGCCTTGCCCAGGAATCCATGCTTCTTCGCCAACTCCGCAATGTTCGAGGTCTCCCAGTAGCCGCTCTCGTCTGAGACCTCCAACTCAGGGATAAATTCCTTCTTGAGAGCCCGAAGCATCTCGACCACCGCGACGTGCCCTTCGATCGGGCCAAACTGCGTCTTCACGAAACACCAGGGCGGCTCGGTTAGCTCGCCGCGCTCCGCCGACTCGATGTCAATCAAGCCGATGAGCCAGCCTTCGGGCGAAACAAGCAAGCTCATCGAATCCTGCCCCGGAGCCAGGTGGACGATCAGCCCGCGAACCATGCGCGCAGGCCACTGTTCATCAAAGGTGCGCCAGATCCGCGCCAGCCCGCCAACTTCCAGTACGAAGTCGAGTACCCGGTCTTCGAAGTCTTCGATGCGCGAAAGATCCGCCAGCCGGCCGCGATAATGAATGGTGATGCCCATGAACATAGTTTACGAATTTGTCATACCCATCTCGCTAATTCGGCTTGTCCATCGCCTTGAAATTCTCTCCCTCCGCCAAGTCCCGCACCCCCCTTGGCGGTGGGGGTAGATTCCATAAGTCTTATGAGCGCATGCTCTTGCGCTCAGCACATGGGCACCGCCGCCAAGTTCCATATATGGCTAGGCCAACTTTGGCGGAGATGCGAACCTTCATGATCGACGACAATCTAGTTGTCGCTATTCACCTTCACGGTCTTGCGGCGTCTTCGCCCTTCTGACTGACACGCCATCGTCAATCCGCCCGCAGAACCGCCGATAACTCCCCACGTCTTTAGCGTCCCTCTGACCTCTGACCTCTGACCTCTGACTTCTGACCTCTGACCTCAGTCCTCTGTCTTTTGTCCTCCGACTGTTCCGCGCGGAACAGTTTTCACCCCTCTCCCCTGGGGGAGAGGGGAAAACGTTCCGCGCGGAACATGAAAATGGTCCAAATCCGAACCTCTTCGCCCTGGACGCGTCATTACGCCACGACCTCGCAAGGCGACCGGATCGGAATCAGTTTTCGTTGCATTGCATCGCGACCGCCCATGCACCGGCTCGAAGCGCACGTTCGGTCTGGACTTCTTGTATCAAGTCGCGTCCACTCTTTTGCGTTCTTTTTTCTCCGTCCTTTTTTGCTCTCTCGGGCCGGCGTCAGCGCGAAATCTTGCACTTGGGCAGGGCTTCCTGCAATTCCCTGACGCCCGCGTCCGTGACCTGGGTGTCGCCAAGCATCAGCCGAGTAAGTTGCGTGAGTTCCTTTACCACCTTGAGACCCGCGTCCGTCACGTTAGTGTTGGTGAGGTCCAGGTTCGTGAGCTGCTTGAGATCCTTCAAGTCCTTGACGCCCGCCTCCGTCACCTGGGTTCTCATAAGGTTGAGAGACCTGAGCTGTTTGAGTTCTTTCAGCTCGTTCACGCCCACGTCCGTCACCTCCCGGCAACCGAAGAGGTCCAACGACGCGAGTTGTTCGAATTGCTTCAGCTCCTTCAGGTCCGGGTCTGTGACTTTTTTTTTGGCTGAGGTTCACTTCAACGACCGGCTTACCCGGTTGCTTGTCGTCGCGCGTCATTTTGCCGCCGAGTTTCTCGACTACTTTGACGGCCTCGGCCTCGTCGGCGCGCGCCGCGCCGGACAGGATCACGACAGCCGCCAAGGCACCAAGGGACCCTCGCATGAGCATTTCTCCTGAGACATTTGAGAAGAGAGAGTGTTTACCCGCCGAAGGCTAAGCTCAGCAGCCGGCTGACGCGGGACAAACTCCAAGGGAATTCTATCGTAAATGTGTCTTAAGCGAGGTCCCCCTCCTTCTGGCTTCGACCCGACGTCGGTCCTCGCTCTTTTCTTAGGCCCTCGACTGCCTCAATGGAGGACGGCCTGCATGATCCTCGGCAGCAAGATGTTCCGGCCGTAGGTGTAACCACCTTCCCTCGATTCCTTGAGGTAGTCATGCCATGCCTGCAAATCGTAACCGAAGTCTCTCCCTGTAATTCTGACCAAAAAGTCATGTCCCTGAAAGCCCGTTGAAGCTTGGGAAACCAAGTTGGCGGCACCAATCAGCTTCAGCCGTTCGTTGGGCTCAAGCGTAGTCGGCCCACCTGCTGAACTCATGCTGTACGCGAGCATTTTGATCAATATATGGCTGGTACGCCATTATCTCCCAGTCAGCGCGAGTGATGGCTAACTCGCCTTCAAATGACTCGCCTGTTTGCAAGTCGTGGTAGATGCCATTGGTGATCACGGCCAAGCAAGCCGCGCCGTAGCACTGGAGTATCAACTCAGCCAAGGGCCGTCCCATTGCGGATCGAAAGTGCGCCGACTCGCTAGCGAACGAGACCTCGAATCCGGAAATCTGGACCATCTTGGACAATTCGAACAGGTACTTGTCAGGTATAGCGACGAGCTTGAATGGCAGGAAGCCTCCCTGCCAGGTGTCCGGATCAAACGAAGGCAGGATCTCAACGGAGAAGCCGTGCGAGTTGATCTCCTCTTGCCAACGCGGGCGGAGGCTCTTCACGCTGGTCTTCATCTCGACGACAAGCTCGAAGGCCATGTCCCCCTCGCGCGAGCACACACGTCTTCATCACTTACCAGGCGAAGCATGTGCAAGGTCCATTTGGGCCTTCCGGGCGAGTAGTTTGGAACGCAACTCCGCTCGGGCCGGCTGCTTCGCCTCGATCTCCCGCCGCAGTAACTCGGCCTGGTCGCAGCGGTGCTGCAGGTATTCGGCTATTTCTTGTCGGTGGCGAAGGCAGTAGGCGATCACTGCGTAAACGTCGGCCAGGTTGAGCGTCGGAAAACCATGGGCAATAGCTTCCGCTTCGGCGCCGTTGTTAAACTCGCGGATCACGATGTCGAGCAACACTTGCGAATCTCCAACACGGATCACGCCGTGTGCGTCCGCCCGGAGAGGGCTGGGGTCGGTGCGAATGGGAATGTTCGGGGTCATCGTATCTTCTTACCTCCGCGGTTGACCTGCTCAGTTTGAGAATTCTAGCATGGACCCGACTGACGTGAAAGGAGGCGTCAATTAAAGCGGCAAGGCGGAAGACAGGCAGAATCAAAGAGGACATCACTCGATGGTTTTCGCTGCAGTGGGCGCTACAGGAGAAGAAAGTAGTAGCCATGAGTAACACGCGCGAGACTCGACCCGCTTGATCCGCTTGCGCCTACAAATCCTGTGAACCATCTTGAATCTTCGCGGAGGCCGAACCATGGCGACGGCAGCGCGCACGAGCTTTATGTCCGTCCTAACCGTACTCGCAGGGCTTTCCTCGCTCGTGTGCGGCTTTCTATCGCTAATGTCCGACTCGGATTCCTTTCTCCTTCGCGTGGTCCTGTTTTTTGCGTTGTCAATGTTGTGCGGATTATTGAGTTGGGTGGGTATCAATCGAGCCGGTGGACGGCTTCACGGCAAAGGTTTTGCCGCCTGCGGTATGGGCATGCCGCTGGGAGGGTTCGCACTGGGCTTCTTGTTATTGCCGCAAGTCTGAAGGGATAAAGGACAGGCCAGTTTGGTCAAAGCCAAAGCGAACATGCGGCAAATTGCGGTCGCCCTTGAGGACTACGCCGCAGCGCACGACGGTCAGCTTCCTCCGGCGGCGGTCTACGATAAAGATGGCAAGGCCCTTCTGAGCTGGCGCGTGCCCCTCCTCCCTTACTTGGAGGAAGATTTACCGATTCATCTCGATGAGCCTTGGGACAGCCCTGACAATCTGTCGCTGTTGCCAAGGATGCCACAGGTGTATCGTGCCGTGCACTACCCCTCGAACGAATCTTTGCCGCAGAGATCATCAACGTTCTGTCAAGTCTTCACCGGAAAAGGTACGGCTTTTGACGGCACCGAGGGGAGGTACCCAGAGGTCTTTGGTGCGCCTGCCGGTAGCGTCTTCTTGGTTGTCGAGGCAGCGAAGCCGGTGCCCTGGACCAAACCGGCCGACATTGAGTATGACGACGACCAACCTCTGCCGCAACTCGGCGGCGTCTTTGTGGGCGGCGGCATGTTCAGCCTCTTCGGAGAAAACCGCCCACGAGGCTTCTGTGCCGCACTCGACAATGGCCAAGTAATCTTTGTCGAGCCCACCGTCGATCCCGCCGATCTCCGTCGCGCCATCAAGCGCAATGAAGGGAACGTGCCCCAGAAGTGGAAGTGAAGCCGAATGGACTGAGCCTGCGCATCATTTCGCCGTCTCAACGTGCTTTACAACCTCATCAATAAAGTCACTCGTGCCGCACGCTGTTTCATCGGAAATACAAAGGTCTCTCGTCTTCTTTCCATTGCGGACTGCTTCCGACACCGCTTGTTCTATCAATGCAGCCGCCTCTTCCTGGTGGAACGAGTACCGCAATAGCAAGGCCAACGATAAAATCTGCGCGATCGGGTTGGCAATACCTTGTCCGGCAATGTCCGGGGCCGATCCTCCCGCAGGCTCGAAAAGTCCGAATCCGTGAGCATTCAAGCTCGCCGATGGCATCAGTCCCAGCGAGCCGCCCAGCGCCGAGACCAAATCGGAAAGGATGTCGCCGAACAGATTGGGCGCGAGGATAACATCGAACGATTCCGGCCGCATGACCAGTTGCAACGCGCAATTGTCAACCAACATGTGCTCCAGCGATACGTCCGGGTAGTCGCGGCTCACTTCGGTTACCACGGCACGCCAGAGCCTTGAGGTCTCCAGCACGTTGGCTTTATCGACCGATACGATGCGCCGGCGGCGCCCGCGTGCGGCCTGAAACGCGGTTACCGCAATTTGGCGCACTTGGTCTTCGTTGTACTCGGCGACATCGCGTGCCCAACGCCGGCCCGCGCTCGTCCCCGATTCGTGCTGACCAAAGTAAATGTCCCCAAGAAGTTCGCGGACGATGAGGAT
>Ga0207150_1107_pt1 | contig 16841 bp, 17 predicted proteins | sample Alteio_BWMinHeat_32_FD_153526 | JGI IMG/M metagenome (GOLD analysis project Ga0207150, IMG submission 153526) | Enriched cells from forest soil in Barre Woods Harvard Forest LTER site, Petersham, Massachusetts, United States -... | ecosystem: Environmental > Terrestrial > Soil > Temperate forest >...
TTGAAAAAAAATCAACATTTAAAGGGGCAAAAATTTTAGGGATTCATCTGGAGGGTCCTTTTGTTTCAGCAGAAAAAATGGGCGCACAAAATAAATCTCATTTGCAGATGCCTGATGTTGAATTAATGAAGGCGTGGCAAAAATTGTCGGGCAATCATATTCGCATGGTTGCACTCGCTCCTGAATTAAAAAATGCCGATGAATTGATACGTTATTTGACAGCGGAAAATATTGTTGCAGCGATTGGTCATACGAATGCAACCTATGCTGAAACAATTCAAGCGATTGATGCAGGGTGTTCTCACATGACGCATGTATTTAATGCGATGCGAGGGATTCATCAGCGTGAGCCTGGTGTTGTGACAGCGGGATTATTGTCCAAAAATGTATCGACAGAAATGATTGTTGATGGAATTCATTTGCATGAAGCGATTGTTAAACTCATATTGCATTGTAAAAATAAAGAAAAAATTATTTTAATTACGGATGCGATGCGCGCTACGTGTTTGCAAGATGGACTATATGAATTGGGTGGACAGGAAGTGATTGTTAAAAATAAAATTGCAAAATTACATGATGGCACTTTAGCAGGTAGTACGTTAACCATGTCTGATGCCATTCGCAATATGATTCAATTTTCACAGTGTGGTTTACAAGATATTACGCAATTTGCATCTGCTAATCCTGCGAAAGTGTTGAAAATGTTTCATCAAAAAGGCAGTTTGGCGCCCGGTAAAGACGCTGATTTTATTGTGCTCGATGATGCATTGAATGTTGTGTTGACAGTATGTGAAGGTGTTGTGGTGTATCAGCAGTGATTTTTCTTGCAATCATTTTTCATTGCTGCTCTAATTTCTCGCGTTGAATTATCTTACAAATAAAAACGGAGCATTTTTTTATGCAATTTTTTTCAAGTCCTAAACCAACTTCAAATACACTTTACTCTGCAAGCTACGCAATGGCAACGATTGCGAATAATTTGTTGTTTAATGCACATGAAACTGATGCCGCGGTTGTTTTTGTTGATGCGATGCCGGATTTTACCGATAATCCTTGTTTCAAAGCGGAACTATTAAATCAATCGGCGACCGATGTTTATTCGTCATTTATGTTGAATTGTGAATTTGCTATTCATCAGGGAGTGATTGAATCATCACTGGCAAATTACTGCCTGTCTCAAGGCGTTTTAATCACGCATGATTTTATGGGCTACACATGCGGGAGTTTCGAAAATATTCAAACAGTCAGTTTAGCTCAAGATATGTTTGGTCATGATATCTGTGATTTTTCTAGCAATATGACTTCAAACATTGCCCCTTGTGTTGATGAGTTTATGACGTCAAATGATGTGGCTGAATTTTTGAAATCAGACTCAAATGACAGAATTGGCCCGACCGTATACGCAGGCGCTGGATTAGCGCTTCTTACACTGGGATGCTTGGGTATTTTTGCTTATTCGAAATGCCGCAGACCCGCAGAACCTGAGTCTCAACCGTTGCTCGCAAATGAAAATGCAAATAGATTGTTGTGAGATTGAGTGCTGTCAATGCCATCTTGCTTCGCCTTGGCGCGCAGTTGGCATTGACAAGCATGCTGTTGTGAACTGAATATACTTCTACCGCACAAACAACAACACTACGTCTTGATCTTCAATTTTGTAAATTAATCGTAGTCCATTGATCGATTCTGTATAAAGTCCCATCATGCCTTCGATGCGAGCGGCGCCGGGCGGGCGAGGATTAATGGCCAATGCTTCAGCAAGACGAAAAATTAAACGACGTTGTTTGACGGGAAGTTTGTGTAATTGTCTCACTGCTTTTGGAGCGCATCGAATCGTATAAGGTGTTGCAGTCACGTGTCATTATCCCAGTTCAGTTTGTAAATCCTCAAGCGAAATAGTGCCTTTTTCTCGTGCTTCTTTAAGCGCATCAATCGCTTCAGCTAAATCAAGTTCATCTTGGATGGCGAGTAAATGTTTGAAATCTTCAAGCGGAATAAGCGCAGCAATTTCTTTGCCGCGACGCGTGAGAATAATGCGTTCTTTGCTATGTACAACACGATTAACGAGTTCAGGAAATTGATCTTTGGCTTCCATGGTATTGATCAAAGTGGTTGTCATATAAATATCCTTTTATTTGCGTTTTTCATTTTCCCGCGAGATAGAATATTTGAAACCTGAACATCCTTGCTCAGGTTTTATTGGTGGATCAAGCAACCAAATTTTCTTTTTCCATGGTTGCGTTATATTCACCGCGCGCTGCAAGACTGTTTAATCGTGCGCGACGATAAAACGCTTCTTGTGCGGCGTGAATATTTGCAGATTTTCCAGCCCAAGTTTTCATCGCATAATCTTGTAATGCGCGTGCGTAGGAATAACTTAAATTCCAGGGTAATGTCACGTTTAATGTGTGCATTGCATTCAAATGAGCAGTGGCTTCTTCGGGAGTTTGTCCGCCCGAGAGAAAATTTATAGTGGGGACTGCAGCAGGGACGGTACGGCGTAAAATGGTCACAGTCATTTTTGCAACAGTGTCGATATTTGCGCGCTGCTTGCATGATTTTCCACTGATGACCATCGAAGGTTTCAGAATCATGTGTTCCAATTTTACATGATGATGATGTAATGCATGAAATACGGCGTGTAAAACATTTTCTGACACAACGGCACACTGGTCGATACTATGTTCACCATCTAACAATACTTCTGGCTCGACAATGGGAACAATTTTATTTTGCTGACACAGTGCAGCATAGCGTGCAAGTACTTCAGCATTAGTATCAATTGCGAGCTGACTGGGTGTGTGATCAGAAATAGAATAAACAGCGCGCCATTTAGCAAAACGTGCGCCTTTGGAAAAGTAATCGGCTAAACGTTCGCCTAATTTATCGAGACCTTGAGTGATTTGATCATCTGGTGTATTCGGTAAAATTGTCAAACCTTGATCGACTTTAATCCCTGGCACAATGCCTAATTGTTCGAGTTTTTTGGGAAATGGTGTGCCATCTAACGCATTTTGATGCAAAGTTTCGTCGAATAAAATCACGCCAGCAATGAATTCATTAATACCGGGTGTTGTGATCAATAAATTACGCCACGCGCGGCGGGTTTCTTCGGTGGATTCGATGCCTAATGCAGCAAAACGTTTGCCGACGGTTGCGCCACTCTCATCAGCAGCCAATATACCTTTGCCTTTTTGAGAGAGTTGTTGAATGGTGATATCAAGCGGATTGAGGTTAGCCATGTGAGATCCTTAAACGTGCTAAAGTGTCGCACAGATTAACATAAACCGTTAAGAGTGCAAAATAACTCATAGGGTGCGCGCATAAAAGCTGAATAAATTATCTTGGCTATCTTCACTATCTAGACTCTCGTCGCTTTCATACTTGTCTTCTTCATTGGGTAAAAAGGCTCTCATTTCATACGGGACAGGCTCAGGTAATTCCAGCATGGGATTCACAGTTCGTAAAACGGTTAAGCCCTTTTCGCAAAATTGATCATATTCCTTTTCTGAAAGCATTTCTTTATCAGATAATAATTGATGAAGGCGATTGACGAAGTCATCAGTTCCTTTGTCTAACAAAGTTTGGAGAATGCCCGTGATATAAAATACTTGTCGAAGAGAAACATTGTGGTAACTTATTTTGTCGGCGTGCGGCTCAAGTTGGTCGCGAGTGTAAAATGCGTGAATAAAAGTATGGTCAAGTTGTTTTTTTAAAGGAGCGCGCGGTGAATTATCAATTAATATTATTTTATCGTCGAGAGGATCTCGAATGAGAGATAAATCTTTTTTTAAATTTTTGCAATTATGTCTTGAATAAAGAAAATTGTCACGCATCATTAAGTCGATAATTTCTTTGATATCAAAATTTGCCACTTTAAGTATTTGCGCAATGGATAGTGTATTCATCTGAAGGGTGGCTGAGCTATAAAAATGTAATGTTGCATCCTTATGTTGCAAAAGCCAGGTCACTAATTCAACCGTGCCTGGCAAGAGGAGCAAAAAAAATTTTGTGTTTGATTTTGAGTTGTAAATTTCAAAATAATTTTTTGGAAAATATTTTTGATAAATTTTAACGAAATCAGTTTTTGAAAATTCTCTGATAAGCAGCGTTTCATCCAGATCAAGAATAATATTCACGCGAGACATATTAGTAAGCCTTTGAGAAAATAACACGTTGTTTGCTCTGGTCTGCAGAAAATGCACAGATGCCAGGCTCGGATATATTGGTTAATGGAATGCATCGAATGGTGACATTTAAATCGTGTTTAATTTTTTCTTCGATGGCGGGATCACCATTCCAATGTGTGTAAGCAAAGCCGCCTTCACTGTCATTAAAAAATTCATAAAATGATTTTTCTGTGTCAATTTCAACGGTATTTTGTTGTTGAAATTGTTTCGCACGCGAAAATAATTGAGTCTGAATGTCATCAAGTGTTGCACCAATCGTATCGAGTAATTGATTTGATGAAATGGTTTCACGTTCACGATACCCACGATCGCGTCGTGACACAGTGACATTGTCAGCGCTTGCTTCTCGTCCGCCGATTTCAACGCGAACAGGCACGCCTTTTTTCACCCAGCTCCAGGCTTTTTCACCACCGGTTAATTCACGTTGATCGATTTCTACTTGAATTTTTTGATCATTCCAATTTTTTTCACGCAAACGTACAGCAATTTTTTCACAATAAGCGAGAATATCTGCACGTTGTTCGGGTTTGTGAATCACGGGCAAAATGACAACGTGTAATGGCGCAAGTTTGGGTGGCAAAATTAAACCGTCATCATCACTGTGCGTCATGATTAATCCGCCGACTAAACGTGTGCTTACGCCCCAGGATGTTGTATAAGCAAATTCTTCAAAACCATTTTGATTGAGAAATTTTATATTAAATGCACGCGAAAAATTTTGTCCGAGATAGTGCGATGTGCCCGCTTGCAATGCTTTACGATCTTGCATCATCGCTTCAATGCAATAAGTATTGACAGCACCTGGAAAACGTTCGCTCGCCGTTTTTTCACCGCGTACGACAGGCATTGCCATATATTCTTCGGCAAATCGTGCATATAAATCGAGAATGGTGAGCGTTTCTTTTTCTGCTTCTTCAGAAGTGGCATGCGCAGTGTGACCTTCTTGCCAGAGAAATTCAGACGTGCGTAAAAACATGCGCGTACGCATTTCCCAGCGCATCACGTTAGCCCATTGATTCATTAATAAGGGCAAATCACGATACGATTGGACCCAGCGTGCATACGCTTCACCAATAATCGTTTCAGACGTGGGTCGGATGATGTAAGGATCCTCAAGCGGACTGGCTGGGACTAATTTGCCTTCATGATTGCGCGCAAGACGCGTGTGAGTGACCACTGCACATTCTTTTGCAAAGCCTTCGATATGTTCTGCTTCTTTTTCGAGAAAGCTTGTGGGAATGAGTAAAGGAAAATATAAATTTTTATGGCCTAATGCTTTTAATTGGCGATCAATAACACTTTGTATATTTTCCCATAACGCAAATCCCCATGGTTTAATAATCATGCAACCGCGAACGGGTGACACTTCAGCAAGGTCAGCTGCACGAATGATTTGTTGATACCATTCGGGATAATTTTCTAACCGTGTTGGTGATATAGCTGTTTTTGTCATGTTAATGCTCTTTTTTATAATGTCTCTAATATTTTCTCAACGTGCCCTGTCACTTTCACTTTTCGCCAAATTTGACGGATGATGCCTTCCTCGTCAATCAAAAAAGTTGAGCGCGTAATGCCTAAGAAAGTATTACCGAATAAACTTTTTTTGTCGATGACGCCGTAGGCTTCGCAAACATCACCATTTTCATCTGACAATAAGGTAAATGGCAATTGATATTTTTCACGGAATTTTTGATGTTTGGTAGGTTTATCTTTAGAAATACCAAAAACCACGGTATTTTGCTTCGAAAATTGCGTTGTGGCATCTCTGAAATCACACGCTTCGCGCGTACATCCAGGCGTGTCATCTTTCGGATAAAAATAAAGAATGACTTTTTGTCCACGATAATTTTTTAGTGAAACCATTTGATTTTGATCTGTCGGTAGAGTGAATTGAGGTGCTTGATCCCCTATTTCCAAAGTCATTTTTATCTCCTCATCAAAAAATTTTCCACTCACCCTGGCGATGCGGGCTGAGTGTTTGCCAAAGCCAGGGTAATATTTCACGCAGTGTGGTGTCGAGTGTCCAGGGTGGATTAATGATTAACATACCTGAACCATGTAGTGAAGCACCGCCATCCTCTGGCCAGAACGATATTTCCACAAATAAAGTCGGCCGTGTAATCAGTTTTTTTACGTCGCGATAGAATGGATTTCGAGCAATATTTGATTTCATCGGATACCAGAGGGCAAAAACGCCTGTTTCAAAACGTTTGAGCGCAGGCTGAATTTTTTCGGCTACGGAAAAAAACTCAGTCGGATCTTCGTAGGGCGGATCAATTAATACTAATCCGCGACGTTCTTTTGGCGGTAAAAAAGCTTTTAAACTGAGCCATCCATCTTGATGGTGTGTCGCGACTTGTTTATCTTCATGGTAATGTTTTTTAAGTGTTTTAAAATCAGTCGCATGTAATTCAGATAAAATCATATGATCTTGTGGGCGCAATAATTGACGCACAAAATGCGGTGAACCAGGATAAAAATGCAATGTATCATCGGGATTGATTTCGCGAATACAATCTACATACGTTTGAACCAAGCGTGGAAAATTTTTTTGTTTGAAAATGCGTCCGACCCCAGTTCTATATTCGTGCGTTTTTTTTGCGGATTCACTGTCTAAATCATATTGCGCACAGCCTGCGTGCGTATCTAAATAGCAAAATGGAGCATCTTTGTTTTTGAGAGATTCAATCAGTGCGATTAAGACGATATGTTTAAACGCGTCTGCGAAATTGCCAGCATGAAAAATGTGCCGATAATTCACGCGATAATGTCCATTTCTTCCGTGAGCGGATAATGTTCGAGAAGCATCGCATCCGCGAAAAAGCGTTTTGCGTTTTTGGAAAATGAATCCGTGTAGTCGGATACATAAAAATGTTTGATGCCTGCGCCAGACGACAATTGTCGGAGATTTTTTTGTTCGAGTTTAGATTTTACATCAGCGGCAACGATGGTCGAAGCATCGATGATTTCAATATTTCGTTCAAAAAAGGCTGAAATTTTATTTTTAATAATGGGATAATGCGTGCATGCCAAAATCAATGCATCAATGTCGTTGAACTTGGAATCTGATAAATATGCTTGGATTAAACTGTCCGTCACTGGATGATCACCAAATTCTTCAATGGCTGAAGCCAATAGATTGGTCGCATGTGAAACCAGTTGAATAGAAGAATTTTGTGCGGCAATTTTCTTGTCGTAAATTTTTGAGTGAACAGTTTGACGTGTCCCAATCAAGCCGATTTTTTTGTCTTGGACGGTTGCGAGGTGTGCTATCACAGGGTCGATCACATTCATGACGATCGCACGATTACCCACCCAGCAGCGAATGGCTTCATAGGCGGCTGTTGAGGCAGAGTTGCAGGCAATCAAAATAAGTTTGCATCGATGTTCTAGCAAGAGCTCGGCAATGCGCATCGAGTAAATTTTAATCGTTTCTGCGGATTTATCTCCATACGGTAAATGCGCCGTATCACCGAAATAAATGATATTTTCAGCGGGTAATGCTTCCACGATAGCATGGGCAATGGTTAAGCCGCCGATACCGCTATCGAAAATCCCAATGGGTTGATGGTTGCTGAGTTCACTCATTGCTCGGTCTGTATTTAAAATGATGATGAATCATACCTGATTTCATGTTTTTTCGCGACTGTGGATTATCGATTCTCAATGGAGTAGCATATGCGCGGTTATTAAAACAATGCCTAAAAATTACCAAAACGAGGAGTGTTGCTTCATGAGAAAAATAGTTGCAGCGTTGCTGATGTTGACAAGTTCATTCGCCTTTGCTGACGCCATCCCAACGAATAAACATACAGGTCCCTATGCTGAATTAAACGTGGGCTCAAACTTATATTACCTCGGTGTTTTTTCCAGTGAAAATAAGACGCATGGCGCAGGCCTAAGAGGCTACGGCTGGAATGCTGTAGTGGGTTACGGTTTTTCACCAACGTTCGGATTAGAAGGCGGTTGGATGCAGAATTATGTCAATGTTGATCATGGTACTCATCATTTAAATGTCCCATTTGTCACAACCCGTTTCACTGTACCATTGGGAGACCGTTTTAGTTTTATCGCGAAGCTCGGTCTTACCGCGCCCTCCGTTCCAGAAGCGACCAAGACTAAAAAACCATTTGTCATTTTACCGTATACAGGGATTGGATTAGGTTATGCCATGACGCAGAACTTGGATGTGAATGTGCAATATCAAGGTGCTGTCTATGGTATTGCTGGAGCAGGTCTGGCGAGTGTTGGTGTGACGTATCATTTTGATTGAATATTTGAAAAAATAATTGTGGTTGATTGTCATCCTGAGCGCAGCGAAGGATCTCCTTGTACACATTGGGAGATCCTTCGTCACAAAAAGCGTTCCTCAGGATGACAAATTAGCAAAAAACGCTCTCAGGATGATAAACGTGTTAGTTAAAAAAATTAATTATTAAATATTTTTTAAAATCGCTTGACACAAAATGTAAAACGCATTAAATTTTCAAAATCTAGTTTCACTTCGTCATTCCTGTCTCGATATTTCAATAGTTTTATTCAACAGCTTCGCATTTTTGCGCGAAATCTTTTTTTTCCATTTTAATTTCTTTTTATTCATCAAAATTATTTAGGGAAAAGTAATATGAACAATATACAAAGCATAAAAGATGCATCGCTTGCGGCAGTTGTGAAAACGTATTCAACACCTCTATATGTTTATGATACGCACGTTATTGAAAAATGTTATATGACACTCAAGGAAAGTTTAGGGAATGTGCCACACATTTATTATTCCCTCAAAGCGAATCCTGCTGTTGCGATTGCGCACGTATTACAAAAATTAGGCGCTGGCGTTGAAGTGTGTTCTGGTGCCGAACTTGAGTTGGCGATAATGGCTGGATTTTCGCCTGACAAAATAATTTTTGTCGGACCTGCAAAAAAAACCGCTGAATTAGCACGTGCGATTCAACTACGCATTCGTGCCATTGTGTGTGAATCAGAAGAAGAATTTTTATTGATAAATGAATTGGCAAAAACGGGGAGTGTTGTTGCTAATGTCGCGCTGAGAATAAATCCAGCGTTTGCGGTTCGGAACGCTTCACTCAGAATGGGTGGCGTTCCTTCGCAATTTGGTATGGATGAAGAAAAAATTTTTGAAAAGCGTGATTTTTTTATGAATAAAAAACATGTGCACGTGATAGGCATTCAGGTGTTTAGTGCAACACGTATTTTGAATGAAGATATTCTATTGGAAAATACTAAAAATATTTTGGCGCTCTTTAAACATCTCAGTGCTACTTGGAAAGTTAATTTTTCATTTTTAGATATCGGTGGTGGGTTTGGTGTACCCTATTTTCGAGATGAAAAGCCTATTCATTTTTTTAAATTACGTCATCAATTAGAACCATTACTCAAAACGTTCAAAGAAAAAAATCCTGATGTTGATTTAATCGTCGAAAGCGGTCGTTATTTAGTGGCAGAATCGGGCGTTTTTGTTTCACGTATCGTTTCCATTCGTGAATCGCGAGGCGTGCGCTTTTTGATAACTGATGGTGGGATGAATTGTCATCTCACAGCAGCAGGCTATGGTTCACTCGTCAAACGCAATTTTCCAATACGATTATTGGGAGATCGTTCTTCATTTGAAGAATATCGTTATCACATTACTGGGCCATTATGCACTCCGACTGATCTCATTGGTCGTGATGTATTATTGCCTGAAGCAAAAATAGGCGATTGCGTTGTGATTGAATCGTCAGGTGCTTATGGTCCGACAGCATCACCTGTCTATTTTTTAGGGCATGGATATCCAGCCGAAGTATTATTACAAAACGGTGAGGCGTTATTAATCCGTCAGCGAGATCATTTCCAAGATTTTCTACATCGTCAATATTTCCAACATTCCCCGCATCTACACATCCTTCCTTTGCCTGCATAAATCCATTTGTAGTTTACATAAATGAAATAACGAAGGAGAAAGTTATGTCAAATGAACTGATGACAAAAGTTATTGTTGCCTTAAAAAAAACATTAAATATTTCACAGGAGCGAGTGTTAGCGCCAATCACACGACTTCGTGAAGATTTGGGATTAGATTCGATGACGTCATTAACATTCTTGATGACACTCGAGGAAATGATAGAAGGATTTATTATTGATCCTGAAAAGCTGGATATGCGCGATCTCGAAAGTATTCAAAGCATCACTCAGTATGTGGTGCGACAGGTCGAGGTGACAGATTATGAATGCTAAATTAATTTTAACGCACAGTTATTTATCAGAATGTCCCAAAAGACAACCTAGAATGCCTCGAGCGCGTTTCGTTAATTATTATCGGGAACTTTTTGCATTGCGTAACGAAAAAGTTGATATCAATACTTTTATGCAGGGGTCTCAATATTCATACACAGAGCTGGGCGATGCTGTTTTGAAACAGTATGTCTCGCATCACAATCCTCACGAAATTGATTTGATGCTTCTTGTCGTATGGTCACATGAATTTGATCCCGATTATGCAAGCTGTACGGCATATTTTTCGCATCAATATCATATCGATGCTGAAATCGTTGATGTGTGTGATAATGGTATTTTAGGCATTTATTCTGCTTTTCATCTTTTGAAAAAATATATCGATCGATCAAATATGAATGTCGCTTTGATGTTGGTTCTTGAACAAGTGTCAATTCCTACCAAAAATCAATTCAAATATTTTCCTCGTTATGATTTTGGTTTTGCATTAAGAATTGAAAAACGAAATGAAAATGAATTAAATAATCAACTTGTTTTAGTTAATTCAAGTATTTCTTCTCGTATTGAATCGTTTGGAATCAATATTCATTCACATCAAGGATGTTATGAATTAGCGAATGTCCTCCATCAATATGTTCATCAATCTAATTCAATCAATGCCTGTATTATTCAACAGGATTGTGAAAGTGAAAATATTGGATATTTGCAATTGCGGAGGGCTTCTTGATGGCTATTGCACGAAAAAAAGAAATAAATTTAGGACAACATTTTCTTCATTCGATATTCGACGATAATTTATTTTCATGTGATATTTTGAGCGTCAATCGCTATTTTATTTGTCCGATAGAAAAAATAAACCAAAAAAATATGATTGCGTTAGATTGTCGAGCTTATTATCACATTCAAAAAAATCAAATAGAATCAATTAATGATTTTTTAATCGATTCATATGGATTAAGTGTAGGACATTTTATTTCAGTCACAGATGAATTGCATTTCGAATCAGGATTTAATGAAATCATCAAGAAATTTAGGTTAAGCATAATACAATCTTGGATCGAGCAGTTGCATCACTCTCTTGATTGTGTTTGGAAACATTTACGCAATCGAGGACCTGCTTTACAAAAAATTGGGCAACAATCGGTTGTTCAAATATCCATTGGCAATGTGCTCAGTCATTTGCGAGCAGCAGAAGTAGCATGCAATAACGACAATGAATATCAACTCGCGTTGAATGAATGTCAGGCTGCTACAGAGTTGCTTGCTCGATTGCAAGGCGGTCGTGCGTTTTTGTCTGAAGGTGCTATTGAGTTGACTGTTGTTTTTCAATATTTCAGAAAAATATATTTTTCATAAAATAATTGATAATTAATAGGAGAAAAAATCATGCATTCACTTTCAATTGAATCAAGATATGGAATAGTGCTTGCAGAGGCTGCCAATTATTTTAGAAAAATCGCATTAGAAATTGACAACAATCCTAATGCTATTCTGCATCATTGTAATCATTCTTCCATGAATATTTTGACGCATTTAGCAAAAATAAATTGTTTTGATCGGGTCAAAATGTATGAAGCATTAGCTTATGGCGATCCAGGTGTGTTACTGGCTTGTCCAGGTTCATCTTTATCAGGGTTTTTAATAGAAGCATTAGGCGATGAATGTCAGAAAAAAATTTTTTATGAACAACTCGAAAATACGACACGTACATTTTTAGCGGTAACAGAACCTCAGCATGGATCTAATTTATCAGAAATGAAAACGCGTATTCATTCTAATAAACTTTGCGGTGAAAAATGGTTGGTAAGTCATGGTGCAACAGGAGAGCTTGGTATCGTCATTATAAAAACAGGTGATGGGCCTCTGTGTGCAAGAGCATTGATGTTCACCTCTGAATATTTGAAACAATCGAACCATATTCAGCGTCGTTTATTGCCTATGATCGGATTACGTGGCGCATGTCTCAGTCGAATCATATTTAATGAGTTAACGATTGAACCTGATTATTTATTAGGAAATCATTTAAAGCCTATTGAACATGGAATGATGGCATTAATTAAAACATTTAATCAAATGCGTCCGTGTGTCGGTGCGCTTGCTATTGGGGTCGCTCAAGCAGCCGTTGATTATGTTTCTGATTTCCTCGAAATTTCGAAATATGAAAATACCATTTTACATCTACAGTCATTGATCAATGTTGCACGTAATTTATTGTACATCGCTGCAAAAGAAATTGATCAGAATTCATTAGATAGCGGTCTGTCTTCTCTTGCCAAAGCAAGAGCGACTCAAACAGCTGAAATCGTTATAACAAGCATTTTCGATAAATTAAGTGCAACGCATCTGTTGATGCACCCATTATTGATGAAATGGTATCGAGATGTGTGGGGTTTTGAATATATGGAAGGGGTTCGAAATATTCATCAATTGAATGTGTTTAATGAATATCGAAAAAAAATGAACTTAGTTGCCTAATTCAAAAGGAAGCCAAGCATGTTCATGCCTAACGCATTAACAGATTTTTTAGACAACACCAATAAACAATTCTGCGAAAAAACGGCACTGATTTGTGGTGATCAACGCATGACTTGGGGTGAGCTTGATGAATTAAGTGATCGTGTTGCAAATGGGTTATTAAGAAAAGGAATTAAACGATCAGATCGCGTCATAGTTTGTTTAGATAATTGTATTGAAACAATCATTTTGTTTTGGGCAATCTTAAAATTAAAAGCAATAGTCTCAATTATTCATCCGAGCATACCCATCGCGCGATTAAATTGGATTTTGAACGACTCATCAGCACACTGTTTATTTTTCCGTGATGCAAGTCAATCAATTCAATATGTCTTGCGTGAAAATCAGGAATCTATAAAAATTCCGTTATCAGTTAGTTATCACTACACTGAATTATATATGTCATCAACAGATTTTATTAAACAATCAGGAATTGATTTAGATTTAGCAGCGATTATTTATACATCAGGTTCAACGGGCACGCCTAAAGGTGTGATGTTAACGCATCGTAATATGCTGACGGCGGCAAATTCTATCGTTCAATATCTAGAACTTCAGGCAAATGATCGAATCATTTCAGCATTACCACTCTCATTTGATTATGGGTTATATCAAATGATATTAGTAACAATCGTTGGTGCGACACTCATTTTGGAAAAAGATTTTGTCTGGCCTTTGCATTTTTTGAAAAAACTTGCAGTTGAAAATGCAACGATCTTTCCAGGTGTTGCGACACAATTTTCAATTTTATCTGGACATATGTCTAAATTAACAACTTATCCTTCTATCAGAATGGTCACAAATACGGGTGCCACATTATTTGATAAACATACTGAAGTCATTCAGAAAATTTTTCCTAACGCAATTATTTTTTCAATGTACGGATTAACAGAGTGTAAACGATGTACTTATTTACCGCCTAAAGATTTTTTCAGAAAATCTGAAAGTGTGGGCGTCGCAATTCCTAATACAGAAATTTGGACAATTGATGAAGCAGGTAATAAATGTTTGCCATTTGAGATTGGTCAATTAGTTGTGAGAGGGGGAACGATTATGCGTGGATACTGGAATAATGCTGTCGATACAGAAAAAGTTTTAAAAGACTCATCGATTCCTGGCGAGAAAATTTTATATACCGGTGATTATGGTTATTTGGACAATGACGGATATTTTTATTTCCATGGACGACGTGATGATACTGTTAAACGATATGGCGAAAAAGTCAGCTTAAAAATAATCGAAGACACCATTCGATTTTTTCCAGCTGTCAATGAAGTTGTTGTCATTGATTTACCAGATGATGTTACCGGCGTTTCAATTATTGTTTTTGTTGGAACAGACAGTTTAAATCAATCAGAGAGTGATTTGATGTCTCATTGTCGATCGCAATTACCCAAAAGTCATTGGCCATTTGCAATCTATTTTATGTCTGAATTGCCGCGAACGTTGAATGGTAAATATGATAAGCAATTATTAAAAATGACTTATCAACAAAAAATTCCAGCGAATTAATTTAACCTAAAAAAGATATATTTAATGTATACAAAAACAATATATTTCATTTTCATTTGTAGCGCAGTGATTTTATTAAGTCACTGCAAGCAATCCGCAATTAAAATTCAAAATCAGAATGGGCTGATTCGAACTGTCGACGTCATGGTTGTGCATTCGCAAAAATTTGTTAAAACAAAAATAATTTATGGTTACGCAAATGCATATCAAAATATTCATATATCGTCAGAAGTTCCTGGAAAAATAATTGCGATAGATTGTCATCCGGGTGATTTTGTGCACGCAGGTCAATTACTCATTGAATTAGATCATTCTTTAATTTCAGCGAAATTAATGGAAGAAAATGCTAAAAAAATTTATCAAGAAGAAAATTACAAACGAAACATTCAATTATATGAACACCATCTTATCTCCCGTGATTTAGTAAGCCAATTGAAATCTCAACTTGAGCAAACGATCGCTCGAATTAAGCAATTGTCAATTCAAGAAAAAAAATATTACATTCGCGCGCCATTTGATGGTGTTGTCGGGATTAATCAATTGTTAGTCGGTCAATTAATCACAACAGGAGAAATTTTATTTTCAATTTCAAATGAATCCAAATTATATCTAGATTTTGAATTAAATGAGACAAATGCTCAATCAAATTTGTTAGGTTTATTTGTAAATTTTCCTGGCTATTCAACGGTAGGAAAAGTTATAGCGATTGATAATGAAATAAATATGTCAACGCATGCGTTATTGGCTCGTGTTGAAATTCAAAATAACAATCATCAAATTCGATCAGGGACATTTTTAGCGGGCAATTTAAATTTTTTGGAATATGTGTCCGCGATCAAAATTCCTTTAACAGCTTTGCATGAAACAGTGGAGGGAACGGCTGTTTTTGTCATTAAAAAAAATAAAGCAATATCTAAAATGATTGATGTTTTGCGCTTGAATGATCAAGCAATTGTGAAAACAGGACTTCAAGAAGGTGATGAAATTGTTGCGCTAGGCCCTGATCAATTAATTAATGGTGAAACGGTTAAGGTGCGATTTTATGGATCAGCTTGAAATGAACACAGGCAGTGCTAAATGGATAGCATTGTTTATTCGTCATCCTGTTTGGGTAATCTCATTCAGTCTGATATTGATTTTTTTAGGATTGGTTTCATTCAGTCAATTAGAAATTCGACAGACACCTCGCATTGATTTTCCGATTATTCAGATAAGCACTCAGTGGCCTGGGGCATCGTCAGATGTTATTGCTTCATCTGTGACGCAACAAATTCAAGAAGTATTATCAGGTATAAATAATCTTGATTACATGACGGCGACGAGTCGAGATAATGAAAGTGAAATATCATTGCATTTTACGCCTGATTTTTCAGAAAGTGTCGCGTTTTCAACGATCAGTGCGAAATTATCTGCCATTCGAAATAATTTACCGAATGATGTTCAGCCATCCATCATTCACAAACTATCCGCTGATGATCATCCATCTATGATTATTGGATTTAATAATACTTCTCAGTCAAGACTTGAGGTGAGTCATTTTTTGCGACAGAATATTAAACCCATGCTTGAATTAGTGGAGGGTGTTTCATCTGCTGACGTCATGGGCCCATCCTATGCATTACGTGTTTGGGTTGATCCAATACAATTACAACTCAACAATCTGACGGCAAATGAAGTCATAACGCATGTTCAGCAAGCACATTATTGGGCTTCAGGCGGCATTCAAAAAAATGTAATGTCTGAAAATGATATCAATATTCAATCTACTCTCACTCTGCCAGAAACATTTGCACAAATACCTATAAAATTAATCAGACACCAATATCTCACACTGAGTGATGTTGCGCGTGTGGAATTAGGACCTGATGAAGATGATATTAATGCGTATGTCAATGGTGTTCCATCCACTATGATTTTTATTCATTTGCTTCCTGGAGCGAATCCATTATCAGTTTCGCGTGATATAAATAAAATGATAAAGCAATTTGAAGAGATATTACCTGAAGGTATGAAAATTCAAATTCTTTTTGATAGTAGTCATTATATTCATCGAGCATTCACTGAAATTATTAAAACAATTCTTTTTACTTTTTTTATTATTTCCATCATTATCATCATCAGTTTAGGCGGCGTTCGTTTGGCGATAGTTCCATTAGTGACAATACCATTGTCATTATTAGGATGTTGTTTTTTCTTATGGTTGACGCACTGTTCAATTAATTTATTAACATTACTTGCGGTGGTGTTGGCGATTGGATTGGTTGTAGATGATGCCATCATTGTTATCGAAAATATTCATCGGCACTTTCTGGCTGGATTGCCCATTAAAATGGCAGCCATTCAAGGCGTTCATGAGGTTTTCGTACCTCTCATTAGCATGAGTTTAATTCTCGC
>Ga0207150_1109_pt1 | contig 16662 bp, 15 predicted proteins | sample Alteio_BWMinHeat_32_FD_153526 | JGI IMG/M metagenome (GOLD analysis project Ga0207150, IMG submission 153526) | Enriched cells from forest soil in Barre Woods Harvard Forest LTER site, Petersham, Massachusetts, United States -... | ecosystem: Environmental > Terrestrial > Soil > Temperate forest >...
ACCACCCCGAATGGCCATAACACAAGATGTGATCGCCCAGGCGGCGGCGATTCCCCTTCGAAATGGACGCGTCTGCGTCGTTAGTTCCCGCAATGGGAAGCGATGGGTTATTCCCAAGGGGTGCCGCGAACCTGGCAAGACGGCCGGCGAGATTGCCCTGCAAGAGGCGTGGGAGGAAGCCGGCCTGATGGGTCTGCTGGCGAAAGAGCCGGTCGGCACCTATATGTATGAAAAAGCCGGCAATCGCTATCACGTCACTGTCTTCCTCATGCACGTCACGCAAATCACCGACGACTTCCCCGAACAACACTTTCGCACCCGCCGCTGGCTGACGTTTCGTCAGGCGCTCGCAAACATTGAAGACCTAGGATTGCGAAAGCTATTGTGCCGGGTACTGGCGAAGGACAAGGTGTTGGTGCTGACGTAAGATTGCCGAAGCGCGACGTTTACTTCTCACCCTCTCGGCGCTCCCCGCCGGGACACCCCCTCGATGCCACCTTTGCTTGGCAACCTGTCCCGATTCATTCAGTCGGACCACCCACACCCCCTTCGACTGAAATCCGACACAAAGTCCGACTGAAACCCGACACAAAGTCCGACTGAAACCCGACACAAAGTCCGACTGAAACCCGACACAAAGTCCGACTGAAACCCGACAGAAAGTCCGACTGAAACCCGACAGAAAGTCCGACTGAAACCCGACAGAATCCTCGACAGAAAGCCCTAGTGTACTCATACCGCACGGCTCAGAGAATGAATCGCCACGTTTGTCCGCAGTCCAGTGCCGAATGGTGTTGGCCAGATTATTCACCAACAGGCAGCGGAGCCAGGCTTCAAGGGCCAACATCGGATGGATCAAACTTCGCCGCCCAGCGCGGATCCACGAGCGCGAGTGCGAATAACCGCAGGCGCTCACGGACATCCGCTTCGCCTAACCAAGCATGGAAATCGTTGGGCACGAGGAGATTCTACGAATTGATAAACTATCAGAAATGTTGGGACGGCTACCCCACTTCATTTCCGTCCTTGGCCGGCGGGCGACTCACAAAGAGTTAGACAATTGGAAACAACTGGCTGCTTTTGCTTACTCTGCCTCCTGCTCTTGCCCATTTTTCTCATTGCTATGGGTATAAGTGCGATAACGACGGGCCGAATCAAGGCGACGGCCACGACGAGCGTTCGCGGACTTCCGGCTCGTATCGTCGGCATCTTGTTGATCATGTCCCTTGCCGTGCCGATTGCTTATGCGGTTGGCCAAGTTTTGATCGCGGAGGCGGTCGGTCGGCAAAGTCCAGACATCGATGTTAGGGTGATGGGTTTAACTTCTCTGGGTATCTTGGTATTCGCAGCGGTGCTTGGTTTCATTTGCGCCAAGCCCAACCCGCCGGATACGAATCTTGCGCGACTCGGCGACTTCCACGACCATTTTGATGAACATCGGAAGCGAATGGGCACGCCTCCCGAGGATGATGCGCGGTATTTTGGCGTTGAGGAATCGTCGCCAGGGGACGACCTATGAACCCCTTCCTCATCACACCTGCGGCGGCATTCGGACTTCCCGTGTGTCGTCTTGGGCTTGCGTCTTACGGGCAAAATGCGGTCACACCAGACGACATTCAGCACACGATCGACCGTGGCGTGAACTTCCTCAATTGGGCAGGTCTCGCCGAGGGGCCGACCGGTGCTGACCCGTTCAGCACGGCAATAGCCGGGCTCGGCAGCAAGCGGAGCTCGGTCGTCGTGTGTATACAGTTTGGTGCCCGCCATGCGGATAATGCCGCCGCGGAATTGCGCTCGGTCCTCGCGGCTCTGGCGACGGATTACATCGATGTGCTGACGCTTTATTATGTCGAGCGACTCGAGGAGTGGCAGGAGATCGTGTCGCCGGGTGGCGCGCTCGACTACCTTAGGTCTGCAAAGCGCGATGGAGCGGTACGTCGGATTGGCATCACCAGTCACCAGCGAAAGCTTGCCGCCCACATTGCCCAGAGCGGACTCATTGATGCCCTGATGATCCGCTACAACGCAGCCCACCGTGGTGCCGAGCGAGAGGTGTTTCCGATCACGGCGCCGTTGGGGTTGCCGGTTATTGCGTACACGGCGCTACGCTGGGGGGCGCTACTGCGGCCGACGCCGGACGATCCGCCGGGATTCTCGGTCCCCCGCGCACCGGAGTGGTACCGGTTCGTGCTACAACACTCAGCGGTTGCCGTGACATTGTCAGCGCCCCAATCCCGCGCGGAACTCGATGAGGATCTCAAAGTGCTCGACGCGTCCGGACCGCTGACGGATGAAGAGTACGCGGTGCTTGCAGCACACGGCGATAGGGTCAGAAAGAACTCCAGCCATTTTCCTTGAGGTGCACGCGACAGACCCTGGGCTGCACCTGCGGCCAGGCGCTCTTGAATGAGCTGCGTGCGGAGCCTACGCTCTGGATAGGAGGAATCGACCTGTGGCCGAGCACGATCTGCACTCTGTCGCCTTTCCAACCCTCGATGACGAGCAAATCACGCGGCTGAGCCGCTGTGCGGATGCGATTTGCCGTACCTATCAGGATGGAGAGAAGCTATTCCGCGTCGGCGACCGCGACTTCAAGTTTTTCATCGTCAAATCGGGCGAGATGGATATCGTCGATTCTTCGGGCGACGAACCCAAGCGAATCGCCGTTCACCGCAAAGGCGGGTTTTCGGGGGACATTTCGCATTTGACGGGCATGCCCGCGGTGGTCAGCGGCATCGCTCGAGGGCCGTGCCAGGTTTATGAGATGTCTAATGCGGCCTTGCGAAACGTCCTAAATCAGTGCCCGGAGCTGAGCGACATTCTTCTGCAAGCTTTCATCGCCCGGCGGCAACTCCTGAGGCAGTCGCCGGACTTCACCGGCTTGCGCGTAATCGGCTCGCGCTATTCGGCCGATACCTTTCGCATCCGCGACTTCCTCGCCAAGAATCGCGCTCTGTTTACCTGGATCGATTTGGAGAACGATCCGCAGGTCGATCAGATGCTGAAGCGTTTCGGTGTCACCGAAGCGGACACGCCGGTCGTTGCCTGCGGACAAATGCTTCTGCTGCGCAATCCCACGAACCGGCAGCTTGCGGACGCGATCGGCATTCGCCAGCCCCTGGAACACACGGTGTACGATCTGGCCATCGCGGGGTCGGGACCGGCAGGATTGGCGGCTGCCGTCTATGCCGCCTCGGAAGGCTTGCGGACCGTTGTCCTCGAGCAGAATGCACCAGGGGGTCAGGCCGGCAGCAGCATGCGCATCGAGAATTACCTCGGATTCCCGATGGGCATTACCGGCAGCGAGTTGGCCGGGCGCGCGGTTTTGCAGGCCAATAAATTTGGTGCCCACCTATCGGTCCCGACAATCGTGCGACGCCTGCAATTCGACAAGGCTTATTCCGTTCTTGACCTCGACGGCGGCGAAACCGTCGTCGCGAAATGCCTGTTGATTGCTTCCGGCGCCGAGTACCGCCGGCTTGACGTTGACGGCTGCAGCCAGTTCGAGGGCAACGGCGTCTACTATGCTGCGACGCCGAATGAGGCACAGATTTGTCGTGGAAAAGAAGTGGTAGTTGTGGGTGGCGGTAATTCGGCCGGCCAGGCCGCCGTCTTTCTGGCCCAGCACGCAGGCAGAGTCATTTTGCTCATCCGCGGCAATGACCTCTACAAAAACATGTCCAGCTATCTGGCGCGCCGGGTCGAGCAGACCGCCAATATCGAGGTACATCGCAACAGCTCGATTCGGCGCATGCGCGGCGATGGCCACCTTGAGGCCGTTGACATCGGTCAGCAGAGCACTGCGGAGGCTCGCACCCTGCCGACCCCAGCGGTGTTCAGCTTCATCGGCGCCGATCCACGCACCGACTGGCTCCCGGCGGAGGTCGAACGAGATGGCAAAGGCTTCGTGCTGACCGGTCCTGCGCTGGCGCAGTCGGTGCATTGGAAGCGGAAACGGCAACCATTCCTGCTGGAGACGAGCCGGCCCGGCGTGTTCGCGGCAGGGGATGTACGTTCGGGCTCTGTCAAGCGCGTCGCCTCGGCGGTCGGCGAAGGCGCAATGGCAGTGCAGTTTGTGCACGAGTACCTGAAAGAAATGTGACGAGGAGTACGACCATGACCCGGCAGCGCTGTTCTCACCTCAACCAGATCCAGCCGGTAACACCCAAGACGGAAGGATGCGAAGAATGCCTGACGATGGGCGACGATTGGGTGCACCTTCGCCTGTGCCTGTCGTGCGGCCACGTAGGTTGCTGCGACTCTTCGAAGAACAAACACGCGACCAAACATTTCCACGCGAGCGGCCATCCAATCATGAAGTCCGCCGAACCAGGCGAGAACTGGGGATGGTGCTACGTTGATGAGCTGGAACTGGATTCGATTTAGTGGCCGCGCTATGCTTTCGTACTTTGGTGTTTTCGTGTTTCAATTGGTGCCGCGACGACGGCCGGCGCTTGTCTCTTCGAGCTCATGATTCTAAAATCCAATTAACCCCAGGCCGAGAATGCACGGGCAGAATCGGCGGCATGAGGGTATTCGCTGTGCCGCAAGGCAGCGGTTTCCCCCTTACAGACTTCCAGGGAGAATTGCATGGGCTCTTCCAATTTGCGCCACAAGGCCATCGAGGCGATTGCGGCCACCAAGTATCGGTTGAACCGCGTCAACTTCAAGGCGACGCATCTCGTCGATCTGTTCGCATGCAACGTGTTCAACGAGGAAGTCCAGCGCCAACGGCTCCCGAAAGAGACATTCAATGCCCTGCAGAAGACGATCAAGCTAGGCGCGACGCTCAACCCCGCCATCGCCGACGCCCTGGCCACGGCGATGAAGGATTGGGCGATCGATAAGGGTGCGACACACTTCACCCACATGTTCCAGCCGATGACCGGTCTGACCGCGGAGAAGCACGACACTTTCATCGTGCCCGTCACCGATGGCCGGGCGATCACGGAGTTCAGCGGCAAGGAGCTGGTTCGCGGCGAACCGGATGCATCGTCGTTTCCTTCCGGTGGTATTCGCGCCACCTTCGAAGCTCGCGGCTATACCGCCTGGGACCCAACCAGCCCCGCCTACATCCGCGAAGGTCCCAACGGGGCCACGCTCGTCATACCCACGGCTTTTCTGAGCTGGACGGGTGAAGCTCTGGACAAGAAGACCCCGCTGCTTCGCTCCATGGAGGCACTCTCGGCACAAGCCTTGCGCATCCTTAGGCTCTTTGGCAAGGACGATGCCAACAAGGTCTTTACGACGGTCGGCCCCGAGCAAGAGTATTTCCTGATCGACAAGCATTTCTTTTATCTCCGTCCCGATCTGGTGAATGCCGGCCGCACGCTGCTGGGCGCCCGGCCACCCAAGGGGCAAGAGATGGAAGACCAGTACTTTGGCGCCATCCCGGACCGCGTGCTGGCGTGCATGGCCGAGACCGAAACGGAGCTGTTCAAACTCGGCGTCCCGGTGAAAACACGCCACAATGAGGTTGCGCCGAGCCAGTACGAACTGGCACCCCTCTTTGAGAATTCCAACCTGGCCACCGACCATCAAATGCTGTGCATGGATGTAATGCGCCGGACTGCCGAATCGTATGGCCTGGCCTGCCTCCTGCATGAAAAACCGTTCGCCGGCATCAATGGCTCCGGGAAGCACAACAACTGGTCCATGGCCACCGACACCGGCGAAAACCTGCTGGAGCCTGGTGATACTCCGCATGAGAACGCACAATTCTTGACATTCTGTTGTGCGGTCATCCGCGCCGTCAATAAGTATCCTGAGTTACTGCGGGTGACCGTTGCCAATGCCGCCAACGATCATCGCCTGGGCGCCAACGAAGCACCGCCCGCGATCATTTCGATCTTCCTCGGCGATCAGTTGCAGGACGTGATTGACCAGCTCGAGAAGGGCATGCCCAAGACGACCAAGCAGGGAGGGGTGATGGAAATCGGCGTTTCGGTGCTGCCACGCCTGCCGCGCCACGCCGGCGACCGCAACCGCACCAGCCCCTTTGCCTTCACCGGCAACAAGTTCGAGTTCCGCGCCGTCGGCGGGTCGCAGTCGGTCGCCGGGCCCAACACCGCACTCAATACCATCGTCGCCGAATCGCTCGACTTTATCGCGACCAACCTCGAAAACGCCGTCAACAGCGGCAAGTCGCTCAATCATGCACTGCAGGAGCTGCTACCCGGGATCATACGCGAAAACAAGCGCGTTATTTTTAATGGCGACAACTACACGGAGGAATGGCACAAGGAAGCGGAGAAGCGCGGTCTGCCCAACATCAGGAATTCCGTCGATGCCTTCCCGGTCACCATTCGCAAAGACACCGTGGAATTGATGGCGAAATACCGCGTCTTCAGCGAGCGCGAGCTTCAGAGCCGTTTTACGATTCAGTGTGAAAGCTACACCAAAACCGTAAATATCGAAGGGCAGCTCACAAGCATGATGTGCCGCACGCAGATTTTGCCGGCGTGTCTGAAGTACCAATTGGATGTTGCCGGGGCTGTCAATGCCACCAAGGCCGCGGGCGTCGATAACAAGGCTCAGGCCGATCTGCTGCGGACATTAACCCAGTCCATCAGCGATTTCCAGGGTGCCATCGCCGATCTCGATAAAGCCCTTGGCCATCATTCGAACGGTGCCGTGCACGAGCACGCCAAGTACATGCGCGACAAGGTGCTGCCGGCGATGACCAACCTCCGAACGCTGTGCGACAAGCTCGAAACCATTGTTTCGGACGAATACTGGCCGCTGCCGACGTATCGCGAGATGCTGTTTTTGAAATAGCGGTCACACAATCCTGATGCGCAAGCGAAGGTCCTCGCTGAATTACCGTGCGAGATTATCCAGTAATCAGGCCGTAGTAGTTGCGTAATTGACCCGCAGGGGTCGCAGATATTGGCCGGTGGTCGAGTCTCCGAGACCACCGGAAAGATTGGCAGTATAATCTCGACCCTGAAAGGGTCGCAGAGTGCGCATGTCCGCGCGCGCTTCTGCGACCCTTCCAGGGTCGAAGAAGGAAGATGGCTCCCGATTCCGGTGGTATCGCTGGCGCTCAACCACCGGCTAATATCTTTGACCCCTCCGGGGTCAGTTCTGGCACTTCGCGCGAGATGCCCTACTTTTCGTTGCACTTGCGGAAGGGACATCCGGTTGGTAATTTGACCCTGCAGGACCGTGCTCTTCATCTTCCCTCGCCTATGCTTGATGCGAGATCTTTAACATGCATTTTGTGGCCGTGACGAAATGGTCGCTTATCGTGGCTGCCACATTCGTCGCATGCCCGGGCCTCTGCGGCCAAGAGCCGGAAACGCTTGCCGATCGTCTGAAAGCCGCCGGCATTGAGCCCTCCCGCGCCGGCATCGAGAAAGTGCTGAATCCCTTGCGCTTGACCCCGGAGCGGGCGGCTCAAATCAAGAAGCTGCTGGCCGATCTGGGCAGCGATGATTTCGAAACGCGTGAAAAAGCGACCGCGGCGCTCATGGATACACCGTACCTTCCGCGAGCCTGGCTCCAGCAGGCGGCGGACAAGGACGTTGAAATCAAGCTGCGGATTGAAAAGCTCCTCGATGACCCGGCACAAGTAAAGGCCGAAGAGAAGGTACTTTTGGCCCTCGAAGCGGTGAGCGCCGTAAAGATCAAAGGGCTGGCTCCGCTCGTGTTCGAGCTCTTGCCCACCTGGAAAGACTACACAATGGTCCAGGCGGCGACAGCAGCCATTGCCGCTTCGGCGACTCGTGAGGACGGCACACTCCTTCGCGATGCCCTCGATCGCAAGAACCCGCAAGAATTTCGCATGGCGGGGCTAAGAGGGCTCGCGGCCGCACTTGGAAAAGATGCGCACGGCGACTTGGAAGAACTGTTGCAGGACGCCGATCCGCCGATCGCCATTGCGGCCTCGATCGCTTTGTTGAATCAAGAAAACCGCAAGCCCTTGACCGTGCTCTTGCGGCTTCTCGAAGCGGAGCAGCCTGAAGTCAGGCAGACGGCCGCGAACATTTTGGCGGAAGTGTCGGGAAAAAAGATTGAATTCATCAGCTACGACGAGCCGGACAAGAGAGCCAAGGCCGTCACCGCCTGGCGAGACTGGATCAAAGACGAGGGGGAGACGGCGAAACTGAACCTTCCCGTAACCCTCCTCAAGTCCTTTCGCGGCCGTGTCCTCATCGCCGTCTACGGTGAACTGAAACTCCGTGAAGTCGAGCTCAACACCGGCAAGACGATCTTCGAATCCGGCGGTTTTACTTATCCGTGGGGCGTACATGCCACGCAAGACGGCCGTCGCTTGGCCATTGATTATTCGACTTCCGAGGTCGTCGAATATGATGCGGCCGGCAAAGAAACATCGCGGCACAACGTCGGCGGCAACCCCTTATCGGTTCAACGCCTCGAAAATGGTCGAACATTGCTGGCGCTGTCCTCCGCGGAGAAAGTCGTCGAGATCGACCGCGGCGGCAAGATCGTCTGGGAAGTGAAGTTGAGCGGGCTGCCCTCGTCGGCATTGAGGCTCCCGAGTGGCGAAACTCTCGTGTCCCTTCAGAGTGTCGGGCAAATTGTCACCATCGACCGTGATGGCAAGGTTCTCTCCAAAATCGAAGGCCTCGGCAAGCCGCACACGATCCAAAAACTCGACAGCGGCAACATCCTCGTCTGCGACTTCGATAAAGGGATTAACGAATACGATTCGCGGGGAAAGCTGGTATGGACGCTCAAGGGAACCGCCACCAACCCCGCCCAGGCTCAGCGCCTGCCCAACGGCAACACGCTCGTCTCCGCCAACGAGGGCCTGATGGAATTCGACCCCACCGGCAAGATCGTCCACCACTTCAAAGTCGGACGCGTGCGCTTCTTTGCGTATTAGAGACGAGGATCCGAAGTTGCGGTTCGCGGCACGGCTCAGGGGCGCAAGTGGGGGCGCAGGACGAGCGGGCCGTATAATTTCACCAGCTCGTCAAAGATCTGCGTGTCGGTCCACTCGGCGTCGATCCACTTGGCGACCTTGCCGCGCAATTCGTTGGGTGCACCGCAGCCGTTGGGGTTGCAACTGGCCAGAGTGTAAAAGTGGCCGGTGCACATGCTGTGGCCCACGCCGCAGGTGCAATAAATACTCGCCAGGACCCATTCGATGCGCTCCGTTTTCGTTCTTGGGCGGTCGAGGTCGGGCGGATAGGAACTCTCGTCCACTTTCTCGGGGGGTGGAGCAATCTTCAGTCCGGCCCGCTGGCCGATTTTCAATTCAGACGACTCCAGCTCACCCACGACGACGCGAACGACTGTCCGCTCGCGCAAGGGAGTCACCGTCTTGACAATCGCCTTGATGGGTGGGTCGGCCGCAATCTCCACTTTATCTCCGGCTGCAAGCGAGCGGCCCCAGCGCATGGCTTCGTGATCCAGCGTGATCTCCAGCACGCCGGTGAAAATATGCACGATGGTCACGGTGCCGGGCAAGCCCTCGTCGGTCCAGCGCTTGCGCAGCCAGGCCTTCTGCTTGGTACGGGCGTCTTCGACTTCCTCAGCGCTGAACTTGGGCTTGTCCTCTGGCCGCCTGCGCAAGCTGCCGTGCATGTCGAACTCGGTCAACTCGTCGGCGAGCATGATGACGGAGACGGGCTGCCTCTTGCGATCGAGTTTTTGCCAGGCCCAGACACGATCGCCTTCTTGGAATTGCTCCAGCCGTCCCCCACCACCCGCCCACTTTCAGCTCGGCGTCGGGCTCCACCGGCCACGTCTTGGCTTCCTTCTCACCGTCGATCAGGAGCGTGACCGTGCGTTCCTTGGGGTCAACGGCCTTCAGCGTGGCGAAGGGTTTGGGCAGCAGACGCAGGAATTCCGACCTGCCGGCAATCTCCCGCTCTTTCTTCGCGTTATCGGCCGAGCCGGATCCTTTGGGATCGTCGGTTGCAGAGTCCTCAAACAAAAATGTCCGCGACTTGACTGGCTCATCGGATGCAATGGACAATGCAGTGGCAAATGCAAGAACAGAGCATGCGAGCATATCTATCTCCATGTTGGGAACGCGAGGGGTGAGAAAGTAGACTTCCGGTCACGCCGAGATCAATGTGCGAAGTCAGGTGAACCCAGGGGCGCTATGCGAGTTGACCGAAGGGATGATCGCCGCGCCGACCGGTAACGCAACCGGATCGATTTGGAATGCAAAGTGCGACATGAAGGTAGTCCCTGCGCGACACCGTATTTTCAGTTATATCGATGCACTACCACCCGGCCAAGTAGTTCGAGCCAGCAAACCAAGCCTCGTTATTTCTCCCGTTAATCCTTTTTCCATTTTTTCCCATTTTTTTGTCAAGTCCGCCCTTTTCTTCCGCATTACCAGGTTAAGCAGCAAGCGACGGCTGCGAATCCCAGCCTGAAAACAACAGTTACGACAGGGGCGGCATCATGTTTCACAAGCTTTCCACGAGACTTGTTGCAGCGGTACTTTCGGTTGTACTGTTCAGCGGTACAGCAGCCACGGCGTTCGCGGCACGGCCGCTGAGCGGCACCAGCACCGGCACGACGACCCGGACCGAGGATAGCCGGCGTAACCGAGGCGAAGAACGCCGCAGCGATGCCAGTCCCTTCAAGGGCGAACACGACGCGATCGAACGCATCCGCGAGAAGTCTTTCCCGAAACTCGAATCAAGCTACGCGGTAATTGGCCACGCCACCAAGGACTACAACTGCATCGCCTGGTCCCTAGGTGTTACGACGAAGTGGGTTTGGCCCGGAACCGCAACCGACGATTTCGACAAACTCGACGGCCAGTACGGTTTCCGCCGCATGACCAAATTGGACTTCAGCGTCCAGAAGGGCGTCGAGAAGATCGTTCTTTACGGCAAGAAAGTCGATGGCAAGATGACGATGACCCACCAGGCCCGCCAGATGAAAGACGGAACCTGGACGAGCAAGCTTGGCGAAATGGGCCTCATCCGCCATGCTTCTCCCGATTCGCTGGACGGCCCCGATTACGGTTACCCGGTCGCAGTGTACTACCGAAAGATCCAATCGTAGCGCACAAAAAAAAGGGACAGGACCTGTGAATTCACGGGTCCTGTCCCCGTTTTTCGCTGAGCGCGACTGCGCATCGTCGCTGCTGAGAGCTCAGCCGCGTACTTCGATGACCACGTAGCGGCAAAGGCGCTTGAGGACGGGGAGCTGCCGAAGCAGCAAATGATCCCAACTTTCCAAGGGGCACCGTAGCCGACCGACGGGCATGGCACGGCCAAGCATCCCAAATAATTGAAAGCCACTGACCTCGACCTTCGAAAAGACTTGCCGAAGTTTGTCAATATCTCGTCGTCGAAGCGGCTGCTCATCGGGAGTGCGGCCCTTGCCCCGATAGGGCAGCCAGCGCCGGGCGGCATTCAACAGCGGGTTCTCGCCCCACGGCTCACAAAAAGCAGCGATGCCGCCCGGACGCAACACACGCCGAAGTTCCGGCGCTGCTATGGCCAAATCGAGATGGTGCAGGATCGCATGGCCCCAAACTCGATCAAAGGACGAATCGGCGAACGGCAGCCGCTCACCGTTCGCTTGCAAAAGATTTAGATGCACACTGTTCGCACCGGCTCGACGGCGGGCTTCGGACAGGTAAGCTGCTGATAGATCCAATGCGGTTACCAGGGCGCCGCGCCGCGCCAGCACCACAGCGGCCATCGCATGACCGCAGCCCAGGTCAAGAATCGGCAGACCGTGAATGTCGCCGAGGACCTTGAATGCATAGCGGATCCACGACTCGTGGCGGAGGTACGCTTCGTCATCGACTTGGAGGAGTTCCGGACGCAGATCAAAGGTGACGGCGCGGTGAAGCGCCTGCTGATCGTGAAAGGTTTGTTCGGCTACCAGGCGGTCCATCGCAACGCCCAATTTCGGCACTGAGGAATCACACGAGGATTGCCCTTCATTGCAGGGAAAATGCGACGCGGTGTCAAGTACGACACCCAACCTTGAACCAGGCCCGCAAAGCAAGGCGGAATTTGGCCGCGCGGGGCACTTCGCGCTACGCCGGAGCAGGTGCCGGCACGGGCGGCGGAATGGGTGGCGTGATCGTCGGCTGGTACACTTCGTCCGGCCGGGTGCGGCCGTCCATATTCGGCGTGGCGCCCAGGATTTGCTCAATCTCGTCGAAGAGGAGCTCTTCCTTCTCAAGCAGCGCGTCAACAAGCCGGTCCATATCGTGACGGTGGCGAAGCAATAGCTCAGTGGCCCGCTCCTCCGCGGCGCGCAATAGCTTCTGCACTTCTTCGTCGATGATCTGTGCGGTGCCCTCGCTGAAATCCTTCGGTTCCTGGATCTCTTTGCCCAGGAACACGTGCTCCTCGCCGACCCGGAATGACATCGGCCCGAGCTTGTCGCTCATGCCCCAGTGCGTGACCATGTAGCGGGCCAGCTTCGTCGCCTTGCGCAGGTCATCCTCTTCGCCGGCATAGGGCTGACCATAAATAAGCTTGTCGGCGGCACGCCCGCCCATCAGCATCGTCAACTGCCCCCGGAAGTAATCGAGCCCGTGATGATAGCGCTCTTCTTCGGGTGTCGGCATGGTGACGCCGAGCGACCGGCTGCGCGGCACGATGGTTACCTTGCGTGCCGGGTCCGCTTCCGGCTCGAACCAGCTCACCAGCGTGTGGCCGGCTTCGTGATACGCTGTCTTTCGCTTTGATTCCGCCGATAGAATCTCCTCGCGCTTCGGCCCCATCAACACGCGGTCGGAAGCACGCGAAAAGTCCTCGCGAGCAATCTTGCCCTTGTTGGCCCGCGTCGCCAGCAAGGCGGCCTCGTTGGCCAGGTTGCGCAGATCCGCGCCCGTCATGCCAATCATCAGGCGAGCAATTTCTTCCAGGTTCACGTCATCGGCGAGGGGCTTGTTCCGGGTGTGCACACGCAGAATATCGGTGCGGCCCTGCCAGTTCGGTCGGTCCACCGTGACGTGCCGATCAAACCTGCCCGGTCGCAACAGCGCCGAGTCGAGTACGTCCGGCCGGTTGGTCGCGGCCATGACAATGACCGATTCCGTCGGTTGAAAGCCGTCCATCTCGCTCAGGATCTGATTGAGCGTCTGCTCGCGTTCATCCGAGCCGCCGCCGACGCCGGCACCGCGCATGCGGCCCACCGCGTCGATCTCGTCGATGAACAAAATGCACGGCGCGTTGTCCTTGGCATTCTTGAACATGTCCCGGACGCGGCTGGCGCCGACACCCACGAACATCTGGATAAACTCGGAGCCACTGATGCTGAAAAACGGCACACCGGCTTCGCCCGCAACCGCACGAGCGAGGAGCGTCTTGCCCGTGCCAGGCGGCCCGAACAGCAACACGCCTTTGGGCACCTGCGCACCCAGCCGCGTGAAACGCTGCGGGTCTTTCAGGAACTCGACGATTTCCTGCAACTCGCTCTTGGCGTTCTGCATGTCGGCGACATCGTCGAACGTCACGCGCATCTTCGTGCGGTCATAGCGGCGGGCCGGGCTCTTGATATAGTTCGTCAAAAAGCTGCCGCCCAATGGATCCCGAAACCGCGGAATCAAAACGAAGAATAGGAACAACAAGAAGCCAATCGGCAAGAGCACCATGAACGCCGTCCCCACCCAAGACCATTTGTCCTCTTCGCGGACGATTTGAAGCGTCGGCTCTTCCTGGCTCTGCGGCGGTGCCGATTTTAGTTCACTCAATGGGATGGTCTTGACTTGGCTCGCATTGAGGGCCAGCACAATCTCCTTGTCAGTCTCCGATTTAATAACACCCGTGTAGTCCTTGTAATCCTTTCCCTCCTTCACGGCTAAGGTAACCGGCTGGCGCCGCGGACTTCGGGCGAGAGTCGTGAGGATTTCGCTTAACTGCTTGTCGTCGATCGGCGGCTTGACCGTGGTGAAGGCACCCTTATCCGTGAAGTACTTCTGCAGCTTGTCAGGAAGCGCCTTCTTGTCGTAGACGTCGCCTTCGATGCGCTCTGTGCCGACGAATTTGAGCTGCTTGATGTTCCAGCTTTGCGTCGGATCAGAGATCAGATAAATAAAGTCGCCGTAGTCCAGATTGCCGGCGCCCGACATTTGCGTGAAAATATAGAGGCCGACCAGCATCACCAGGAAAAGGAGCCAGATCCACCCACCGGGCATAGACGGAGTGGGTCGCCGGCGGGGCGGCTTGCCGTTAGGCGGCAGTGGACGCGGTGCTGGCATGGATCTTCCTTGCAACGCAGGACGCGAGCAGCTTTGGCGGTTGCTCCTGCCGCTTCAAAAGCGTCGCCGCGGATACGTAAAGAATAGCAAACGCGGCAACTGGTGACTACGCAGCTTCCATACCGATGTCTTTCCTAACACACATTTTGTCCTGGCGGAAATGGGCCGCATCCCAATCCAAAAAACCAATGCACTTCACTCTGTATACAAAAGCGGGCTGTCATCTTTGCGATGGCGCCAAACAGTTCTTGAGCGACGAGCGAAGGCGTTGGGCATTCATCTTTGAAACCGTGGATATCGACACCGACCCGATTCTTCGCGAAAAGTATGGCGATTGTGTCCCCGTTCTGGTGCTCGATGGGAAAGTCCGCTTCCGCGGCCGAATCAACCCAGTCCTCTTTCGCAGACTGATCAAAGGCAGGCGGCGGGGTGGCACGCCCTGAGTCGGCGAAGGGCGTGCGGAGCAGTCGAGGGAAACAAACCACGCCCTTCGCAGACTCAGGGCGTGCCACTCAACTCCCAGCTCTAACGCAGCGCTTCGCCGGTACCTGGCCGGCGCATTAAAGTCTTACGGCTGCGTTGACGATAGTAAATGGGCAGGCCGCATTGCTGCGGCAAAGTGGCCGTTCGACATAAGGCTTTCCGCCAGGTGAAAGGAGTCGCCTGGAACAGGAAGGCCGTCCTCTTTTTTTGGTGGGCGCGTGAAAACTCTGAAAATCACCTGTGCGAGTTGTGGCCAAGTTTGGAATGTTCGACATGCCGCCTCGACCTACGAACGCCAGTCTGTCGAGTCGTGCCCGTGCCCGCGCTGCTCGGCGTACACGTTGTGCTATCAGGAGCCCAAGAACCAACTCTCGCGCCGCTTCGCCGAGGCACGCTCCAGAGAGCGCGCCGTGGCATAGGCGTAGAGCGGCAGCCACACAACCACGGCAGAAATCCCAAATAACAAACCCCAAATCACAAACAAATTACAAGCACCAATGACCAAATCCAAGGACTAGCCCCGCCAGGCGCGACAGCGGGTTTGGTGCTTGATCGTCCTCTTATTCGGAAACAATGACCTTTGCCCGCCGCAAGACGAATTCGGGCTGCTGACTTGCCAGGCCGTGCTCGATTTGTTCCGCGACCCGCAGCGCGTCCATTCCCTCCACGCGCTTGCTGCCGACCCGCTCATGAAGTGCCGGATTGTAGGGAGTTCCGGGGGCGGCATCATAACGGTGAATCCCGTGCCGCAACAGCGCTGACTGGACCTTGCGCATCTGGACGGAAATGGATTCCGCCCACGCGGCAAGGGCGTCTCCATCTACCGCGGTCGGCCGTGCCGCCACGACATGTTCGAGATCCAATCCGATCTCCAACAGTTCGTTGAGCAGCGTCAGGCTCGTCTTCTTTTCCCCCTGGATGTCCTGGCGAAGCTGCTGGTAGGCCCGCTGCGTATCGGCCGCAAAGCTGTTAAAACTTCCCTGCATTGCCTGGGCTATCTTGCGCAATTCCTGTTCGAACATGCGATGTTGGCGATCGTTCTTCTCGCGCAGCGCGATCATCTCTTCGCACAGGCGGTACATCATCGACGAGCCGATGGTGTGATCGCCGCGGATGCCTTGATCTAAGGTCTCGGGATCGTAGCTTGGTAGCGAACTGTCGCTCATGTGCCCAAGTCTCCAAGGTTCCACGGGTCAATAGGCTCATCGACCAGCCGGTCCAGAATGGTTTGCACGGCTGGGGCATCCTCGGGGATTTCCGGTAAAATGATACTGTCGCGAACATTCCGCCAATCGGGCAGATCCACATTGCTACCGCTCTGGGGCGGTCGATCCGCTTCGGCCGGCCGCCATGTCGGTCGCACACCTCCAACTCCGCCACCAAGCTGCCTGCTGATTTTTCGGACGACACCGTCAACCAGATCTAGATTCAGGCTAGTCGCGTCCGCGCGCACCCGCCGTTCCACGTCCGTGATGGTCTCCTTCGCCCAGTTGACATCTTCCAGCGAAACCCGCAGTTGGTTCTTGCGCGCCGCAATGAGCCGTTTCGCCCAGCTGGCTTCAATCTGCTCCTTAGCAGCGTCCTTCTCTACGCCCAGGATCAAAAACGGCCCGATCTTCTCACGCGGCAACGCCGCAAGATCAAGCACCACCGGTTCCACTGGATCCGACATAACCCACCCCTATCCTCCCATCTGCTGGCACACCTCGATCTTTCGATCTATATGCTCCAGCAAATCATGAATCATGCGCCTATGTTGTTCATTCCTCACGAGCGCCTGGCACTTCGCGGCAATGCGTCGCAGCTTGTTGAATTCACGGCGAAGATCGCGCATGACATCGTGTACCGCGCGCCAGTTGATCTGGTATTGCGGCAAGCGGCGAACCTGGTCGATCACTCGGCTCATCTGATCGGTGAGCTGATCACAGAGACTGCCGAGCAACGGCACCACGTTCCGTACCATGACGACAGCCCGCTCGTCCACACGCGAATCACTCGGATGCCGCCGCAGGATATCG
>Ga0207150_1111_pt1 | contig 16494 bp, 14 predicted proteins | sample Alteio_BWMinHeat_32_FD_153526 | JGI IMG/M metagenome (GOLD analysis project Ga0207150, IMG submission 153526) | Enriched cells from forest soil in Barre Woods Harvard Forest LTER site, Petersham, Massachusetts, United States -... | ecosystem: Environmental > Terrestrial > Soil > Temperate forest >...
GTATTGGAGCAGCCCCAACGGGCAGACCCCTTCGGCTACGCTTTACTCCTCGATACTTCGCGAGATAAACAAGAAGGGGCCGGAATCGCGCTTCAAGAAGGTCGAACGGGGCCAATTCGCACGAACTGAGGTAGCGTAGCGCTGATACGCCAACGTTGGCCCACGACGCCGCACGACGCGGCGTTTTATCGTTGGTTGGCCGTTGCGCCGCTCGGCCGGCTTTGACGCGATGTACGCCAACCTGGGCCATCGAGTGGATGTGTCGATCCTTAAGACCCTACTTACCCTTCTGGGCGTGTTCGTATGCATTACGGATCGCCTGCTCGATACCACTGTCTGTGCCTCCTCGGTAGTACACCTGATTGGGGTAAGGCCCCACCGAAAACGCGCCCTGCTTTTGGCGGGTCGAATAGAGGTGGACTTCGACCCTCGTCCCGTCTCGCATATTACAGACCAAGTCGCCAAGGCCCATCCACTTGGCGGGAGATGGATCGCGAACGGCCGGGGTCAACGCGTCTAAAATCGGTTCTATGTCCTCGCTGGGAACAGTGAAGACATCCAAGTCCGGTAGCCGCTGGGGGGAAGCGTAGAGCTTAGCGGTCATGGTCTCAATCCGGCTGGCATGTGGCAAGGCGCTCGAATTCCACCACCACCAGCCCACAAGGCCAACGCCGATAAGGGTCAGGCCAGCAACAGACCACCTTTTCCAGATTCTCATTGTGGTTACCAGGCCAAGTGGCGCAGGTACCACTGCACGACTGCACGCGCCCCCTTGCATATTTCAGTGTATGCCCCCCGCCACCAAGGAGCTGAAGCTGGTCAGCGGATGACGGGTGTTCACCTGGAATGAAAGAGGCGCTACAGCAGTCGGAACAAGGGCAGCGGAGCGACCAAGCCCGCTGGCTCGGGGAGGGGCAGGGGCCGTCGATGTGATCGACATAGGCAACCTCCGCGGCGGCGGGCGCCCGAACGGAGGGTGGCACGTGGTACAATTGTGACATGAGCGCGGCTTGCACACCGGACAATGACGAATTGGCAGCTTCCATCTCTGAAGTTGTGCGCTTTCGGGGCGCCCTCCTTAGGGCGATTGACACGTGGCAGTTGGTGGGCGCCTATGTATGGGAGAGAATTGCGGCCGAGATTCGTGTGGTTTTCGGTCGAGAGTTGTCAGGTCAGCGGATGACTGCAGAGCCAGATTTGCCTCGCACATTTTCTGAAGCGTGCAATCTGTTCCGCAACGCATTTTCGGACCTGGCTGAGTTCGTACATATCCCCTCAGGTTTTCCATGGGTTTGGTGTGGTGGCGAATCCTTGACTTTCTCTGGCGCATTTCCAAACATCGATCGTTGCCTAGCATCCTTCAAGGACGTTGCGCTGGATCACTGGGAAGACAAAGTAGTCAAGCCCTTTGAAGCCGTTGCGGGAGGCGCCTCGAGTAGGCTTGATGAGTTCAATGACGAACTGAAGAAGAAGATCGAACAGATTGCCAAGAGATCGGCACATCCACTCGAAGCTCGCTACCGCCTTAGTAAAGCTATCAGGGAGGTCGAGTCACCAGACCTTTCCCGGCGACAGGAACAAGAAAAACGCGAGCAGGCAGTGTGGCAGCTTTTGTGCCGCGCGCTCGAAGTGATCCAAAGCGCCACGGCAAGTGATGAGTGGGCGCAGCGCCTTGCCGGTCAGTTGACGAGTCTGGGAATTGAGATTTCTAACCAGCAATGGGACGACTGGTGCCTCGGAATCGCGGCAGACGATGCCGGCACTCTGGAAGTTGCAGAGCTAATGTTGGCAGGGGAAAAGGAGCAACTCGCCAGGGCGCTAAGACATTTGCCAGAGCTGCCAAATGAGTGGGTCAGGCTCTTCGAATGGCTTAAAGCTTTACACATCGGATGGCGGCATGTTTCAGCCCAAGGCTGGCTTCGGTGGACGCTCAAACAGCGGTTTCCGACAGCCACAGCGGTCAAAGCAGAAATGCGAGATCCTGAGAACCTACCGGATGGAACAATGAGCGAGAACGCCATCATGTCGGTTATTGACAACGAATCGGGCACCCCCGAACTGTCCCGCGAGTTGATTGAAAGTTACCTCACGGGAAAAGTGAAACTGACACCGGAGCAGGAGTGTCAGATCTACGGGGTTGATCCGGCCAAGGTCGTAGAGGAGAAGCATCCCGCCGCACTGGAATTGGAGAATTGGGCGCGGGTAACAACCGTCCAGGGGAAATTTGGAGCTGGCTGGTGGGAAATGTCGGAGGCATGTGAGGCATGGAACGTCTCCGTCGAAGGCAATCACAATGAGTGGCTCCCGGCGATTGAACGATGCATGCGCGAACTCTTTGGTAATCCAATCCTTGAACCGGACGTTGTGGGATATCTGTTCCGCGAGCACGTCATGTCGCCAGTAGATTCAGCTTCCCTCTCTTTGCCGGATTTGGCGAATTTGCTTCGTCACGACTGCGAGCGGCGTTCGAATGCAAAGTCGAATCAAGTTGAAACGAAGGCCCCATCCTCCGTAGGGTCAAACGAGGCTTCAAATAAGAGCACTTCTTCCGTGGACCCATCTGTAAAGTTAAGAGGAATCCTGCAGCAGGCCGCGGTTACTCACAAGGCAAAACTTGAGCAGCAACGACGGGAAGATGAGGAACGTCGGAGTATTGAGCGTTTCAATAGAGCGCTGACCACCGTGCGCGATGCGACTCCGGACTTACTGGCGAAGAGGGCGCGCGAACGAGCTGAGGTTGAAGGCGATGCTAACGAGCTGTTCTTGTCACGGTGGGCTAATGAGTTTCGCTTGCTTGGCATCGAGATAAAGAGCATTGGCCTAGAGAGTCAACTGGACGAACTCGAAGGTCTTGTTCGAGAAAATGGCGACGACCCTGCCGGTCACTTTACGATGAACCTGATCCGTTTAGCATGCGAACAACGAATCGATGAGTTGGAGCAGATCTTGCGTGAGGCGGAGGGTAACCCGGAACTTCATTCCATGCGAATGTGGCTGTATCAATTCGCCGACAAACTCATGGACATGCGGAACCGGATCTGGGTAGAGGCAATGGGTGGCGGTGCGTCGCTCATGCCAGAGCGCATGGCGGAGGATGCGACTCATATGTATCTGTTAAAGGTAGAGAGGCTCAAAGAGCTACTGGTCGAGCGCGCGAACGGCGGCACGCCGGACGAGAAAGAGTACTCGAACCTCCGTCGTGAGCTGGTCGCGATCCAGGCTATCCGCGACGCACTGCCCGAGTTCGTGCGGCGATGCACGACCATCCGGGAGTTCTGGAACTTCGTCAAAGACATGTTCGACACCGAGAAGTACCGGCGCCGTACCGAGTACCTTCAGCAGCAGTTCGAGCCAATCCTATCGTGGCTCGAAGGGGGGGCTTACCCAGGTAAGTCGGAAAGCGCTCCCAAAACAGAGAGGAATGCTGGAATGATCAAAGTCTTGCTGCTATCGGCAAACCCTATGGACGACCCGCTTGGCATCGACTCGGAGTTCAGGGCGATCGATGCGAAGATTCGCAGTGCCGAGCATCGAGACCACGTCCAGCTCCACAATCACGGGGCGGTACACCTGGAAGACGTCCCCGGGCTGCTCATGCGGCACAAGCCCCATATCGTCCACTTCAGCGGCCACGGCACACCGAGCGGGATCGAGCTGACGACGGCGGACGGTTCCAGCAGGGTCGTCCCACCGGACGCGTTGGCCGACATCTTCAAGGCCCTTAAGGACAACGTCCGGGTCGTGCTGCTCAACGCCTGCGACTCGGCCGCGCAGGCGGAAGCCATTGTGAGCGTGATAGACTGCGCTGTAGGGATGTCAGACGAGATCGACGACGACGCGGCCGTGGCCTTCGCTGCCGCGTTCTACGAGGCGCTTGGCTACGGAAAGTCCGTGCAAACCGCATTCGACCTGGCTCTCGTTCAACTCACTGCTGCGGGCGAGGATCGCTCACTCGCTAAACTGCACAAGCGGCGTGGGGTCAGGCCGTCGGAGGTCGTGCTGGTGGCGCCGGCAAGCTCTCGGTAACCTCCGGCGCTTTCTGCGCCGTGCTCCAGCACGGATTGTCACATCGGCCAGACCACGGTTTTTAGCCTGGGCCGGTCATTCGAATGGGCCTAAACAATGTCGGCAATAGCGCAAGCGTTTCGAACGTCTCGTCATGCCTAATGGAGGCTACTCGGCGAGCCGGAACAGAGAAGAGACTTTACGTTTCCGCGGGGAGGCGGAAGGGCGGAGGGCCAGGGATGGCCGGGTGGTCGGAGAGAGCGGCCGGCAAGGATGCCGATGCCGCGAGGGCGGGACGCGCATGCGGACGGCAAAGTTTGCTCCCCTGTGCGGTGAGGGGCGACATTTTGACGACCAATAGTCGAGTCACGCGGTGTGAGGACTCTTCAGTTCGAGGCGATCAATGTTCGTTTTCACGAGCAAGGGCTTCCAAGGCTCAGCTCGAATACTGTTGTTCTTGTCGTGGCACTCCTGGATCCTTCGCGGCGTGCGACTTCAGAATCGCAGTTGAAGCTGCAATTGCGGGGGTAACGGATGGGCTGCCGGTCTGATCCAGCGAAGAAATCCGCACGTATTGGGCGTCGAGCCTGCTCAAATGGGCGAACCGCTCAAAGAAAGTTAAAAGTCCAAGCTTTCATCTGCTGCTTTGGGCAGTGTTGACCCGACGCGCTCTTTCAGCTTCTCTTCGCCCGCTTTCACTTTGTGGTTCGCGCGGTCGGCCCACCAAGAACTGGCATGACGGCGCTCGCGAAAACTTTTCTTGACTCGTTTCCTGACACCGGCGCAAGCGACCGACGGTATTGGTATCGCAGCCAATTTCGGCAGCGACTTGCAGGTTCGCGAGTTTGTCGGGTTGGACTGGAGGTCTTGCAATGTCACGATGGTATTTCGGAGGCCACACTATGTCCGGCTCTCGGCAGGCGATGAGGCGATGGTCCTTGGCAGCCAGTATGGGCATCATGATCTTGTCGCCGGGTTTGGCTTGGGCGGACGCTACGCCCTTAAACAAGGACAAGACCGGCATTGCCTGGGCCCTGCCGTTCAAAGATGCCCTGGCCAAGGCCGAGAAAGCAAACCGGCTGCTGCTCATCAAGGCAGTCGCCTTTGGCACCGATTCTGATGGCGGATGGTGACCGGCCGCCGAGGTCTTGAGAGCGGGTCCGCTCTCCGATGAACGGGTGATGCGATTGGCCAACCGGCGTTTCATCTCTGTCTTTTTCGATCTCGACAACAGTGGCGCGGCTGGGGATCCCGACGCTCGCAAATTCGTTGTTGCAGCCCGCAAGGAGTTGGGCGGGAAGAGCGTATCGCCCCCGCCGGTGTTGTTCATGAATGTCAAAGGCGAGGTTCTCGGCGAAGTGAGTAACTTCGCCACAGCGGACGAGGTTCTGGCGGCCATGCTAGCTGTTTTGAAGAAGCATCCAGAGTACAACGAACAATCTGCTGACGAGAAAAACGCGAAGTCCGTGATCGAGCGAGCGCAAATCGCAATCGACTTGCAACAACTCCAGCAGGCGAAGGAGATATTAGCCAAGGAAGATAGTTCTCAAGTCCATTACCTGCTCGGTCGCTTAGCACGCTTCCAAGAAGACTGGAAGGGCATGGAGGACCAGTTCGTCAAGGTTGGCGAAAAGGAGTTTCAAGACGATCTCACGATGGAGCGCGCCTATCCCCTGTGGTACCAGCAGGAATTTGCCAAATTGCGCGATCACCTGAAGGACTTCCCGAAGGCCAGCAAGCGCTACACTGAGGCTCGTTACTTTGAGGGATTAGCTTGGTATCACCTCGGCGAGAAGCCGAAAGCTTTGGCAATTTGGAAAGACACCATCAAGGCTTGTGCGCAGGATCCATGGATTTACCGGGCCGATTGGGCTTACACCGAATCTGTGGGCCAACGTAGTCTGTCCTTCAGTACGGCTGACCAAAGGGCTTCCCTGCTGAACAGGATCGGTTACTTGGCCCCTTTGATGGGGAACCCCGACCTGGTCAAGCCCACACGCTGAAATCCGCCCTGAAAACAGAGGGGAGCAGAAAATCGGGCTAGCGCTGGCGCCGTTACTGGCTGCCAGGGGCTGCTACGTGGACTGTTCTCGCCAGTAGTTTCGAATGCTGAAGTAGCCCTCTAGCACCATCACTGCTCTCGCCCAACTCAGTCGTCGGTAGGTTGTGGTATTCGAAAAGAAATGGCTTACGACAAAGACTCGCGGTGACTGGCTGCCGTGGTTCGAGCGCGGATTCCCGACGGGGTTGCCCCTGCACCTCTTGCCGGTCGAGCGGCTCGTCTCGGCCGCCAGCGCGACGCCGTTCACGCTCTTGAAATGTCCCAAGATGGCCTAGAGTAGCACACGTCTGTGCAACCAGTGTGCAACCAAACATGTGTTGCAGACGTAACCATTTGGTGTATTTAGACTTAAAACGCGACAGCATGAGACTGTCGATCCGGTGGTTGCGGGTTCGAGTCCCGTCGCCCTCGCTTCCAAGCAGACCGAACACACCGGACAATGCCCGGAGCACACATTTACGTTGCATCCTGCCCCGGTTGCAATGCACGGCAATCGATGTAACTCCCAGTCGGGACAGATCTTAATTGATTGCATTGCAGTTAGCCGCGCACGCGCGGACGAACTGCTCCATAAGCACGTCAAGGGCTTGGTCGAACCTGCGCAAGCTGCTAATGCGCGGATCGCCCGCTTTTAGGGGCTGCGAACCTTTTTGGTGTGTGTCTCGCGGCTTCGCACCCAACTACCTTTTTGCCTGCGCCGAATTCGGAACTTACCGCCTAATCCAAGTTCTGGCTGTGCTTGCGCGCCGAGAATCAAGCACACCATTGGGGCCCACCTTCCGCGGCATCCACTGTCCGGGCGAATGAGGCGCACGACTGTTACCGCGACGGCGATTTCGCCGAAGCAGCGCAGTGGTGCGAGAAGGGTCTGGGCTGCTATCCTGAGGACTTCGCCAATCGCCACTTCCTTGGCTTCGCGCGGTTATTTCTCAATCAATTGGAAAGCTGCCGGAACGAATGGGCGTGTTTGCTAGCCCACAAGGAGCTTGAAACGGCTCAGCGAGCCCTGCTGCTCAACAACGTTGCCTGGGTCGATTTGATGATCGGCGGCACCGAATTGCTGCAAGAAGCTGACCGCTTCTCACAAGAAGCCGTGAAGCTTCAAGGCTCGCGAGCTCCATACCTAGGTACACGCGGAAGCGTGCTGATTGAACTGGGTGAGGCGGACAAAGGCCTACCACTTGTCCAACGGGCCTTTGAGTTCAATACCGATCCTCGTCTGAAGGCCCTCAATGCTTGCTACTTGGTCATCGCTGAAGTGCGTCGCGGAAACAGTAATGCAGCCACGGCACATCGCGACGCAGCCGTAAAGCTTGATCCGAATTGCCAGTTGCTCGGCAAGGTCGAACGCGAGCTGGCGCAATTCCAGCTTCGCAGCGCCTCATTGGCCGCAACTCCCGAGCGCTCCCCGGCTGCCATTGAGGCATTCTCGCAAATGTCTTCATGAGCATGGCTCTCAATCGCTGCCACATCGAAATTGCGGGCGGGGACAGTTCATGAGCATATGATTAGCCATCGGGAGTCGTGGTGAGAATTCCTGGTTCCGAATGTGTTCTGGAGAAAGTGAGGCTCAAATGAAGTCGCTACGCTGGATGCTTGCAGGGGTGATACTGTGCGCGATGGCCGTGGCCGTCCGCGCCGATGACAAGAAGCCGGACAAGCCGTCTTCCGACAAGGCCGACTATGCCAAGCTGGTCGTCGGCACCTGGGAGGCGACCAAGGTGGACTCCAAGGACAAAGACAATGCGCCTGTGACCGTCGGCTCGATCGCGGAATTCACCAAGGACGGCAAGATCAAGGCCACCGTCAAGCGGGGCGCGAAAGAGGAGGTTCATGAAGCAACTTACAAGGTCGATGGCGACAAGATCACGCTCACCGTTCCCAAGACCAATGACAGCCCGGAAAAGAACATCACCCTCACGATCAAGAAGCTGAACGACAGCGAATTGACCATTGTGGACGACGAGGGTAACACCATTGAATGGAAACGGAAGAAGGGATCGTGACGGTGCAGAGATGGTTTCGCGGCGGGCCGTTCGGCGACGAGCCCGCCGTAGTTACACTCCGTTGCCTTTCGTCATTGGGGCCTATCACTTCCAACCATCGCGGCCGCGCCAAGTAGGCTCTTGGTCAGCGGTCCGCCGGCGATCAGTAGTTCGTTCAGCCCCTCGTTCAGATGGCGGTCGCGCACCACCAGCGGAGCTGTGCCATCCTCCTCAGCCGCGTATACGCAGGCTTTGCGCAATGACTCCCGAATGAACGCGCCGCTGACGCCGGCGGTGCGTTCGATGATCCGATCCCAGCCGGCAACGTCGAGTTCGAGTCCGCGACTGTACAGCTCAAACATGCGCCGCCGGCAATCGGCATCGGGCGGCGGCACCTCGATGGCCTGATCGACTCGGCCCGGCCGTGCGGCCAGCGCGGGCTCCAGGATCTCGGGACGATTCGTCGTCAGTACGAACAGTATATCCACGTCCTCCCCCAGCCCGTCCATTTGGTTGAGCAATTCGAATAGCAGTGCATTGGCCCCGACCGTCTGCTCCTTGCGCTCGGTGCCGATCAAGTCCACATCTTCGAGGACGACTGTTGTCGGTTCCAGGACCCGGGCCAGTCGGCAGGCCGTCTGGACCGAGCGCATGCCATGCCCGGTCAAGAGCAATACGGTCCGGCCGGGCATCTGCGCGACCAGATACATGGCGGTCAAAGTCTTACCGGTGCCGGGAGGTCCATAGAGAAGGATGCCCCGTTTCAAGTGGCGTCCCGCTGCCCGCAGCCGCTCGGCGTGCTTGCTGAAGCTCAGCGTGTGCCGTTCAATGCGTTGCATGAGCGGCTCCGGTAGGATAATTTCATCGCGGCGTATGGCCGGTAGCGTGTGCGAGTTGATGCTTACCCGCCCGTAGCAGTCTTCCTCGACCGAGAGCACATGCCCGCGATAGGCTTTACCCTGAGTAGTCTTAACTTGAACTCGCCGCAGAAACTGCTCGGCCTGTTCGCGGTCCGAAGCCATGACCTCCACCTGTAAAACCGGGGGATGCGCGTGCATGGGCGTCGCAATCAGCAGGGCCAGCGGCCGCTTATGCTCGCGGATGAGGTATAGCCCGCATTTAACGCAGGCCAGTCGCCGGCCTCCCGGTAGAGAGACATCGACATACTCCACAGGTCCCTGCTCGAATTGCTTGGCGGATGCTTCGCGCGATAGCCGGCCGAGGCTGGGACTGCGGTACTCGTCGCGCGCCAGGACACCGATCAATTGCGACGGTGTGCGAGGCGCGGCAAGCAGTTCTTCGATTGCCAGGTGCAAATTGGGCCGGTCGTGCATTTCGAACGACTGCAGTACGACCGGCAAGTCCGCCGGATCCGCGTCGAAGTGTTTGGCCAGGCATCGAAGAAGCAGTGGAGCCGAGCGACGGTTCTTGGGGCTCTTGGCGGACATGGTAGCGTCTCCGGTGCGATTCGTGTAGAGTTAGGTCGTCCGGAGAATTGTAGCAAAGCCAAGGTTCGCCTCATGCGAACCGGCTCGAATCGGTGATCCTCTCACACCCGATCGCTACCGCCGTTGCCGGCTCCGCCGTGCCAACGTTGCCGCTTCAACCAACGGAACGAGGAACCCGTAGCCCCGGACTCCAACACCTGTACAATCCCCTGAGCGTTCGAGGAATGTCTTTCTTTACTCGCGAACTCGAACGGGTGAACTTCCAATTCAGGCTGAACCAATACACGATGAAAATGTTTCTGGAGTACCTTCATAGCCGAAATGAAAAGAAATGGGCCAAACGAGTCGCTGAGGCGCAGACCACGGAGGACCTGTGGAAGTTGCTCGTGAAACGTGTGCCGCCGATTGTGGGCGAGTATTTCCGCGGCGCCGCCGACGGCGAGATCACCATGAGGCAAAACGTGCAGGCCTTTCAGCAGGCAGTCACGACGGCGCGTGGGGCCATCAAATTCGTTTCTCTCGATCTTCGCACGACCGTTGTCAACCATGAATTGAAAGTCCCCTGGTACGCTTCTCCTGTCGGAAGCCTTCGATCTCTCTGGCCCAGAGCGGAGGTGATCGCCGCGAAGGTTGCCGCCGAGTTTGGGACCGTCGTAGGGCTTTCCACCCTCACCGGAACGCCGATGGAGGAAGTGGCTGCCGCGGCGCCAGGGATGTGCTGGTTCCAACTCTACCTTTGTGGCGGCCGTGATGTCGCGACGAGGGGGATTCTGCGTGCCAAGCGGGCTGAGTTCTCCGGGTTGATTCTCACGATCGACACCGCCGTCGCTGGTAACCGGGTGGTCCATGCCAGGATGAAGCCGGCCGTGGCACTCCAATCCTTTAGCGGACTCGGCCTCGGCCAGCGCCTTCGGCTACTTCGTGAAAAGCTCAGGCTGCTGCCGCAGATGATCACGCATCGCGCGTGGCTGTTCAGCTACTGGGCCGACGGCGGCATGATGCAGTTCGCGAACATCCAGGTAGACGACAAGGGGACTACGATGCCCTACGCCGACATCGGCATTCAGCTCGCCTCCTCGGCGGTTACCTGGGATGATCTTGGCTGGATCAAGGAGGCTTGGGGTGATGGGCCGCTTATAGTCAAGGGAGTGCACAACGCCGAAGACGCCAAGCGCGCCGAGGATAGCGGCGCCTCCGCGGTTATCTGGTCAAACCATGGCGGCCGCCAGGAAGACCGGGTGCCGCCTACCCTGCACATTGTCGCCGAGGAGATGCCCAAGATGGCACGGTCGAAAATGGACTTCATGATGGATGGCGGCGTCAGAAACGGCAAAGATGTTTTGATCGCCTTGAGCTACGGAGTGAAGGCTGTGGGTCTCGGCCGTGCCTATGTGGCCGGACTCGGCGCCGGCGGCTGCGCCGGGATGAGTCGTGCCTTCGAAATCATCCGCGCCGAGTTGGAACGTTCGATGCGGCTGGTCGGCGTGCGAAGCGTTGATGAGATTCGCGAAAACGGCGCCGCGATTCGCCGGCAGAATCTAATGGGCAATTCCTGGGTGCCGGAGTTCGTGTTCTGAGCACAGCCAGGTCAAACTAGGCATGAAGCCCTCGCCAAGGATCTCAGTCGACCAGCCGATCCATCCATTTTCGTGGATCCTGGGAGGTATGAAAGACCGAATAAACCTAAGTAGCCTTGGCTTCAATGCGATAGAAGATGACGTAGGGGAATTGCTTGACGATCGCTCGGCGCGCATTTAACGCGATGACTTGACATGCCGTGGGATTCCGTCCAATGGCTTTCAAGCAGTCTTCGACGCGCTCAAGAAACGCTTCGCCCAAGCCCGGCCTCTGCTCCTCGTACCATTCGTAGGCCTTTTTCACATCGCGTTTGGCGAGTGGCAGCAGGACGGGCAGCTTACTTATTGCCACGACGAATGTCGCTTGATATCGTCCCAACTCTCGCCAGGCTGTGGGTTTACTTGTTGCGATTCGATTCGCCGCTCGAGTTCGTTCAATTGCCATTCGGGAACGGGGATATGTTCGGGATGCTCCGCCATGCTGTCCCAAAGCGCCGAGATTAGATCGAGCTTCTCCTGAACGCTAAGGTGCATGGCCTGTTCTAGAACCGTTGCCATTTTCGCTCTCTCTTTCAGCTAGGCGTGTGACACCCATTTTATCAGGGATCATGCGCTGAGGCGAACTCGTTCACATCCTCGCCGACGCACGGACCAATTCAATCATCATCAGTGCTTATCGAGGAAACAGGCGAGAAGTCGAGGCCATAATTCAATTCCTGGATTCCGCGGCGAAGTAGGTCACTTGGTTTTTCCTTTCTGACCTGGCCTTGGGAAGTTGGGATTACGTCCAATCTGCCTCAACCAGCCTTCAACGCAATCGCTGAGGCGACGACCAGGGCCCTAGGACTGGCCGTCGCTCACAGCTGGCATATTACTAAAGGCAGTACCGGTGGAATGGTTGTGTCCGAAATTCGCAGTCGACCAAGGTGGCGTATCGTCGCTACGGTTGCGCTCATTGCGCTCGCCGGGTCCATTGCCGCCATTGGCCTGATTCGTTACCTTTCTTCGAGATCTCTGAAGTCTAATGAGACGGGCGATTACTTTGCCGATGTGACTGCGGATTCCGGAGTTGAGTTCGTTTATCGCAACGGCGTTGAAGCCGGGCATCTTACGCTGCTGGAATCGATCGGCGGTGGCGTGGCCCTCTTCGACTACGACGGCGATGGGCTGCTCGACATCTTCGTTTGCGGCGGCGGCTTCTTCGGCGGGCCGAAGAACGATCAAATCCAAGGCAGCCCCTGCAAGCTGTACAAGAATCTGGGCAACTTCAAGTTCAAAGATGTCACGGCCGAAGTCGGTCTGGACAAGATCGACTTCTACACGCACGGTGCCGCGGTCGCGGATTACGACAAAGACGGCTGGCCGGATCTCTTGGTGACCGGCTATCACCGGGTTGCGTTATTTCGCAACGTCAAGGATGAGAATTCCGGCGGCCGCAAGTTTGTCGAGGTAACGGACCAGGCCGGGTTGCACGACGATCTCTGGAGTACCAGTGCCTGCTTCATGGACCTGGATGGCAACGGCTATCCGGATATCTATGTGGTTCATTACCTCGATTGGGACTTGAAAAAAAAGAACCCGACCTGCATCTACGCACCCCATAATCGCCGCGATTTGTGCGATCCCCTGCACTTTCTGCCCTTACCGCACACGCTCTATCGCAATAACGGCGATGGAACCTTTACGGACATCAGCGATACCTGTGGCCTGCGGCGCGATGGCAAGCTTGGTCCGGACGGTAAGCCCCTCCGTGTCAATAGGGATGGGCAGCCGACGGACATTCCGGGTGAAGGCACCGATCCAGCCCATGGCAATGGCCTCGCGGTTATGGCGCTCGATACGAATAACGATGGCAAGCCCGATATCATGGTCGCCAATGATCTGACCAACAACTTCTTTTATTTGAACGAGAGCACGCCCGGAAACATCATGCTCAAAGAAATGGCCGTCGCGGTTGGAGTCGCTACCGATGGAGATGGCATGCGCATGGGAAACATGGGCATCGCCCAGGCCGATTATGACCGCTCGGGTGCACCATCCTTTTTTGTAACCACGTTTGAACGGCAATCGCCCTCCCTGTATCACTGTCGCGGGCACCGCCGCGACCGCGTGCCGCGCTTCGAATATGCGACCGAATCCGCCGGACTCTCGGCCATTGGACGCAAGTACGTCAGTTGGGGAACGGCCTTCATCGATATCGAGAACCGCGGCTGGCAGGACATCATCGAGGTAAACGGCCAGATTTTCTACCATTATTTGGACCGTATGCACCCCCAATACCCAGTGATCCTCCACAATAGTGGTAACAAACCTTTTCGCTTCAGGGAATGCACCGATAAGGGTGGGCCCTTTTTCCAGCAAACCCACAGCTCTCGCGGCATGGCCTACGGCGATCTGGACAATGACGGCCGCATCGACCTGGTCATCAGCCATGTCAATGAGCCTCTGGTGATCCTGCGCAATGTCTATAACTCAGGCAATCACTGGCTCGGGATCGAGCTAAAAGGGGCCGATCACCGCGACATCATCGGCAGCCGGGTGATCGTGGAATCGGCACAAGGCAAACAAACGCGCTTTGTGCATAGCGGCGGCAGCTATGCCTCTACCAGTGACCCACGCTTGGTCTTCGGCCTGGGCAAGGATGACAAGGTGGACAAGGTGACGGTCATGTGGTCCCACAATGGCAAGGAACAGAAAGTCCAAGGACTGGCCGTCGATCATTACTGGCGAATTACCGAAGGCAACAACAAACCGGAACGCAACGATTGACGTGCGACCGATCACCGTGATCACTTTTGCAATCACTGCTAGCACTTTTTACGTCTAGAATACAGATCGACCTCCAACCTAATTCTTGAAGGAGCTGCGTATGCGTCCCTGGTTGTACACTGCCACTTTGGGCGGCGCTGTCGCTGCCGTTGTCGTCGCACTCTTGACCTTCGATCTTTTCGCCAAGCCCGACAACAAACCTCAACCGCAGACAAGTGACAATCCGCAGGTGATGCACCTGGCCAAGATCGAAAAGGGCGTTGATGTGGCCCAGGCCAATCGCTCCGAATCGGCCTCCAAGCTGCCGGTGACCAAGGTCGTGCTCTTCAATAGCGGCGTCGGCTACTTCGAGCGCCAAGGGGACATTGAAGGCGATGTCCGCATCGACCTTTCCTTCCCGGTCCAGGATATCAACGACATGCTCAAGAGTATGGTCGTCCAGGACATGGGCGGCGGCCAGGTCTCGGCCATCTCCTTCGAGAGCCAGGCGCCCGTGGACAAGACGCTGCGCTCATTCGCCATTAATCTGAGCAAGAATCCTTCTTTCGGACAGATCATGGACCAGGCCCGGGGAGAAAGGGTCGAAGTGGTGCTCCAGCAGTCCAACACGACCCAGCCCGGCACGGTGAGTGGTGCCATCATTGGCATGGAGAAGCAAAAGCAGCCCGTAGGCAAGGACGGCGTCGTCGAGACCGAGTTTCTGAACATGTGGTGTGCCGAGGGCATGCGCTCGGTCAAACTGTCCGATGTGCAGCGCGTGCGCTTCTTGAACCCAGTGATGGAGAGCGAGTTCAAGAAGGCCCTGGATGTGGTGACCCAGGGACATGACACCCAGAAGAAGGCGGTCAGCCTGAACTTCACCGGCAAGGGACAGCGGACCGTTAAAGTCGGCTACGTGGTGGAGAACCCGATTTGGAAGACGAGCTATCGGTTGGTGCTCGACAAAGAGAAAGCGCCATTTCTGCAAGGCTGGGCGGTAGTGGAGAACAATACGGATGAGGACTGGAATAGCGTAGCGGTGAACCTGCTGTCGGGCCGTCCGATCTCGTTCACGATGGACCTGTACCAGCCGCTGTATGTGCCGCGGCCGCACGTCGAGCCCGAGCTTTTCGCTTCGCTGCGCCCGCCGACCTACTCCGGTGGAATGGGAGGTGGCCCCGGAGGAGGTCTGAAAGTTCTTGAAGGGGAGAAAGGCGGAAAGGTGGGTGCAGATGATAGCGTCTTTTTGCCAAAGGGCGCCGAGCGCGCCCCGGACGCTGAATCCGACGGGCGCCGCAAAGAGTGGGACAAGAAGCCTGAAGAACCCATCGACCTGTCGAGAGGGGTCACTAGCGTCGCACAGGCAATGAACCTGGGCGACTACTTCGCTTACGAGATTGACCATGCGGTGTCACTCGGCCGCCAGAAGTCCGCCATGCTGCCCATTATCAACCAGAAGATCGAAGCTAGCCGAGTATCGATCTTTAACGAGCAGGTCCATCCCAAGTTCCCGCTCCTGGGCCTGAAGTTCAAGAACAACACCGGCCTGCATTTGACACAAGGCCCGATCACGGTATTTGACGGCAGTAATTACGCCGGCGATGCCCGCATCCTGGACTTGCAGCCCAAGGAGGAACGGCTGATTTCCTACGCCATGGACCTGGGTACGGAAGTCGCGCCCGTTGCCGCCAACGACAACGGCCGGCGCACCAGTGTCAAGATCGTCAAGGGTGTGATCCAGACCACTCTGAAGTTCAAGGAAAGTAAGACCTACACCATCACCAACCGCTCTGAGCAGGACCGTACCGTACTCGTGGAACAGCCCTTCCGCTCGCAGTTCAAGCTGGTCAGTGAAGCGAAACCGGTGGAAACGGCCAGCGATGTCTATCGCTTCCAGGTCAATGTCGCCAAGGGCAAGACCGAAAAGCTTACCGTCAGCGAAGAGCGCGACGACGGCGAGCGGATTGAGATCAATAACAGCGATGATGGCCGTATCCAGATGATTATCAACGAGCCCTTGGCCAGTAAAGAGATCAAGGATGCCTTGCACACATCTCTGAAAATGAAATGGGAACTTGCCAAGACCTTGCAAGAGATTCAAAATGATCAGCGCGAGCAGGACCGCATCCGCAATGAGCAGCCGCGTATCCGGGAAAATATCAAGGTCTTGCCGGAGAGCGATCCGTTGCTGAAAAAGCTGCGGGACAAGCTCTTGGCGCAGGAGAATGATATTGAGAAGTACGAGGCGAATATCAAGAGCCTGCACGCCAAGGCCGACCAGCAGCGGAAGGATTTTGAGAGCTATCTCGTGAACCTGACCATCGAGAAGTAGCGTTTCCCGTAATAATGATCGCCGGACTCCAGGTGCAACGCATGGCGAGCGAGGTAAAGACCGTGACAAGCTGGGTGCAAAAAACACCCGGCGTCTGTGGGGGACGCGCCTGCATTCGAAATTCTCGGATCACAGTTTGGGGGCTCGTAAACGCCCAAAAAGCTGGCGTGCCGGATGAGCAAATGCTCAAGAATATCGTCGGGCTCACCCGCGAAGACCTCGAAGCTGCTTGGGACTACTACCGCCAAAACCCCGCGGAGATAGATGCCGACATTCGCGAGAATGAGGCAAACTGATGTGGGCCAGTTACTCCAAGAATCGGCGGCCAGGGCGGGCG
>Ga0207150_1091_pt1 | contig 16490 bp, 15 predicted proteins | sample Alteio_BWMinHeat_32_FD_153526 | JGI IMG/M metagenome (GOLD analysis project Ga0207150, IMG submission 153526) | Enriched cells from forest soil in Barre Woods Harvard Forest LTER site, Petersham, Massachusetts, United States -... | ecosystem: Environmental > Terrestrial > Soil > Temperate forest >...
CGCATCTACTGCCCGGTTATGCCTCGATCTCTGACGCGAAGAACCGCGAAAAATTTGGCCAGCTCTGGGGCGGGAAACTTCAGGATAAGCCTGGAATGGATGCACGGGGAATGCTTGCGGCAGCAGGCAAGGGAAAGTTGTGTGCGCTCTACGTCGTCGGCGCCAACCCGGTGAAAACTTTTGCCGTCGACGTGAAGGACCGGCTCGGAAAACTTGATCTGCTCGTCGTGCAGGATTTATTTCTCACCGAAACTGCGAAACTCGCCGACATTGTGCTGCCCGCCGCGTCCGCATACGAGAAGAATGGCACGATGACGAACACGGCCGGTGAAGTTCAACTCGTGCGCAAAGGCGGAGATGTGATGGGCACGCGTTCGGACTTCGATATTCTTCGCATTCTTTCGCATCAGCTTGCGCAACACGGCCTCGGGCAAGCGATTCGGCTGCGCGCTCCGGAAGCTGCCTTCGATGAAATCCGGAAGTCCGTGGCGGGATACGGCGTCTCCCTAGCTACCTTGCTTCTCGGCGAAGCCGAGCGTACATCGCCGATTTCAACGGCCAACGGCAACGCGAGATTTGACGTCCCGACTGGCTCGATTTTCTCCGCGCACGATACGCTGTTCACGAGTGGAAGCCTCGGGCGCTACTGCACCACGATCCTCTCCCTTCCTGAAGCAACTGTTGAGGTGGAAGCGGAGGCGCGCCCGTGAACGAATTCGCTTCCCAGCATCCTATTATCGTGGTGGCGCTGCCGAAAATCGCGGTGCTGCTTTTCGTGCTGCTGACGACGCTGGCGTACTTGACGTGGTTTGAACGCAAAGTTGTCGCGCACATTCAGGCGCGCTGGGGACCCTACCGCGTGGGACCGCACGGTCTGTTGCAGCCACTCGCCGATGGACTCAAGTTCCTGTTCAAGGAAGATGTGACGCCCGCGGGCGCGGACAAATTCGCGTATTTTCTTGCGCCGTTTCTCTCACTATCATTGGCCATTACGTCGATAGCGGTAATCCCGTTTGGGCCAAAACAATTCAGCATGTTCGGCCAGTCGACTTCGCTGTCGATCACAAATTTGAACATCGGCCTGCTCGTCCTCTTCGCGATTACGTCGATGAGTGTCTACGGCGTGGCTCTCGCGGGTTGGTCATCCAACAGCAAGTATTCGCTGCTGGGCGGATTGCGCAGTTCGGCGCAAATGGTGAGCTACGAACTCACGCTTACGATGTCCGTTGTAGGCGTGGTCCTGATGGCCGGCACGCTCAACTTGAGCGAGATTGTCCAATCGCAACAGGGATTCCATTGGGGTTTCGTGCCCCGCTGGAATTTGATCGGCTCACCAATGCCGCAGGTGATTGGTTTCTTCCTCTTTTTCACCGCGGCTGTGGCGGAGACCAATCGCGCGCCGTTCGATCTGGTCGAAGCGGAGCAGGAACTCGTCGGCGGGTTCCACACCGAGTACGCGAGTTTCAAGTTCGCGATGTTTTTCATGGCCGAATACTCCAGCATGATTACGGTATCGTGTCTGGCGACGATCCTTTTCTTCGGCGGCTGGCTATCGCCCTTCCCGCAGACATTGGGATGGGGTTGGACGCGCTATATTCCGGCCGCAGCGTTCGCGCTAGCGGGTCTTGCCTTGATCATTCACGGCGTCCGCTATCTCACGATTTTCGGACGCTTCGTCCTTCCGGTGATGGGCCTGGGGCTGTGTGGCCTCGGCGTGCTCTTCGCCCGGCCGGGTGCGCCTGAATTCGTCCAGGGACCGTTCTGGTTCCTGCTGAAGATCACGATTTTTATTTTTGTTTATGTCTGGCTCCGCGGTACGCTTCCCCGTCTGCGGTACGACAAATTGATGAACTTCGGCTGGAAGGTACTTTTGCCCCTGTCGATCTTGAATGTGGTGATTACGAGCCTGGCGATCGTGTGGACACAAAGATGAGAATAGGCCTCCAAGGAACGAAACCATGACGCCGCAGATCGCAGTGTTCCTGATACTGGCGGCCGTGGCGGTGGCAGGAGCGGTCAGCCTGATCCTGCAGCGGCACCCGATTCACAGCGCGTTGTCGCTGATCGTCGTGATGGTTGCGCTCGCGGGCCTTTACCTGTTGCAAGGCGCCGAATTCATCGCCGCCGTGCAGATCATCGTCTACGGCGGCGCGATCATGGTGTTGTTTGTCTTCGTGATCATGCTGCTGAACGCGGGTGAGGAAGAACGCACGAATTTGAGCCGTATGGCGCGGTTCGTCGGTGTGCCGTTGGGCGTGGTTTTCCTGATCGAAGTCGCGTACTGGATTGCGCGCGCCACGTCGCACATGACGCAATCTTCGCCACTTGCGGTTTCGACCCGGGATCTCTCGACGCTGCTCTTTCGTGAATACGTATTTCCATTTGAGCTGACGTCGTTCTTGATCTTGATTGCGCTGCTCGGTGCGCTGGTTCTGGCGCGCCGTGAAGATTCCGATTAGGGGAATAGTGTCCGCAACCTGAGTTGTTCTGGGGGAGTTGTGGTTCCGACTTCATACTATCTGGTGTTGAGTGCTGTCTTGTTCGGACTGGGTGTGGTGGCGTTTGTTTTCAAACGCAACATCATCACCATTTTCATGTCCATCGAGCTGATGCTCAACGCCGTCAACCTCGCGTTTGTAGCCTTCAGCCGCGCGCTCGGACAGTTGCAGGGACAAGTGTATGTATTCTTTGTCATCGTGGTCGCGGCCGCGGAAGCTGCCGTTGGTTTGGCGATCATTATCGTGATTGCGCGCAACCGGGGAACGCTCAACGTCGAACGCGTGGATTCGCTCAAACACTGATGCCGGTGCTCACTTATCTCTGGATAATTCCGCTGTTGCCGCTCCTCGGCGCCGCCGTCAACGGCATTTTCGGCCGCGGCTGGAGGAAAAACGTTATTACGGGCGTTGCGCTCTCCTCAACCACGCTTGCATTCCTCGCGGCGCTCGAATTGGTGCGCGAATTTGTGGACCTCCCGGCAAATCAGATTCCCTGGACGCAAACGTACTTCACTTGGATCTCGGCGGGCGGATTCCGCGCCGATTTCTCGCTGCAAGTGGACCAACTCACCGTCATCATGCTGCTGGTGGTAACCGGCGTCGGCTGGCTGATTCACATCTATTCGACCGGCTACATGCACGACGATCCCGGCTACCAGCGGTTCTTTTCCTATCTGAATCTCTTCATGTTTTTCATGTTGCTGCTGGTGCTCGCCGCCAACTACCTGTTGATGTTCGTTGGGTGGGAAGGCGTGGGCTTGTGCAGCTATCTGCTTATCGGATTCTTCTTCCTGAAGCAATCCGCCACCAACGCAGGGAACAAAGCCTTCTGGGTAAACCGCATCGGCGATTTCGGTTTCATTCTCGGCCTTCTTCTGATCTTGCGGACTTTCGGCACTCTTGATTTCGCGACCGTGCTGCCGACCGCCGCTAAAATGCCGCCGGAGCCTGCCGGACAGGCGGGCGTCCTCACCATAATTGCGCTGCTGTTGTTCGTCGGCGCGGCGGGAAAATCGGCGCAGCTTCCCTTGTACGTGTGGCTGCCGGACGCGATGGAAGGCCCCACGCCGGTCAGCGCATTGATTCACGCCGCGACGATGGTGACCGCAGGCGTATACATGGTGGCGCGCTCGCACGCGATTTTCCTGAATGCGCCGGCGGCGATGCAAGTCGTTGCCGTCGTGGGCTGCCTGACCGCGCTATTCGCCGCAACGATTGGCCTGGTGCAGACCGACATAAAAAAAGTCCTGGCGTACTCGACGGTATCGCAGCTCGGCTACATGTTCCTGGCCTGCGGCGTAGGCGCTTTCAGCGCGGGCATATTTCACCTGATGACCCATGCGTTCTTCAAGGGTTTGCTCTTCCTTGCGGCGGGCAGCGTGATTCACGCGATGGGCGGCGAACAGGACATGCGCATGATGGGCGGCCTGCGCAAGAAAATTCCGTGGACCTTCTGGACGATGTTCATGGCCACACTCGCGATCGCCGGCACGCCCGGATTCTCTGGATTCTTCAGCAAGGACGAAATCCTGCTTGCGGCGCAAAAGGCCAGCACGCCACTCTGGGCGCTTGGTGTTTTGACCGCAGGTCTCACTGCCTTTTACATGTTCCGCCTGTTGTTTTTGACGTTCTTCGGCACCCAGCGATTTGATGAGAAACATGTTCACATACACGAATCGCCGCGGAACATGCTGGCGCCGCTGGCTGTGCTCGCGATCCTGGCCGTGGGCGGAGGATGGATGGCTGCGCCGCACTTGTGGGGCGGCTTAAATTATTTCCAACAGTACCTCGCGCCTGTGTTCTCGGCAGCCTCGGAGGCGGCCCCTGGGGCGGCAGAATCCTCCGGGGGCGCATCGGAAATGCTGCAAGCGCTCCTGGGAGCGCCGGTGATTGCGGGCCTGGTTGGTTTTTTCCTTGCCTGGTGGTTCTATATTCGCAGCCCCGAAACGCCGAAGAAACTTGCCGCCTCTCTCGCTGCGCCATACAAGCTGCTCAGCGGCAAATACTTCATTGATGAACTGTACGCCGCCGTCATTGTCCGCCCGCTGGTTTGGATTTCAGACAAGGTTCTCTGGCACGTTGTGGATGAACGTGTGATCGACGGCACAGTGAATGGCGTCGCTCGCGTTTCCCGTGAGACCGGCGACCGTCTGCGTTATGCGAGCACGGGAAACATACGCAGCTATGCGGCTTGGATCCTGATGGGCGTAGTGCTCTTCACTTCCCTGCTACTGTGGATGGCGGGCTGACGTGCCGCAAACTTTTATCCTCACGGTTATTACCTTCCTGCCTGTCGCAGGCACCCTCGCCTTGTTGTTGCTGCGGAGCGACGACCACGTTTGGATTCGCCGCCTGGCGCTGACCACCGCTGTCGCCGAGTTCGCCATTTCACTGCTCCTCCTGCGCGGCTTCGATTCCACGGTAACCGGCTACCAGTTTGAGGAGCTTCACGCGTGGATTCGGCAACCGCCGATTCATTACCACCTGGGCGTCGACGGCCTCAGCTTGTTCCTGGTGCTGCTGACCACGTTACTGACGCCGATTTCGATTCTGGCGTCGTGGAAATCGATTGACCAGCGTGTGAAGGGTTTCTTCATCTCTCTACTGGTGCTCGAAACGGGCGTCATCGGCGTATTCGTTTCGCTGGACCTCTTCCTTTTCTTCTTGTTCTGGGAAGTGATGCTGATCCCGATGTATTTCCTGATTGGCATCTGGGGCCACGAACACCGGATTTACGCGGCGATGAAATTCGTGCTGTACACCATGTTCGGGTCGATCCTGATGCTCGTGGCGATCCTGTGGCTCTATCGTATTACTGTAGCCGCCGGGTCCCCGACGTTTGACGTCGAGCAGATCCAGATGATGCTTTCGAACGGCACGCTCGCGATTCCGGCTCGAACGGAAATGTTGTTGTTTGGCGCGTTCTTTCTGGCGTTTGCCATCAAGGTGCCGCTATTCCCGCTGCACACGTGGCTGCCGGACGCACACACGGAGGCGCCCACCGCGGGTTCCGTCATGCTCGCCGGCGTTCTGCTGAAGATGGGCACGTACGGCATGCTGCGCTTTTGCCTGCCGCTGTTTCCAGACGCGTCGCGTAGCTTTGCTCCAGCGATCGCTGTCCTGGCCATCGTCGGAATCGTGTACGGGGCGCTCGTTGCGATGGTGCAAGTGGACCTGAAGCGCCTGGTCGCGTACTCCTCGGTCAGCCACCTCGGATTCGTCGTTCTCGGAATTTTTGCGTTTCATGCCATTTCAATCCAGGGCGCTGTGTTTCAGATGCTGAGCCATGGCATCACGACCGGCGCGCTGTTCCTCGGCGTCGGCATGCTCTACGACCGCCGCCACACGCACTTGATCAAGGAATTTGGCGGTCTTGCAACGCCGATGCCGGTTCTGGCGGCGCTCTATTTGTTCGCTTGCTTCGCTTCCGCGGGTCTGCCGATGCTCAATGGTTTTGTCGGCGAGTTTCTGATTCTCGCCGGAACGTTTCAGAAACACGCGGCCTGGGCGGCCTGGGCGGCGCTGGGCGTTATTTTTTCCGCTGTGTATTTGCTCTGGTCTTACCAGCGCGTCTTTTTCGGCAGCATCACGCAGGACAAGAATGGCGCTTTGCCTGACGCCGATGCGCGCGAACGCGGGATCTTGTTCCTGATGGCGGCGGTTATCCTGTGGATGGGGATCGGCTCTACGTACTTTACGCGCCGCACGGAAACTTCAACGCAGAACTTGCTGGAACTGATGCATCGCCCGGGAGCGTACGATGCTGGCGGTGGCAACGGTATGGGTCTTCCTGCTTTGCCGGCGAGCGGTGCGAATTCCTCGGCGTCCGGCGGTGTGGCCAAATTGGTGAACTCGAAATAAATGTTCCCGCCTCTTCAAGATTTGTACCGGATCGCGCCGGAAATTGTGCTGTGCGCGTTCGGCATGCTCGTGATGTTCCTCGCCCCGCTCGTGCCCAAGCGACGGCAAGGCGTGCTATCCACATTCGCACTGCTTGGCGCAGCGCTCGCCTTGGCAGCGACTCAATTTTTGGCGATGTTTCCAGGCGCCGCGTATTCCGGCCTGATCCGAGCCGACTCTTTCAGCCTATTCGTTCATTTAATTGTCTGCGGAGTAGCCTTCCTCGCGATTCTGGGCTCGACCAGCTATCTTAAACGCGAAGACCTCGATGCCGGGGAATTCTGCGCGCTGATTCTGCTGGCCACGGCCGGTATGGGTGTGATGGCCGGCGCGCAGGAACTCCTCACCGCATTCATTGGTCTTGAAATGAGCTCCATCGCGTCCTACATTCTCGCCAGCTACAAGCGCGACGCTCCACGCTCGAATGAAGCGGCCATGAAATATTTCCTGCTGGGCTCATTCGCCACGGCGTTTTTTCTTTATGGCATCGCCCTCACGTATGGGGCCACGGGAACCACGCACTTGGACCTGATGGGGCAAGCCGGGGCGCAGACTTCTCCAACACTGCTGAAAATGGGCCTCGGGCTTGTCTTTGTTGGGCTGGCGTTCAAGGTCGCCGCGGCGCCGTTCCAGCTCTGGACGCCGGATGTCTACGAAGGCGCTCCCGCGCCTGTCACCGCGATGCTCTCGACCGGCCCCAAGGCCGCCGCCTTCGCTCTGACGCTTCGCATTCTGGCGAATGTGGGGGCCGCGAGCGCGCTGTGGTTCTGGGCGCTCTGGGTTGCCGCCGTGTCGAGCATGTTCGTGGGCAACCTGGGCGCGCTCGTGCAGACGAATCTGAAGCGCATGTTGGCCTACAGCTCGATCGCGCACGCGGGATACATCCTGGTCGCTTTGGCCGCAGCGGCCGCGACGGATCGCCCGGAAGCTGGGATCGCTGCCGCGCTGTTCTATCTTGTGAGCTACGCCGTCGTGAAACTTGGCGCATTCCTGATCGTCGCGCAATTGGGCGGCGCGGGAGAACGCCACATCGAGATCGAAGATTTCACGGGCCTGGCGCGCCGCCAGCCGGCCATGGCCGCGTGCTTGTCGCTGTTTCTGCTATCGCTACTTGGACTACCGGTGACCGCAGGTTTCCTCGGAAAGTTTTACGTCTTCGACGCAGCCCTGAAATCTGACTTGATTTGGCTCGCGATTCTGCTGGCCCTAAATAGCGTGATCGGGGCCTATTATTACTTGCGCGTGATGGTCGCCATGTACATGCGCGTGCCAACGCAGGAAATTGCAGCCGAACCGGTGCCGTGGACGCTCTCCGTCGTTTTGTGGATCGCCGCGGCCGGCACAGTGTATGTAGGACTGTTCCCCACACGCGTCATCGACTTCGCAGCCCAGGCTGCCGCCAACATGCGGTAGCGCTTAGTAGAACAGGCTTCAGCCTGTTTGGGTTTCGTGCGGGGCATGAGCAAACCAAACAGGCTGAAGCCTGTTCTACTCAAAACAAAACGGCACGCCCTCGGAACTCCGTGAGCGTGCCGCCACAAACAAAAAACCAAATCGCTTACGCGACTTTTGCAAAAATGATCACGAGGGTCAAAAGCGCGAGCGTCTCGATGAATACCAAGCCGAGAATCATCGCCGCGCGGATGGCTCCGGACGCGCCCGGATTGCGCGCCATGCCTTCGCATGCGGAGGACGCCACGCGCGACTGCGCGAGCGCGCCTCCGAATGCCGCGAGCGCCATACCGAACGCCGCGGAAATGGCTACCCAATTCGTTCCTCCGGTTGGAGCTGCCGAGGTCTGCGCGAACGCCGCAGGAGCCACAAGCATCACGCCAGCCAAAGCCACAACTGCATACAGAACCTTTCTCATCGTTTTCTCCTTATGAAGTTGCCGCCAGTTGGTGGTTTCCGGATTTTCGCCCTACATCCGGGCTCACACTGAAACGGCTGCGGAAACAGGAAGCCCGATTAATGTTCGTCCGCCGTCGCAATCCCGATGTAAATCGACGGCAAGAGCGTGAAAACGTACGTTTGAATGATTGCGACAAAAATATGAAGCCCAATGAAGGCGAGCGGGATAATTGCCGGAAATATTCCCAGAACAATCCCGAGGGCTGGCGACTTATGCCATCCCCATACGGCCGGCTGCACCAGCAATCCGAGAAAAATCACATAGAGGAGATCGCTCGCGAAAATGTTCGCCCAGAGGCGCACGGTCAAGGAAAGCATACGCGCCGTGGTACTGATGAGTTCGACAGGAAAAAGCAGAACGCCCAACAGCCAGTCACCCAACTGCCTGGGCGCCCCAGCAAACGTAAGCATGTAATGCCCAACGCCATGATGACGAATTCCCTGCCAGTTGAAATACAGAAAAATGACGATGGCGCAACCGAGAGGCACAGCCTTTTCCGCCGTGGGGGCGGAAAACGCCGGGAAGAGACTGAGCAAATTCGCCAGCAGAATGAACACGGAAACGGAGCCAATCATCGCGACGTACCGGCGTCCGCCGTGGTGCACGTTTTCATCAAGCAAATCGCGAATGCCGAATCCAAGAGGGTTGGTAAGCAACATTTCCGCGACCTGTTGCGCCCCGCCGGGGTTGTCTACGGAAAGGCGCGGACGCAGCCAAAGCGTGCCCAAGACGCCGATCACAACCACGACGAAAGACATCACGACATGCTCGGGTATGGGAGTGGCGGGATTCGAAGGGTGAACATGGAGCGCGCTCAAGAGGGAGAGCGCAAAATGGCCCAGATACTGATTCACAATCTGCGTCAGCCAGCTAATATGAGTTTCCATTTATCGTTTCAATCCCATGACTGAAAGACTTCGTACAAACTTGCACCGAGCGTCGCAGCGCCCAACGCGCACAATCCCACAAGCATGCTCAAGATGGGAATTCTAAAGAAAATAAAAATAGCACACACGGATATCGCAATCAAGAAATACCGGCCAATCAACCCGAACAGACTTCCGATTGGTACACGCACTTTGGAAAACTCCGCCTGGGCAGTCGCAGCGCGTGTAACCGTGTCGAGAGCGCTCTTCAGCCATCGAAAATTGATCCAAGCAAGCAGCGCCCCAATAAGGATTCCGGCGCCAACCCGAATGGAAAACAGAAAACATGCGCCGATCGAAGCGATCCCGCCCAACATGAGAGTCAGGCGCGCAATGCGCCGCTCGGTCAGCGCATACGGCGAAATATCAACCGTCTCCATCGCTACTCCGCTCGAGCCGCCGCAAAACATCACGAACGCCCGCGTAAAAACCCAGCCCGCCAAGAACGAGCATTAGAACGGGCTTGGTGTGCAGCCATCGATCCAGCAAATATCCAAAGAGGCCGCCCACAACAATGGCGGATACCAGGACAAACGGCAATTCTAGCGCGACGGCGAACTGGCGGGAGGCAGGGTCTGGCCGTTTTCGCGGCGTTGGGGGAACAGGCGACCCTGGATCATCAGTGGCCACTGAATCCCGCGGGGAAGAACAGCGAATACGTCGCCAAGTGGATGAACGGCTCCGGATAGATGCCTGCGACGACGGTCACAAAAGACAGCGCGGCGAAGGCGACGCCCTGACCGATTGTAATCTTCGGCGTCGGCGTGTTGCCCGGCTCGTACAGCCACGCATGCGCGACGATGCGGAAATAGTAGTACAGCGCCGGGACGATGTAGAGCGCCCCAAACAATGCCAGGCGATTGTGTCCCGTCTGAATCAGCGCGAGCAGGATGTAATACTTCCCGACAAAGCCTGCCAGCGGCGGAATCCCCGCGAGCGAGAGCATGAAAATCAGCAGCACCACCGCCGACACCGGGCTGCGCTGGTACAGACCATTGAGATCGTCCAATTCATCGCTAATGACTCCCTGCCGTTGCAGCACGATCACCACTGCGAACGCGCCGATGGTCATGAATGCATACACGAACAAATAGAACGCGACGCCCTTCATGCCGGTCAGGAAGCCCTGCGCGCTCGATGCCGCCGCCACGATCCCTAACAAAATGTACCCCACATGGGAAATCGAAGAATAGGCCAGCATGCGTTTGATATTTGTTTGCGTAATTGCCGCGAAGTTGCCGATCGTGAGCGAAGCGATCGCCACACCTGCCACCAGCATCTCCCAATCCAGCCGCACAGGCCAGAAAACGGTAAGCAGCAACCGGAGTAGCAGTGCGAAGCTTGCGGTCTTCGATGCGACGCTGATGTACGCCGTGATTGGCGTCGGAGAGCCTTCGTACACGTCCGGAGCCCATTGGTGGAACGGCACTGCGGCAACCTTAAAGAACAGTCCCGACACAACCGTAACGAGCGCCAGAAGCACCAGCAAGTCGCCGTGCCCGCGCGCATCGACCGCCACCTGGATCACTTCCAGGTTCGTCCTTGGAGGCAGCGGGCCGCCAAATGGGCTGAGGTTCGCTGTAGCGCCCAGTCCATACAGGATCGAAAATCCATATGCCAGAATGCCCGAGCTGAACGCTCCCAGCAGTAAATACTTCACCGCGCTCTCGTTCGACCGGCGGTCGCGCCGCAGGAATCCCGCCAGCACGTAGAAGCTTATCGCCATCGTCTCGAGGCCGAGAAATTGCACGATCAGATCGTAGCCCGAGGCCATGAACATCATGCCGACGGCCGAAAACAATATCAGCGCGTAATACTCGCCGTGATTTTCATCTTCAATTTGCAGGTAGCGGACCGAAAGCAAGATCACCAGCGCCGTTGCGATCAGGAAGATGGCGCCAAAAAACACGAAGAAGGGATCCACTACCAGTGAGTAGCTGAAGCCCTGATACCCTCGTTCAGCAACGCCACGCAGCCCCGGCAAGGTAAAGCCCCGAAAAATCGGGATCTGCGCGATGGCGTTGGTGAGAAAGGTCGGAAGGCCTAGCAGCGTGATCCAGCTGAAGATCACTCCGAGCATGGCCATCAATGCGTTGAAGTATTTGTCCCGCGCTTCCAGGAGGTAATCGGTGAGCAGGATGCCCATGGCGAACAGGACGAGCATCAACTCCGGCAGAAGCAGTCCGCCACCGCCCTGCTGCATAAACGACCGGAACGCGTTGAGGATGTGGCTCATCAGGCTGGTTACTTCTTCTCCGAGCCGGCTGAAGATGCGGGGCTCGCGGGCAGCGCCTTATTATCTTTCGCGTTCGGATCGAGTGAGTGCGGATCGGTGGCGTTGTCCAGCGCCTGGTTCGGCGGCATATACATTCCAGGCATGCTCATTGCAGGCACTGCGCTGTTGATCCCCCCAGCAGCCGGCGCGGCATTTATGCCGGGAGCACTCGCTCGCTCGCCCCCGTAGTATCCCGGATTCACCTGCTCGACGATCAATTGCACGGGCCGCTCCAGCACTCGGAACAGCGGTTTCGGGTAAATGCCGATCCAGAAGCACAGAATCACCAGGGGAATTAACGTCGCATACTCGCGCGCATTGAGGTCCTGCAAGTGCTCGTTCGCAGGATTGGTGACCGGGCCAAACATGACACGCTGGTAGAGCCATAGCAGGTACGCGGCCCCGAGAATGATACCGATCACCGACCAGGCCACATACTTGGGGTTGACCTCGTACGTCCCTCGCAGGATTACGAACTCTCCGATGAATCCGTTGAGCAACGGGAGGCCCAGCGAACTGAGCGAAACGATCATATAAATGGCGGCGAAATTGGGCATAGGTGTAGAGAGCCCACCGAATTCCGAAATCAGGCGCGTATGCCGCCGCTCGTAGAGCACGCCAACGATCAAGAACAGTGCGCCAGTGGAAATTCCGTGGTTGATCTGCTGGAGCACGCTGCCGGAAAGCCCGTGCGGAGTCAGCGCGAAAATGCCCAGCGTGCAGAAACCCAAGTGGCTGACCGAGCTATAGGCGATCAGCTTTTTCATGTCCTTCTGCATCATGCAAACCAGCGCGCCGTACAGGATGCCGATCACCGAAACGACCAGCATGATCGTCACAATCTTTTGGCGCGCCGTCGGGTCCAGCGGCAGCAATGGCAGCGAAAATCGAATGAATCCGTAGGTGCCCATCTTCAGCAAAACGCCGGCCAGGATCACGGAGCCGGCTGTAGGCGCCTCGGTATGCGCATCTGGCAGCCACGTATGGAACGGGAACATCGGCACTTTAATTGCAAACGCGAAGAAAAATGCCCAGAACAGGATGACCTGCGTGCGCGTATCAAACTGCGCCGCCGATGCCAGCAGCGTTGGAATGTCGAACGTCATGCCGCCCGATTTGAAGTAGAGCGCCAAAATCCCGAGCAGCATCAGCACCGAACCCACGAGCGTGTACAAGAAAAACTTGATGGCGGCGTACAGCCGGCGGTCGCTGCCCCACACGCCGATCAGGAAATACATCGGCACAAGCATCACTTCCCAGAACATGTAAAACAGGAAGAAGTCGAGCGCCATGAAAACGCCCAGCATGCCCACCTGGAGTAGCAAAAAGAGAATGTAGTATTCTTTTTTGCGAAGCTGAATCGCGCTCCAGGAAGAAAGAATCGAAATCGCGCCCAGGAAAGTCGTCAGGATCACCAACAACAGGGTGATGCCGTCGATCCCCAGCGTGTAGTGCGCCCCGATCGACGGAATCCAATCGTGGTTTTCGTAGAATTGAAAGCGCGGTGCGTCCGCGGCCAGGCTGAACCGCCAGATCAACGGCAACGAAACGATCAGCCCCAGGAAAGCGAATAGATTGCCGATGACGCGATGCGCGTTTTCGCTTTCGCGCGGCACGAACAGCAGCAACAACGCTCCCACCAGCGGTGTGAACAGCACCACCGACAGGATATGAGTATTGTAAAATTCCATCTGCCCGCCTCGCCTTCTCTCAATGTTGCAATAACTTTTGCAGCGTGTATCCGGAGATGCGCAAATAATATCCCAGGAAAATCAGGACGCCGAGCAACATGAACAGTGCATAACGCGCCACGCGTCCGGTCTGCAGCATCCGCACCGGGTAGCTCAACACCCACACGATACGCGCCGCAAGATTCACCAGGCCGTCTACAATCCAGGAATCCCACACCATCGAGACACTCGAGCCAAACCGCGTCAGCCATCCCGCACCGTCGACACCCAGGCCATTGATCACGCCATTGTCAAATGCTCCCAGCGTGAGTGCGAGATCCTTCATGCGATTCACGAACATCGCGTCGTAAATCTGATCGACGTAATACTTGTTGTAGAGCAGCCGGTACAGCCCGCCAAAATTGGACGCGATTTTGCCGGGCACTTCCGGCTGCTTGATATACCACTTGTACGCCAGCCAGATTCCTGCCCCGGCGATCGCCACCGACAACAACATGAGCACGTACTCTGTCGAAACACCCGATGCTGCATTGGCGGCGCCTGCCGCCTCGGCTGCTTCTCCGCCTGCCTTTGCCATTACGGGCGATAGAAATTGCGCAAACCGGTCGCTGCCGCCGAGCGACTCAGGCCAGCCTATCCATCCGCCTATCACCGAAAGCACGGCCAGAATCATCAACGGCACTGTCATCGAACCTGGCGACTCGTGGATGTGGTGCTCGACTTCATGATCCACGTGCGAAGTTCCAAAGAACGTCATATTCACCAGGCGGAACATATAAAACGCAGTCATGCCCGCCGTAATGAATCCCAGCAGCCAGAGGACCTTACTGTGCTCGAACGCATGCCCCAGAATCGCATCCTTGCTGACAAAACCAGCCAGCGGCGGAATTCCGGCGATGGCGATCGAGGCCACCAGAAAAGTACGCGCGGTCGTCGGAATTTTCGTCCACAGACCGCCCATCTTGCGCATGTCCTGCTCGCCCGACAGCGCGTGAATCACGCTGCCCGATCCGAGGAACAGCAGCGCCTTGAAAAAGGCATGCGTCATCAAGTGAAACACGCCCGCGGTGAACGCGCCCACGCCGCACGCCAGAAACATGTATCCGAGTTGCGACACGGTCGAGTAAGCCAGCACTCGCTTGATGTCGTTCTGCACCAGACCCATCGTGGCGGCGAAGAGTGAGGTGACGCAGCCGACCACGGCGACGACTTCGAGCGCGCGCGGCGCCATCGAAAACACGGCGTTGGTTCGCGCGATCATGTACACGCCGGCGGTCACCATTGTGGCTGCATGGATTAACGCGCTGACAGGAGTCGGTCCTTCCATCGCGTCCGGCAGCCAGACGTACAAAGGAAGCTGCGCCGACTTCCCCGTCGCGCCCACAAACAGCAGCAGCGCAATCGCCGTCAGCGTACCGTTCCCGATCTCAAAGTTCCCCGCCGCGATCGCGGGACCCAGTTCGGTGAATTGAATCGTTCTGAGCGTGCCGAGCATTAGGAACAGTCCCAGCAGGAAGCCCGCGTCGCCGATTCGGTTGACGATGAAAGCCTTCTTCCCCGCGTCCGACGCCGATTTGCGCAGGAAGTAGAACCCGATCAGCAGGTAGCTGCACAACCCGACGCCTTCCCACCCCACAAACAGCAGCAACAGATTATTCGCCAGGACCAGCGTGAGCATCGAAAACATGAACAGATTCAGGTAGCCAAAAAAGCGGTAGTAGCCGCCCTCGTGCGCCATGTAGCCGGTCGAGTACACATGGATGAGGAATCCGACGCCGGTAACGACAAGGAGCATCACGGCGGTCAGCGGATCCATCAGCACGCCCCAGGGCACATGGAAATCCATCACGCGCCCGGCGTTGGTGTGCATCACGCCGGCCGGCACCCAGTCAAACAGGTTGAAGCTCACCACGCGCTCCGCGGCAGGCCGTGCGATCAATTGCCAGATGGCTCCGAAGGCAAAACACATCGAGAGAAACACGCTGCCCACGCACACCACGCTCACGGCGCTGTTCGGCAAGCGGCGCCCGATGAGCAGCATGAGCGCCGCGCCCGCCAGAGGGAACAGCGGAATCATCCAGATGTGCGCTAGAAAGTATTCAGCCGGCATCATGTCCTGGAAAAACTAGTGCGCACTGCCTACCATTTGAGAAGATCCATTTCGTCGCCCAGCAAAGTCTCACGGTTGCGGAAAAACGCAATGATGATGCCCAATCCCACCGCGGCCTCCGCCGCTGCATCGGTAATGACGAAAATCGCGAAGACATGCCCTTCGGCGGAGCCGACCAGGCGCGAGAACGCCACCAAGTTAATGTTCACCGCGTTCAACATTAGTTCGATGGACATCAAAATGATGATGACGTTCCTGCGGGTCACAACGCCGATCACGCCGATCGTGAACAATCCCAGGCTCAGAAATAGGTAATGGCTGGTCGGAATCATCATTTTTCTCGCATACTCAGTTCTCGCATACTCAAACCTTTTTCTTCGCCATCACGACGGCGCCGATCATGGCTACCAGCAGCAGGATCGATGCAATCTCAAACGGCAGCATATATTCGCTGAACAGCACTCGCCCCACGAGTTGTGTGCTCGGTTCAAGCGTCGTTGCGGGAGCCGGTTCGCCCAGGGGCAATCCCGAGCGGCCCACCGCGATCGCGACGGTCAATTGCGCGCCCAGGACCAGCGCAAGCAGCAATCCGAGCCACCATTGACGATTGAATTGCACCTGGTGCAACGACACGTCCATGTTAATCAGCATGATGACGAACACGAACAGCACCATGATGCCGCCCGCATACAAAATCACCTGCACGATGAAAAGAAATTCCGCATGCAGTTGCAGAAAAATGCCCGCCGTCGCCAGGAGCGCCGTAATCAGAAAAATCGCGCTCTGCACCACGTTCCGGCGCGTCACCACCAGGACCGCGGATATCACGGCCAGCGTGGCAAAGAAATAAAATACGATCTGATCGAGCATCGTGCTCGTTCCTAGGCCTCTTCACCCACGATGGCGTGCTCTTTATCCTTCTTTGCGCCCGCCGAAGCCAGCATCCCGGCCACGATGAGTGTCAGAATGGTCGTCAAAGGAAACGCCGTCCAATGGCTCCATCCCAATTGCCGGTGCAGCACGAGGGCCAGGCCAATTCCCATCACGTTCACGATCGAAAGCGGGATCAAGAATTGCCATCCCAAACGCATCAACTGGTCAAACCGGTACCGCGGAAAAGTAAATCTCAGCCACATGAACAGGTATAGGTAGAGTCCGACTTTCAGCAGGAACCAGAA
>Ga0207150_1113_pt1 | contig 16451 bp, 11 predicted proteins | sample Alteio_BWMinHeat_32_FD_153526 | JGI IMG/M metagenome (GOLD analysis project Ga0207150, IMG submission 153526) | Enriched cells from forest soil in Barre Woods Harvard Forest LTER site, Petersham, Massachusetts, United States -... | ecosystem: Environmental > Terrestrial > Soil > Temperate forest >...
ATGGCTCAGGTGGCAGTAGGCGCAATGCGATTCGTTGACCGAATCGTGGTTATGCCAAGCCGTGCCCACCACCGACGCCAGAACAATCAGCAAAACCAGCGAAAGCGACACCACAAGGGCACGAATAATCCTGTTCGTCTTTGTGCCGGCAGCCGGATTCCGACCCATAACCATGCGATTGTACATCAGATGGGGACCGTAAGGACAAGGTTGTCCGTTTACTCGCCGGTTACATAGCCGTTACGCCGCTCCCGCGCCGTTTGCGGTTTTGCAACCGCGGCCATCATGTAGGAGCAATTCTTAACGCTTGACCGCGCCGGTTTGCCGGATGTAGAAGCGTTGGGGACAAGGCTCTGCTGTCCCTCAGCCCGGCCAAGAACGCCCCAGAATACAGGGAGGACTCGCAAGTTCTGTTAGCGACGTGCAGAAAGCTTCAAAAAACAACAATCCTGAGGAGGAGCATTCCATGGCAACGATCACGACGAAAGACGGCACACAGATCTATTACAAGGATTGGGGTAAGGGCCAACCGGTCGTATTCAGTCACGGCTGGCCGCTCAGTGCGGACGCCTGGGAAGACCAGATGGTATTTCTCGCCGACCGGGGATATCGCTGCATCGCGCATGACCGCCGCGGCCACGGCCGTTCGAGCCAGCCCTGGAATGGCAATAACATGGACACCTACGCCGATGATCTGGCGGCGCTGACGGAAGCGCTAGACCTGAAAGACGCCGTCCACATCGGCCATTCCACCGGCGGAGGCGAAGTCGCCCGCTACATCGGCCGCCACGGCGGCAAGCGCGTCGCCAAGGCTGTGCTGATCGGCGCGGTCACCCCCCTGATGCTGAAGACAGCGGCCAATCCGGGCGGCTTGCCGATGGACGTGTTCGACGGCATCCGCGCCGGCGTCATCGCCGACCGCTCGCAATTCTGGAAGGATCTGACCACGCCGTTTTACGGCGCCAACCGGCCAGGATCGAAAGTCTCGCAGGGCCTGCGGGACTCGTTCTGGCTCCAGGGGATGATGGCCGGGCACAAAGCCGTCATCGACTGCATCAAGGCATTTTCCGAGACCGACTTTACGGAAGACCTCAAGAAGATGGATGTGCCCACCCTCATCCTGCACGGCGACGACGATCAGATCGTTCCCATCGCGGATTCAGCCTTCTTGGCCGCCAAACTGGTTAAGGGATCAACGTTGAAAGTGATTCCGGGCGCGCCGCACGGCTTGTGCTCGACACTGAAGGAGCAAGTCAACGCCGAGTTGTTCGCGTTTTTGCAGCGCACCAGTCAGGCATCGGCGTAAACACCGAGCGGTATGCGGTCGTCGGCGCGCCAACCAAACTGCGCACCGGCGACTGCGACCGCAGATTCACTAAGGGAAGCCTGCTAAAGCTCGGCCAAGGCACGGTGGACGAGGTGAACGGCAATCGCTCCCTCCCCAACCGCCGAGGCCACGCGCTTCACGTTACCCGAACGAACGTCGCCCACCGCAAAGACGCCGGGCAGGCTTGTTTCCAGCATCAGTGGGGCACGAGGCAGAGTCCACATTGGATTTCCCGCGACCGACTCCAGGTCACGCCCGGTAAGGATAAAACCGTTGTCATCCAGTGCGACGCAGCCGCGAAGCCACTCGGTCTTGGGTGACGCGCCCGCCATGATAAACACATGGCGAATGTCGTGAACCGAGGTCTCGCCGCTGGGCCCATCCTTCCAGGTGACTCGCTCCAGATGTTCGCCGCCTTCCAGCGCCACTATCTCCGTCCGGTAGTGCAGTTCGATGGCGGGATTCTCTTCGATACGCTGGACCAGGTAACGCGACATCGTGTCCGACAGCTGGCCGGAGCGCACCAGCATATGCACCTTGCGCGCCGTCTGCGAAAGAAAGACCGCCGCCTGCCCGGCTGAGTTCCCCCCGCCCACGACGATTAGATCCTCCTGCTCGCACAGCTGCGCCTCCATGAAGGTCGCCCCGTAATAGATTCCCTGCCCTTCGAACTGCTTCAGGTTGGCGATGCGCGGCTTGTTGTATTGCGCGCCGGTGGCAATGACAACGGCTCGTGCTGCCAGCTTGTTGCCGTTGTCCAAAACAACTTTGTACGGATGCTTGTCGCAATCCAGGCGCGCGACGCTGTGCGCCACCATCATCTTGGCGCCAAATTTCTCCGTCTGCGCGATGGCGCGCGCCGCAAGCTCCTGTCCAGAAAGGCCAGTGGGAAAACCCAGATAGTTCTCGATCTTCGAGCTGGACGCGGCCTGACCGCCGGGCGAAATCGCTTCAATAGCCAGGACGTCGAGGCCCTCCGACGCCGCATACACGGCCGCCGCCAGTCCCGACGGTCCTGCGCCGACGATGATCAAATCGCGAATCAGCGCCTGGTCGATCGCGCTGTTCAGCCCCAGGCACTCGGCTAAACTCTGCATGGCGGGATTGCGCATTACGGATCCGCGAGCGGCGCAAATGACCACGGGAATTTCATCGGCATTGACCTGGAAACGATCCAGCAGTTCCTGCGACTGCTTATCCGTATCAAGATCCACGTACGTGTAGGGATGCTCGTTCCGCGTCAGGAACTCGCGCAACTGCAGCGTCTTGGCCGAGTGGCGCGAGCCCATCAGAATCACGTTGCCCTGGCCGCGGCGGATCAGCTCCAGCCGGCGCAGAATGAAGGCCCGCATGAAGATCTCGCTCAGCTCGGCGTCCTTGGCGACCAGTGACCGCAGACCCTCGCTGCTCAATTCCAGAAACTCGCCCGGTTCGGTGACGCGGCCGCGCACCAGCGCGCCCCGCCCGGAAACCATGGTCATCTCACCGGTGAATTCACCCGGGCCATGCGCCGCGATGGCGCGCTCGCCGGCAAGATCCGGTTGAACAATCTCCATCCTGCCGGATAGCAGGACGAAAAACGGGATCCGCGTGTCGGCGGGCTCAAACAGGATTTCGCCCGTCTGGACCTGCCGCACCTTGCCGAGGGAACGAATTCGGTTGATCTGCGCCGCCGTGAGAACGGGAAAAGCCTGCGTACGAGCATCCAGCATACTGGGTATTGGAGATGAGGACATTTCTTCCCCCTTGCGGCTAGACCCTATTAGAGTACGCAGACAGTCATTCGGCTTCAAGGAGAACGAATGTTCGGACGGCATTGACGCTTCGTGGCTCGATTATCTCTGATTCGAAGTTTGCCGTTCAAAAATGGGATGGATGCGTCGCCTAGGCAGGCCTACTTGCAATCTCCTCTGCCAGATGACATGCCACGAGGCTTTGCCCCAGGCTGCGCAACGCGGGCACCTCCTGCGCGCACCGCTCGATTGCATACGGACACCGCGTACGGAAAACGCAACCCGATGGAGGCGCTATGGGTGAGGGAAGCTCCCCGCTCAGCGCCTTCGCTGGATGGGAACGCGCGCGGCGCGGATCGGCCACGGGAATAGCCTGAATTAGCGACTGCGTGTACGGGTGCCGCGGCGCTCGATAGATCTCGTCCGCCGACGCCAACTCCATGACCTTGCCCAGGTAGAGAACCATCATGCGGTGGCTGATGTGCCGCACCGAAGCCAGGTCGTGCGCAATGAACAGCAGCGACAAACCGAACTCCGCCTGCAGATCGGCCAGCAGATTCACGATCTGCGCCTTGATCGACACATCCAGCGCCGAAACCGGCTCGTCGCACACCACCACGTCGGGATGGAGAATCAGCGCGCGCGCGATACCGATCCTCTGCGCCTGCCCGCCGGAAAACTCGTGCGGGTAGCGGTTAATCTGCCCCGGCAACAGCCCCACGTGCCGCATCATCTCCAGCACCTGCGACTGCCGCTCCTGTACACTCATGCCCGGAAAAAAGGAACGCAGCGGCTCCGCGATGATCTGCCCCACCGTCATCCGCGGATCAAGCGACGCCAGCGGATCCTGAAAGATGATTTGTATGTGGCGGCGCTGCTCGTGCAAACGCCGCGCATCGAGAGTCGCCAGATTCAGCCCCGCGAAGAGCACCTCGCCCGACGTCACCGGCGCCAGCGCCATCACCGCACGCGCCAGCGTCGACTTGCCGCAACCCGATTCGCCCACCACGCCAAGCGTCTCGCCGCGCGCCAGATCAAAACTCACGCCGTCAACCGCGCGCAGCACCTTGTGCTTGCCGAACCATCCGTCGCCTGCCAGCTCAAAATACGTGCGCAGTTCGCGCACCGAAAGAATTGGCTCGCTCATGCCGGCGTAACCGCTTCCCGCCCCAGTTGGACTTCGTAGAAGCACGCTTTGGCGTGAATGCCGCCCACTGATTCCAGCGGCGGCACGCTCTTGTCGCATTTCTCCAGCCGGTAGAAACAGCGCGGAGCAAATGAGCAGCCCGGCGGCAGCGCCGAGAGATCGGGCGGATTCCCCGCGATCGCCACGAGGCGCGCCCCACGCGCCTCGGAAAGCTGCGGCACCGATCGCTGCAGCGCTTCCGTATAGGGATGGCGGCAACGATAAAAAATATCCTCGGCCGTGCCCTCTTCGACGACCTTCCCCGCGTACATCACGTTCACCCGATCGGCCAGCTCCGCGATCACGCCCAGATCGTGTGTCACCAGAATTACGGAAGTCCCGAATCGCTCGCGAATCTCGCGCAGCAGCGTCAGCACCTGCGCCTGCACGGTTACGTCGAGCGCCGTGGTGGGCTCGTCGGCGATCAGTATCTGCGGGTCGCAGATCAGCGCCATGGCGATGGCCACGCGCTGGCGCATCCCTCCCGAAAGCTGATGCGGATATTGCCGCATTCGCCGCTCCGGCTCGCTGATGTGCACCGCCTTGAGCATCTCCACCGCCCGCTTGTCTGCGGTTGCTCTGTCCATGCGCTTGTGAATCAGCAGCGGTTCGGTCACCTGCAGCCCAACAGGCAAATATGGATTAAGCGCCGTCATCGGGTCCTGAAACACCATGCCGATTTGCTGGCCGCGAATCTCGTTCAGGCGTTCTTCCGGCGCGCCCAGCAACTCTGCGCCCTTAAACAGCACGCTGCCCGTCACTTTTCCGTTTCTCGCCGTCAAGCCAAGCATCGCCAGCAGCATCTGGCTTTTCCCCGAGCCGGACTCGCCCACGATGGCCAGCACTTTTCCGGCGGCAAGCTCAAAGCTCACATTGGAAACGGCGTGCACTACGCGGCCGCGGGTGGAAAATGCGACGCTCACGTCGCGCGCCGCCAGCAGAGGGGCCTGGGCCATCAACGGTCTTTCGGGTCGAGCGCTTCGCACAGGCCGTCGCCGAGGAAGTTGAGGCAGTATACGATCAAGGCCAGGAAGGCGGCCGGAATCAGCAGGAGATAAGGATAGGATTGCAGTTCGCCGGCGCCGTCGGAAACCAGCACGCCCAGCGACGTCATCGGCGCCTGTACTCCCAAACCCAGAAAACTCAGGAATGCCTCGAATAAAATCACCGACGGAACCGTAAGCGTCGCGTAGATGATTACGATCCCCAGCAGATTGGGCACCAGGTGACGAAACACGATGCTCGGCCCCCGTACACCCGCGGCCCGCGCCGCTTCGATGAACTCCTTGTTCCGCAGCGAAAGCGTCTGCCCGCGCACGATTCGCGCGATATCCAGCCAGGAAACTACGCCGATAGCTACGAACATCAAAAAGATGTTTCTGCCGAACAGCACCACCAGCACAATCACAAAGGGAATAAACGGAACGGCGTAAAGAATATCCACTACCCGCATCATCAGCGAGTCTATCGATCCTCCCACATACCCGGCCACCGCGCCCCAGGTCACTCCAATGATCACGCTCACCAGACTCGCCACAATTCCGATCATCAGCGAAATGCGGCATCCCCACATCACCCGCACCAGCAGATCCCGGCCCAGATCGTCCGTGCCGAAGATATGGCCGCCGTGCAATGTCGGAGCAGTATCCAGTAGGGCCCATTGCGGCGTGTAATAGTTGTAAGAGGAGATCAACGGAACGATCAGCGCCGCCAGCACGATCGTCCCGAGTACCGTGCCCGCTACCATCGCCGCCCTGTTGTGGCGCAACCGCAAAAAGGCATCCTGCCAGAGGCTGCGCCCGCGTGGCGCCGATAAATGCTCCACAATCGCGGCGTCGAGTTTCCCGACAACGCTGCCGCTCACCGGTAGCGCACCTTCGGGTCGAGCACTGAATAACTCAAGTCCGCCAGGAAGTTGCACGCCACGATCAGCGCTCCATAAAGAACGGTCACGCCCAGCACCACCGTATAATCCCGGTTGAGCGCACCGTCCACAAATGCTCTGCCGATGCCCGGCAGCCCAAAAACTGTCTCGATCACAATGGACCCGGTAATCACACCGGCGATCGCGGGACCCAGGAAGGAGACAATCGGAATCAGCGCCGGCTTCATCGCATGCCGCAAAACAATGGTGTGCTCCGGCACGCCCTTGGCGCGAGCCATCAGAATAAATGGGCTGTTCATTACCTCGCCCATGCTGCCGCGCATCAGCCGCGCTACATAGGCGATGTATGGCGCCGAAAGGGCCAGGGCCGGCAGAATCACGCGCGGCAGCGAACCATCCCACCCGCCGGCCGGCAGCCAGTGCAGCGTGACCGCGAACAGCAAAATTAAAATCGGCCCGATGACGAACACCGGTACGGAAATTCCGATCATCGTAAGCCCCATCGGCACGTGATCCCAGGCGCTATTGCGCCGCAGCGCCGCGACAATGCCGATGGGCAGTCCGATCAGCAATGCCGCAAGCAGCGCCACGCCGCCAATGACGATGTCCACGGGAAAACCCTCGCGAATGATGCCGTTCACCGTTGTGTCCCGGTACTGGTAGGAAGGTCCGAAATCGCCGCGCAGAATGTTGCCAAGATAACGAAAATACTGCTTATACAGCGGCTCATCCAGATGGTACATCCGCTCGATATTCAGTTTGATCGCCGGGGTAACCGGCTTATCCGAATCGAACGGACCGCCCGGCGCAGCGTGCAGCAGCAGAAAAGCCAGGCTGATGATGACCAGCATCGTCGGGATGGCGGTCAACAATCGGCGCAACGTATAGCGGATCAATTAGCTCTCCTGATGCGCCAGAATGTACATGTAGCGGGACCTGTGCCGGTCAAAGAGGTTCGATTGCCACCCCTTCACATACGGCTTGATCAAGTGGTGGCTCTCGGTGAAATATACCGGCAACACGGGCGCGTCCTCGTTTAGGATATTTTCCGCTTGATGGAAGAGGCGGTAGCGGATCGCCTGGTCGTTGATTTGGCCCGCTTGATCCAGCAGCGCATCAAACTGCGGGCTCCGGTAATCCATGTTGTTGTTTCCATCGCCGCTCTTGAAGATTTCCATGAATGTGAGCGGGTCGGGGTAATCGCCGGACCACGCGTACCAAAATAAGATCGGTTGTTTCATCTGACGGGCCTGCAAAAGCGCCTTCCATTCGAGACTGTATATCTGGACTTTGGCTCCCAGATTCGTTTGCCACATGGCCGAAAGCGCTTCCACCAAACGGCGGTTGTCGCTTCCGCCGTTCTGATAAGTAATAACTGTCTCCAGCGGATGACTGTCCGAGTACCCAGCCTCGTGGTACAGCTTGCGAGCCATGGCGTGGCGTTCGTCGTTCGATAGCTTGGCCCAATCGGGAATCGCCTGCTCGTAACCGGGGAGAGGCGGCATCACGTCAAAGGCTGGAACCCCGACGCCATGTTGCTCGTAGGTCACGATAATATCGCGATCGATGGCCAGATTCAGCGCCCGCCGCAGCTTCGGATTATTTGCAAAGGGTGGCTTCGTAAGGTTGTAAGCAAACATCGATGTCGAAAAATAAGGAGCCAGCACCACTTGATCGCCCAATAAACGCTGCAGCCGTTCCTTCTCCTGCAGGCTGATCCGATCCGTAAAGTCCAGGCTGCCTGCCAGATATTGATACATCGCGGCTGCGTAATCGGACAGCGGGTAATAGGTCACCTTGGACAGCCGCACCTGCTTCGCATCCCAGTAGTAGGGATTCTTCAGCATGGTCGTGTGGCCGTTGTTCACCCGATCAGACAACATGAAGGCGCCGTCCGAAACCATGTGCCCGGCCTGCGTCCAGTCGTCGCCCCACTGTTTCACCGCCGGTTCGTAGATTGGATACAGATACATGTTCGAAACCAATCCCAGCAGATAGGGTACCGGTGCATTCAGATGAACGATGAACGTGTGTGGGTCGGGCGCTTCCACCCCTAATTTGGCCACGGGCATCTTGCCGCCGGTTATGTCCACGGCGTTTTCAACCGCCGTCAGAGCCTGCGCGTACTCCGCCCCCGTCCCCGGATCCGCCAGTCGTCGCCAGGCATAAACGAAGTCGCCGGCCGTCAGCGGCTGGCCGTTGGACCATTTCGCGTCGCTGCGCAAATGGAATGTCCAGGTCTTTCCATCGCTGCTGGTCTCCCAGGATGTAGCCACGCCTGGGATTATGCGTCCGTCTTCCGCCGGAGCCGTCAAGCCCTCGAATAGATCGTCGAGCACAGTCTGCCCTACTACGTCAGTTGCAAGCGTGGGATCAAGCGTCCGGGGATCGCCGGCTATGTGCCGATTGATCTCTTGTTCCGGCGCCAGTTCCGATTTCACCTGAATCTGTTGAATCTGCAGGTTTGCCGGGAGGACAGTTGGCTGGCTACTGCACGAAACCAGACAGGAAAGAGCCAGCGCTCCACCCAACGCCCGGCACCACAAGATCAATCTACGGTGTGGACGGTCGGCCTCGCTCCTCGTCCTGAGCGAACGTAGTGAGCCGAAGGGCGATACGCGCTGCCTCATAGGTAGGAGTTTATGCGCCTTACGCCAGTTCGTCCACAAGCCTTGCATCATGCCGGGCTGTTTTGCAATCTTGCGGACATTCTGCTCCTCGTGACAACTCCTCATAATCATTTGACGCTCGTAGTCTGGTTCTCGCCAAGGGAACCGCACTTGCCTCGCATGGTATAATGCACTTGTGAGGCAGTGTCTCCCGCTATCCGCCTCCCCGCGCCAAATGATTCTTATGCTATCGCCATGCCGGCGATGCGTCAGGCCTGCACTTTATGCTCGGGTCTGTCTCTGTAGCTCGGGTCGGCCCGCTTTTGGCAGACCCGAGGGTGTTCGTCCCAGAATCCGTCCGCAAGGCTCCTACGCAAGCCTTCTTCAGCTGGTTTTCTGGAACTAACTCTTTTTAAACCAGTTACTTATGTAATGTAACTGCGTGCACAGCCCTAAAATGTGCCCCCTTTAGAATCAGCAGCTTACATCACTGAGTCGCGCAGCTGAAAATTGACAAGGCTTCTATTTTGAATGATTTACATCACTGCGTCGAAGAAACATGGGGGTGGGGGTGTGCAACAACTGAAAAAGGGCCGGAGCTTTAGCTCCGACAATAAAGGCAACAGGGACAGGGCTTTAGCCCTGAGGAAAAGGCTACCTAACCGGCAGCCTTGTGATTGGCGCGTATCGTCGATTCGATGGCCGGTTTAGCATTCTCCGGTTCCGCCTTGCGTTCCCACAGCGTGAACTGCAGCTGCCAATCCAAATCGGAGTCGGGCGCCAGCAGCCCGACGCGGCGATAATGCGAAGTTAGGTAGCTTCCCAGCGTCTGGTCAAAATCCGTGCCAAAGTGCGGCACTCCATAATCGGGAAACGTGCGGTTGGACCACAAAAGGTAGCGCACATTCTTGCTTTCGATCTGCCGGATCACTTCATCCGTCATCCTGCCCGGCGCCAGCATGCCCGGCGTGAAGAAAAAGAGCCGGGTCGGGCATTCCGTGCCGGAAAGAAAATAGAGGCTGGTATCCTCGGGCACGGACAGCACCGAGTCTCCTCGTGCCGCCGCCGTGCGCATGAACTCGATGGCCGTCCGGTAATTCGTCGCCACTTGATTCGATACCCGGATGGTTCCGCGCGAGGTCACCAGCTGCGCCAGGTCGGAGGGGTCCGCCGAAAGTTTTGCCGAGTCCATCGCCACCACGGCCAGACATCCCAGGCAAATCAGCAATTCTCCGCGGAAAACAAAGCGCGGCGAACGCCCGCTTCGCGGAATCATCGGCCGCGCCAGCAGCAGGAAAGACAGCACAGCCGGCCCGCTGGAATAGATTGAATAGCCCCAATCGCTCAGATGCAGCAGCAACCGGATCGCCAGCAAACCCGAAAACGCCAGCAGAACAACCATGAATGCCGCGCCGCGTTCCCAAACACGCTGCCTCTGCCAGTACCATCCGGCGAGCACCGCCGCCAAAACCACGTACAGCACCATATCTCGTGGAAAAAAGACGGCGGCCAGCGCATCCGCGATCCGGCCCCGCGAGACAATAGCGAGGTATACCAACAGCGCCGCAGCCAGCAGGGCTCGCTCGGCTACGGCGCGCCTGCCAGACCTCTTTGACCAGCACAGCAGGTACAGTTCAAGGACGAGCGCTGCGAAAAACACGCCGCGAATTGCGGCCTGCAGGAAGGCGCTGCCGGTCAGCGCCAGCCCCGAATTGGCCAGCCACACCCTGCCGTATGTCTGCATGAAGAATGATGTCGGCCACGTGCTCGCCAGATTTTCCTGCGTGATGAATGCAAACCCTCCTATGGAGATCATCCACCGCGCCACCAGGGCGCAGACCGCCACGCCGGGGAGCGCCGTGACGAGATCGCGCGGAATCGTCTTCCAGGATCGCCGCGCCAGACTTCGCACGATGACCAACAGGAAAAACGCCGCGTAACACGCAGCGCCGTATTCGAGCTTCAGCAGTAGAGCCACCGCCGCCGCGCTGCCGGCGGCCAGCATCCACACCGCGCTTTCCGAAAACGACGCGTTGATCGCAAACCACAGAAACAGGCAGGAGGTCAGGCACCCGTACACTGAAGAAAAACTGTATGCCAGTGGAAACGAAAAATGCCAGGCGTGGAAAGCCTCCATCAGGACCACGGCTCCCGCCGTCCAGCCCGCCAGCCACGACGATAACCGCCTGCCGCACAAAAACAGCAGCACCGCGCAGCCCAGCGCCGAAAGCGAGCCAGCCCAATACAGGACCTCCAAACGCACGCCGAACATGCGGAACAGAAAGCTGTTCACGTAGGGAGCCAGCGGCGCGTAGCCGAACCAGACATCCCGGTAAAGCATCTTGCCGCCGGCCAGCATTGCCGGCACGTACATCTCGCGGCCGCTGTCGACCGAGAGATTGCCCCACGTCGCCCACGTCGCGTACATGCGCGCCGCCCAAAGCAGCCCGAGCGCCACCAGGGCGCCGCAGGCCGCGCCATCCCAGGGAGCGGCGGAGCTGGAAAGCTCGAATAAGCGCTGGAAATAGCGGCGGACAAATGCCGCCGCGCCGGCCAGATGACGGTCGGGTCTTGCGTCGTCGGGTAGAGCCGGTCTTGCTTCGTCGGGTGGAGATTGTTGCTTCATTGGCTACCCTTCGAGCATAGCAACACCGCTGCCGCAATTTTGCGCCGCCCGCAGGGACGGTGTCCTATCAGATGAGGGGGGAAGGCCGGGCACAGGGCCGGGCGTGGCCGGAAAAGAAAACAGCCGCGGGGAGGTTCCGCGGCTGCTTTCTGCAGTGTCCGAAGTGTTGTGGGAGTATTTTAGCGGCTGCGCAACCGAACCATCAGCGCAAAGTTTCGCATGGTCCCATCGAAAGAACCGATGCGTAATTAGTGCTTGTCGGCAAATTCGGAAGTTTCCGGTGTCTTCAGATTCAACACCACCTGAAACCACCAGTTCGGCTGGTAGCTGATTCGCACCGGCATGCCCCGCAGCTTCCCGGTCGTGCCCACCAGCAGATCAAAACCGGAGTCTTTCTTCTGGGTTTCGTTGTAGTTGTCAAAACGCAGCGACAGCAGATCGTGGTAGGTGCGCGCGTACTTGTGGGGCTCGTCGTGCAGTGTCAACTGCACCGTCTCCTGCGGCACGGGCGTGGCTTGCGTGATTTTCAGCGAAAACCTCTCGCCATTGAACACGTAACACAGCGTTTGCCCCCGCTTGCCCTGAAGGGCATCGTCGATCAGGTCGGAGATCGAGCTCAAGAAGCCTTCGGCGCGGCCGCAGGCCTTCATCGTGCTGGCATCCACGCTGCGCAGCACCCCGCCTGGGATCGACAGGCGATCGAATACGGCCGGCGCGGCCTGATCCAGCTGGTGAATCGTGAAATCCTGGTCGCTCGGGAAAGGCACCACCTTGGAGAAGCTTCCGCTGGGGCGCGCTTCGCTGATGGTGGCGGAAAACAGGTACTTGCTCTCTCCCTGCTTTTCCTTGGCCAGTTCCTTCTGCATCGCGGCCATCGAGGTTCCACTGGAAACCTTCATGAATCCGAAAAACGTGCTGCTGTCCGCCGATGGACTCCGCGCTAGCATCTCCCACGCCGCTCCCCAGCGGTTGATGTTCCGTGGAGCCTTCCCGGGGTCCGACCCGATCACCAGTTGAAACAGCTTTGAAGGAGGATTGTCGGTGGAGATCTGCCGGCGGATATAGCCCCCGCCGACGTCGTCCGCCCCCGCCCAAAACAGCAGCAGGCGCACGCGGGCCGTCATGATGTAGTCGAACTGCTCGAGGCTGCTGGGCTGGTCGCGAATCTCTCCGATGGCGCGCTGCAGCGTGGTCTGAATGTACTGCTCGGAAGCTTCCGGCGCGGACGCCTGGCCCACCATCGTGCCCGCCGCAAGCAGCACAAGCAGTCCTCCCGTCAGCACCTTTCGCAGGAATTTAGGCTTTTTGTCGGGCCGTGCGGCTATTTCCAAATTCATCGTGGCGAAAATCCTTCCATCACATTGTCCAGGCAAAATTATACAACGGTTCGGCGAACGCCATTAAGTTCATCTTCTGAGGAACGCGCTGAAGTTGCTACTTCAGCAATGGGATGCTGGCGAGCGCCGGCGCCTTCGGCACCGACTGCAAGTAGGCGTAAATGTCAGCCACCTCGGCATCGCTCAGCACTTTGGAGGTGTATGGAGGCATCTCGTCGGACGGTGAACGGAGCTGGTGGATGAACCCGGCAAAACCTATCGGAGGCGCCAGGCGCGGGCCGGTCCCCGCTCCGCCCTGCCCTTCATTGTCATGGCATTCGTAGCAGCCCGCCATGGCATAGATCCGCTTCCCATTGACGGCATTTCCGGCAGCGGGCTGCGCGGCGCTCGCTTGTGCCGACGCAGATCCCCCAATGGACTTGAGAAACGCGTAAACGTCCGTCAACTCAGCGTCGGAAACCTGCTCCTTGGAAAATGCGGGCATTGGGTCCTTGGGGTTTCGCACGGTGTTAAGAAACATGGGCAACGACACCGGGGGCGGAGCGATCTGCGGTCCTCCGGCGTCCCCTGCGCCTCCCTCACCCTTCAAGCCGTGGCAGCCGTCGCACTTCTGCGCCGCGAAAACCTTCTGCCCGTTCGACGTGTTGCCCGCCTGCGGCGCGGGACTCGCCTGTGCCGCAACGCTGAAAATTGCCAACACGCCAACGACGCCGAACATGCGAATCTGACTGTTCACGACTGCCTCCTGGGCCTGTCCGCTTCGGTTCCGATTATCGCGGTTGTGTGACGGTGTCAATCAGCGCCGGCTCGCCGCCCTTGACCACGGCCAGCGCCTTCTTCACGGCCGGGCCAACGTCGTTGGGGTTCGTGATCGGTCCCTGTGAGTACCAGCCGAAGCTCTTTGCCATCATGGCAAAATCAATCGGCGGATTCACCATGGTTGTGCCGATTCCCGCGGTGTCGATGCCGCGCTGGTGCCGGTTGGCCATACGTTGAAGGTGCATGACCTCCTGGTGATAAGCGCGGTTGTTGTGCATGACCGTCAGCATGGGGATCTTGTGGTGGGCAGCGGTCCACAGCATGCCGGGCCCGTACATCAGGTCCCCATCGTTTTGCAGGTGGACATAGATGCGCCCGTCTTTACGGTGCGCCAGCGCCGCGCCGACCGCGGATGGCGAGGCAAACCCGACGCCTGCCGCGCTGCCGATGTGCGTCCGTTGATAGTGTTTTTCATAGTTCCATTCCACGCCGCCGATACCGCCGGCCCAGTCCAGGCCCTTCACCTGGTCCCAGACCTCCGCCGAAAGCCGCGGCAGGCTGATGGGGCTGGAGTCCCAGCCGTTCGTCGCTTCCTGACGAGCGCGGTCGTGCGCCTTCGCGCTGGCGTCGGCAAACGCCTTGCCGCGAGCCTGGAACGCAGACTTCTGATTGGCCGAGACCAGGCGATTGACCGCCTCAGTCAGCGACGGAAGGGTTGTTTCCGGATCGGCGCTCATCGAAAGGTCGAACTCCTGATAGCGCTCGAAGTTCTGGTAATTGCTCTTCAGATATACTTCGTTGGTGCTGATGCTGATGAGCTTCGCGCCGGCCTTCGTGTTGGTCTTGTAGCTGCGCTCCACCTGGTCGCGGTAGGAATGCACTGTGCCCCAGAAATCCTCCACGTTCAGGCCCAGAATCACATCGGCGTTCCGGATCAAGGGTCCGCCACCCTGCACCAGCGGATGGCGCGAAGGCATGTTCCCGCCCTGATCGATTACCGGCGCCTGCAGCGCCTCCGCCAATGCAATCAGCCTTTGCATCCCTTCCGGGGTGCGCACAACGCGTCCCGCCAGAATCACCGGATTCTGCGCGGCCACCAGAAGTCGGGCCGTCTCCGCCACGGAAGCGGAATCTCCCTGCGCAGGTTCGTCCACGGTGAGCTTCGGTATCCGTGGGAACCCACCCGGCGGCACTGCTTTTTCCTGCAACTCGCTGTCGGCCACCAGCACCACCGGAGCCATCGGCAGGGTCGTCGCGATCTTGTAGGCCCGCACCGCCGACTCGGCGAAGTGGGTCAGCGAAATCGGGGTGTCATCCCACTTCGTGAACTCGCGGACCATCGCCGCGGCATCCTGCGCGCTGTGATACCACTCTACTCCCGGCCGCCGCTGCGCTTCGTCCAGCGTGTTGCCCAGCACGACGAAGATCGGCGCCCGGCCCGCCCACGCGTTGTACAGTCCCATCGACGCGTGCTGCAGGCCCACCGTGCTGTGCGCAAACACCAGCAGCGGCTTGCCCGTTACGGCCGCGTAGCCGTGCGCCAGGGACACCGACAATTCTTCATGCGTGCAGGTGATGAACTCGGGCGCCTTGTTCCCGCCGTAGTTCACCAGCGATTCGTGCAGCCCGCGAAAGCTCGAGCCCGGGTTGGCCGCCATGTACTCGAACCCGAGCGACTTGAACACGTCGATCATGAAGTCCGAGCCCGGCCGATCCGAGGTCAGCACCTCGACCGCGCCCGTGGGATCGCTTTCCGCCGGGATCGCCGCCACTTTGGCCACCACGGGTGCGGCGGTCTGCGCCGGCGCCGCCAGCGCTCCGGTGCTCGCGACCAGCGTCGCGATGCCTCCGGCGGCTGCGCCTTTCAGAAATTTTCGGCGATCGACCAGTTCTTTATCGGATTTCGACACGGCGGGCACCTCCGGTCTCCGCATCTACATTGCGAAGACGCTTATCGCGGACGATATGTCAGACCCCTGTGAGAGTCAAGCAAATTGCGGCACGGAACGCGGATCCATCAGCAACGCGCAAGGCCGCCTTCGGCCCGTGGCTGCCCTGCGCGTCGCGCGGAAGCACCGGCCCTCGCCGGCGCGTCTGCTTACTTGTAGCTCTTGACCGCCGCTTCTTCGTCTTCGAAAACTTCGAAGACCGTCAGCAGCTTGGTGATCTGCAGCAGGTCCTTCGCCTTCTTCGAAAGCTTCTCCAGCTTGAGCTGCCCCTGCATGGCGGCCACGCTCGTGTATCCGCCCACCAGAGCGCCCAGGCCGGAGCTGTCGATATAGCTCACGCCTTCCATGTTGAGCAGGATCTTCTTCTGCCCGGTGGAGACCAGGCTCTTTAGGTTGTCCCGCAGATTGGCCGTTTCTTCGCCCAGAATGAGCCGGCCATTCAAATCCAATACGGTCACGCCACTCAACGTACGGCTGGTTACGGTCAACGCCATCTTCTCATCCTCCTTAAAGGTTACTTCCGAATGATATTTGGTCATGGTAATCTTCATCCCGCGCGTCGCCAGACGCCGGGTCTTCACGTCATCCATCAGTGACTTCATCAGAAAAAGGCCCCGGCCGTGTTCGGAGAAGACATTCTCCGGCCGCAGCGGATCGGGCACGCGCTTCGTGTCGAACCCCGCCCCTTCGTCCTGAATGGAAATCACCAATTTCACGCCCTTCATCGCCGCCGTCACCAGCACCTTCTTGTGCAGGTCACAGCAATTCCCGTGCACCACCGCGTTCGCCGCGCACTCCCGCACCGCCAGCGAAATCTCTTCCTGCTGCTCCTCGGTGTAACCCGCACCGCGCGCAAACTGCACCAGAATCTCCGACGCCAGGTCGGCGCTGGAGACGGTGCTGTCCAGCACCAGGCTCAACCGCGTCCCGGCGCCATTGCTGGTTTTGTCGGCCGCCAATCGTCGCGCGCGCATTCTTAACGCCGCCCCGGCTTTCTGCTCCGGGGCCGCCAAAACCCCCAAATCAGCGATATCCAATAG
>Ga0207150_1114_pt1 | contig 16425 bp, 6 predicted proteins | sample Alteio_BWMinHeat_32_FD_153526 | JGI IMG/M metagenome (GOLD analysis project Ga0207150, IMG submission 153526) | Enriched cells from forest soil in Barre Woods Harvard Forest LTER site, Petersham, Massachusetts, United States -... | ecosystem: Environmental > Terrestrial > Soil > Temperate forest >...
AAAGAGATTCAAATAAAAACCCGCATCGAACATCCGTTCGCCCATATCGTGATTCAAGACAACGGCCCCGGCATCCCGGCAGAACTGCATGAAAAAATATTTGAACCGTTTTTCACGACCAAAGAAGAAGGGAAAGGCACCGGCGTCGGGTTGGCCATCTGCAAAAGCATCGTCCATGACCATGGAGGAATCATTGAACTCGAAAGCGCAGCGGGCCGGGGAACGTCCTTTACGATCAAACTGCCGTTATCACAGGAAGGGTTGAGGAATGTTCCGGAGAAGGTCGAGGGTCTTCCCCCCGTCCCCGGCAAAAAAATCCTGCTGATCGATGACGAAGCCGACCTGATCCCGCTCATGAGACAAATTCTTTTGGATGACGGGGACCAGGTGGCCGTTGCGACCGACGGATTGAAAGGGCTCGAAATGCTGGCGCACCTCCCTTTTGATCTGGTCATTTCAGACATGGAAATGGGAACGGTCAAAGGATTGAAAATTTACGAGACCGTCCAAAAGATGCGGGAAAAACCGGCGCTTGTATTTATTACGGGAAACATTTTAAGCCACCGGGTCACGGAGGAATTAAAGACTTTCGGCCTTCCTTATTTGTCCAAGCCGTTTTCCCTAACCGACTTTCGACAACTGGTGCGAAAGGCCCTGGCCGGCCAAACCCAGCTGCATTCCCCCCGTCCGACCTCGGCCTAAAAACCCCGAAAATATAAATTTACAAGTCGTTTACAAGAAGTTAACCGGATCTTAACCGCGTTTTGGTAATTTTTCCGTCGATGACGAAAAAAGGACCTTCCCGCATATTGCTTGTCGATGATGAAATAATCCTTCATCATTTGATCAAACGGATTCTGAAGAGCGCCAATTGGGATGTCGAATTAAAATCCGCGTTTGATGGAAATGAGGCTCTCGCCCTCATCGACTCGTTTTCTCCCGACCTCATTATTTTGGACGTCGACTTGCCGAAAAAAACCGGGATTGAGGTTTGCCGCAAAGTGCGGGATAAACAACCGGGATCAGGCGTCAAGATCCTCATGATCAGCGGGGACAGCACCCCCGTTCAATTGGAAGGCGCCATCGAGGCCGGCGCCGACGATTTTCTCGCCAAACCCTTCACTTCAAAGGAACTGCTCCAAAAAATAAATAAAGTCCTTCCCGCTTTTACTGAAGACAAAAAATAAATATTGTGCCTCGGCACATGAAGAAAATATGCTTTTGCTCCATCGCATTCATTTCCGGCGCCCTTCTTTTTGGCTGCATCCGGAATCCCGCCACGCACAAGGTCCATGCCAGGCTTCTTTCAGCGGAAGCGGAGCGGGCGATCGGCGTGAGTACCAAGAAGAAAATCCTCGAGGAATACCACGTGGTCAAAAGCACCGCGGTGTGCGCGTATGTGGAGCGCGTCGGCCAAAAACTGGCGGCGGTGAGCGACAGACCGACCGTTGATTATAACTTCACGGTGTTGGACAGCGATTTGATCAACGCTTTCGCGGTGCCCGGCGGGTTTGTTTTTGTGACGCGGGGGCTGCTGGAGCACGTGGATGACGAAGCCGAATTGGCCATGGTGTTGGGGCATGAAATCGGCCACGTGGCGGCCCTCCACGGCGTTCAAATGATCCAAAAAGAAATGGGGACCAACGCGCTGACGGTGCTCGGCACCATCGGAGCGGCGCTGGTCGCCGGGCCGGAGGCGATGCTGATGGTGGCCAACACCGCCGACCTTTTCACCTCTCTCTACATGCTCGGCTACAGCCGGGACAGGGAACTGGAAGCCGACGCTCTCGGCGTGCGTTACATCCTGAGGGCCGGGTATGATCCGCAGGCCTCCGTCCGCTTCCTCAAAGAATTGCAAAAGGAAGACAACGAAAACACCAAGGGATGGGACCTGTATTTCCGGACCCATCCGCCCATACAGGAGCGGATCGATATCATCGAAAGCATGATCGGGAAATCGAAGGAAGACACCACCAAAGCCCATGTCAAAGAATTTCAAGAGATCAAGGCCCTCCTCCCGAAAATCCCTCTGAACGAACAAGGCCTGATCAAAGGCCAGACCTATCAAAACCCCGCCCATGGTTTGACTTTTTCGATCCCCGAAAACTGGAAGTTGGAGCATGATTATTCCCAGGCGTTGGTCTCGTTCCGGACGGCGGACGGCGACGGCGAAGGGCAGCTCTTGGCGGTGGAACTCAGCTCCAACACATTCACCGATGAGGATTTGGCCGCCCATTTCGCCAAAGACGCCGGCTATCAATTCGATTCCGGGCGGGAGGTGCTTTATCAGGCGGGATATGGTTTTCTGGGACGGTTCTTGGGACAGTCGGCCGGCGGAAAGGTCCTGGACCTTCGGCTTTTCGCCACCATCCGGCGGGGACGGGGTTACATTCTCCTGTGCGGGGCGCCGCCGGAGAAATCCGACAATTACGTCTTGGACATAGAGAAAATTCTGCGCGCGCTGAAGTTTGGTTAGTGGGCACGGCAGGACTTGAACCTGCAACCTATCCCATGTAAAGGGAGTGCTCCGCCATTGAGCTACGTGCCCGTATTGATCATATTACCGTTTTTGGCACTTTGGACAATAATGGGTTCCCCGGCTCGCCACCACCATTTTTCGAATGGGAGCCCCGCATGATGGGCAAGGTTCCCCTTCTTTACCATAGACATTGAGCCGCCCTTTGAAGCCGCCCCGGCTTCCGGCGGTGTCCACGTAATTTCGAAACGAGGTCCCGCCAAGGTCGATCGACTGTTTGAGGACCGCCCGAATGGAACCGTACAAATCCAGCAGTCGCGGCTTGCTCAAGGAATTCAAATTCTTTTTGGGATGGATGCGCGAGCGAAACAAACTTTCGTCGACATAGATGTTACCGAGCCCCGCCACCACGTTTTGATTGAGCAGCGCGTGCTTGATCATTCCTGATTTTCTGCGGAGCGCGGCCAGAATTTCCTCCTCGGAAGAAACCCAGGCGTCCGGCCCCCAATTTTTGTCCCTCACGCCCTTCACAAACTCCAGCCGCCCGAACTGCCGCATGTCGCAGTAATGAAGGTCGAAGTCGGCATTCTCAAATTGAAAGAGAACGCGCGCGTGTTTTTCAGCCGGAAAAAGCGGTTTTTTTAAGAGAAGCTGGCCGGTCATCCCCAAATGGATCCTCAAATTCTTTGGTGAGTTTTGCAGGACGAAGTAGATGGCTTTGCCGTGGCGCACCACGGAATGGATGGTTTTATCTTGAAGGAAGGAGGAAAAATCCGAGGCATTTTCTTTGACGACGAGAGGCTTCTTCACCTCCACCAGGCGAAACATTTTCCCCGGCAGGTGTTGGGAGAGGCTTTTGACGATGGTTTCGACTTCGGGAAGTTCTGGCATGGCGCTCCTCCGAAGGGTTAGCAAATATTTGGCGGGGTTGTGAAACTGTTAAGCGCCGAGGTCGGCTTGTTTGGCGGCTTTCAGCATCACATCGACGGAGACTTGGACGTAAGATTCGCCGTTCCCCATGAACAGCGACCACAAACTTCTCAACCCTTCGGTCTCCGCCATAAACTCCGGAGTTTTTTGGAAAGTGACGAACTTCGCATCCAAGTATTTCTTTTTGAGAATGTCTTCGATGAGGGGAATTCTTTCCTGTGATTGGCCGATGAGCGCCCAAAGCAAAGCTTCGTAAGTTCCTTGTTCTCGGAGCTGATCGGTGACTCGAATGGCATGGATCACGCCATTCGGGGAGGTTTGACCCAATCGTTCTACCACGTCCTGATATTCCTGCGGTAATTTATCGCTGTAGGCAAGAACCAACGCGTGTTGATTCGCCTGTTTGGACTCAAGTTTCTTCATCAACTCTCTGGCTTGTAAAATTTCGTTTAAGAATTCATCGGGGCCCTTCTGGCCGATTTGCAACACATCCAGTTCTTCGGTGCCTTGTTCTATTGATCTCACCGCCTCGACCACGCTCCGTCTCCCCCAGCGGGCCCGGGCCGCTTTCTCGGCCGCTTTCTGAGATGAGATCAGGAAACTGAAGTCCTCGGCCTTTTGAAGTTGTGTCGGCCGTCCGGCCGCCATCCTCAATCGACTGGAAAGCGCTGACTCCAAAAGCGACGTCGTTCGATTTGTAACAGCGGGCTCCGATCGCTCATCAAATGCGATTCGCTCGCCGATCAATTTCTGGGACGTCGGCCCCATCATCACCAAAAGTTCTTCGGTGGCCCTTTCCATAGTATATTTTGACAGCTCCTCGATTTCGCCCTTTTGTTTTTTGATTTGCGCCTGCGTCACCGCCGCCATCACCGGTTTCCGGATCCAATCCAAAATTTTATTTAAGTCTATCAGCGTGCCTCCGCCGGAGGACTTCTTTGATTTGGTGACGTTCCAAATCGCCCAAAAAGCGACGCCCGCGAGGATCGCTGTTACAATGAGCAGCGGTAGGGGCACCGGAATTTCATAGGCGAACAATGCCATCGGAACCAGGAAGGCCCCCGTCGCTGCGGAAATGACGCCGCCGGATCTATCTCCAAACTCAATAATATTTTTGGGAAGTAAAATACCGGTGATAAGAAAAATGGCGAGGTCCTCAATAAACTTTTCATCACCAAATCGAGCCTTGATAATTACTTCTAGTGATTCTCCCCCAGCCAATGGGTGGATCCAAACCTTGACCAATGGGTGACTCGAAAACGTTCCAACTTCAAAATGGAAAGCGGGGCCGATATTTTTGGCATAATTGAATCTGACGCCGTGCAAAACGCCGGCCTGGTCTTTAATTGAATAATCGGCAAAACCCCTTGCAATCCCTTGCTCATGTGGAAAAATGGCCTCGTACAACACTCTGAGCAAGCGGGTCTCGTTTCTGGGCAAATCTTTGGGCGTTTCAAAAGTGAACCGGACCTCACCATTTCCGAAATTCAACATTTGCTTGGATCTGAGCTCATCCATGAGCAAACGGACCAACGGTACTTTCAATGGCCCCTTCAGGTCCACCTTAAGGTTCACCTGCGAGTGAGCATATACGGCATATTCGGGAGACATCGCAATCGTTCCGATTTCTTCACCCAAATCGGTGAGAATTGCCGCATTGAAGACTCCCTCATCATTCAAGACGTCGCCCCCCTTCTTCATCGATCGAAATACCAGATGGGAGGGATTGCCCGGGTGCCCCTGGCTCGGCACCACCCTCCGCACCCCCATCGCCACACCATTATCGGCTTTCAAATTCAGGAGAGACCTGCCAAAAGATCGAATAACGTCTTTAACGAGAATTTTCGTAGAGAAGTCTGGGGTCGACTTGTGAATGAGCCGCCAAACCGCCTTCATCCTTTCCAAGAAATCCGGATGCAAAGAAAAAATCGCCGCCACCGGAAAAAAAATGCCCACAAACGTCGTGAGTCCCTTTGGATTTAGATACGCCCAGGCCCCGAAAAGTCCTATCAGGAAAGCGCCCGCCGACACAATTTTGGCCGCATTACCGGAGCTTCCCGAAGGCGGCTTTTTAAACGCGAACGCATAAATGCCGACGGTGGGACGGGGGCCGCTCTCCACATCCCAACGGAATATTTTATGCGCCACAAGTTTAAGCCCGGTGTTGCCCCGCGACAAAACAAGCCGGTTCAGGAAGCGCTGATAGAAGGAGGGCCGGAGAGGGCCCTGCATTTTTTCAAAGCTGGTCCAACCTTTTTTCCAGACAAAATGAGAAAAGCCAAAGAACTGGGCGAAGAAGGGAACGCCAATGGTCGTGCCGAAGGCCTCTCCAATCGCAAGACCGAGGTGTTGATCGACGCGGGGACCCTTTTTCCGGGCGGACAACCGGATTTCGCGATCAAGCAGATCACTCAATGGCACGCCGCCCGAATCAACCAACACGATCTCCCCGCCGGGATTAAGCTGCCGGTACGCTTGCCTCAATCCCTGCATCATCACTTCCGGAATATTTTTTTCAACGGGATGCGCGGCCCGGGAGCTTGGATCAAAAAACAAGATGATCAAGTCGGCATTCCCATTTGACTCGTCTCGTTCCAACTCCGGCATCGTGTAAGATTTAAGTTCCGGCACACCTTCAAACGCATATTTTAGATGTCCACTTGGTACTGAGTCCACATCCGCCCCAACGATAAAAACAGTCTTCGGATTATTTATCCGGACCCTGGTCCGAACAAATCCGAGTATTTCATCCAACTTTGATACACCATCCAACATTGATAACAACCGGTCTTTGAGGTGGGCGGAATGGGTCATGAAATCCGGATGCAAAGAAAAAATCGCCGCCACCGGGAAAAATGTGCCCGCAAACGTCAGCAGACCCTTTGGATTTAAATACGCCCATATCCCAATGAGTCCCATTAACGAGGCGCCCGCCGCGATCAGGACAATGAAGGGAAGAGCGCTTGAGACTCTTGAGGCGACGGGTTTCGACGCCGGGGAATCGGTTTTTTTGTATTGAATGCCGAAGGCATAAATCGTCGCATGGGCGCCGGTTTCGTAGGATGTGACATTTTGAAATGAGAGAGATTCAATCGTGTTTTTCTTTGTTTTACTCCTGGTAAATTTAACAGGAATCTCGCGGGAGCGTCCTGTACCAATCACGTAATAAGAAATGAAAGCGGCAGTTGAAGGATCATCAATTTTGTGAATCAAGGCCGCCAATTTTTCATACTCTTTTTCCCTTTTTTTATCAGTTATCAATGAAAAAAGTCTTTGCTCAATGGCCCTTTTCAAGATGCTTCGAGGAATTTCGATGGCGTCCTTGGGAACAGGAATAACTGTCAGGCCCGGCGGATGAAATGTGTTGATCGAAATAACCAGTTTGTGTTCGGTGAGGTTGGGCGCCATCACAGGCGGAGTTTGATTTCCTTCTTGCCGATGTAAAAATGATTCAACTCCCGCCAATATCTCCTGCACCAAATTGGCATCCATATTCTCCTCTCCAATAATATGGAGATTCGCCTGCGAGGATTCAGTCCCTGGAATTTCGTCTATTACCACGGTGGCCAGAGGACGCAGCGGTTTTTCCGGCCGTCGATATATGACCGATGAATCTTTGGGAAAGGGTGAGCTGTGTTGGGGGTCTTCCTCCGACAATTCCAATTGTGCGAATTGATGGGGACGGTCTCGATTATCAGTGTCGGGAATAGCAACGGCAACGGATTTTAAATAAACCGGCCTCCCCGATGGGAGACGGAACAATTCGATGGCCGTAAATGGATTCGCATTTGAAGTATGCCCTGTCATCCTGGCCTTAAATCTCAGAAGAAATCTTGTGAAATCCGACCGCCAATCACCTCTGAAATATTCAGGGGTAAAAAATTCGATACGGGGCAAATAGAAAAAGGTCCCCGCCAATGCCATTGAGAGCGCCAATGTCGCTTGCCTCAAAGTTACTCGACTGAGCCACGCGGTCGCGCCGGTGAAAAGCAGGAGGGCCAGCGCAACCGCCATAGCCGCCGCTCCCATCATCAAAAGGCCGTTGGATGTCAATCTGGCGATCGATGACGGGGGTACCGCGGATTTATTCCAAGAAGAAAAATTTCCCACATGATTTTTATGCAACGACCAAAGGATCTGCTTTAGGCACTGGTCAAAGAGGTGGGAACCTTCCTTGTCTTCGCTCTCGAATTCAAGCTTCCACCCGCCCATCTCAACGTCGACTTGAACTTGCAGGGTTCCAATCCTATTTTCGGGCAGCACCGGCCCGTGGAACAGCTCGAGATAGAGAACATCGCCGCCTTTGTACGCCTTGCAGCGAAAATCCGGCAATGACGCCGTTATCGTTCCCGCCACGGCGTGATTGATCGGATCAACCAAGTAAGGAACGCTCAGCCCGGCCTTTGAATTTTCGGTGATGCCGTGAAAGAACAAATCGAACAGCGCGTCTCTGTCCCGGGCCGTATCGAAAGCCCTATTTGGGACGGGCAAATGGAAGTGACGCGCTCCCTTGACCGGCTCCAGCGCTAAATCAAAAGCGAGGTGTTCGAACATTGGGTCCAAGACCGGGGCATTCTCGATAAAGAATGCGAACCGGGTCGGTCCCCGGCGATACAGGGCGGAGGCGGACGATTCTCCGCGCATCAAATTCATCGCCACAATATTCGGCCCATCCGGATGGACATCCATTTGAATCGGGTGCTTGAATCCCACCGCGATAAACTCCTTCATCCAAGAGAAATAGTTTCGAATTGTCCCGAAACTGAAATGCGGCAAAACCACGCCGACAAGAGTCGCTCCAAACAAAGCGGCGCCCGGCCAAGAAATTCCAGAATGCCCCCCCTCATGGCCCGTTTCGCCGGCGAAAAGTTGCTTGGGATCAATGAAATGCGCCAGCGCGATGAGAGCGAAGGCCAGAGGAACTTTCCCGATGAGAGACGAAATACGCCTCCAGCCTGCGTTTTTTACATTTGCGGTCATCACTTTCTCGAAGGTTGCGGCAACGGCGTTTGCGTCTGAAGCCCTCATATTTTCGCTGACGCCATCCAAAATATTCAATGCCCCCCTCTGATCAAACGACGCCAAAGATCCGGCAATGATCAAGAGGCACTTCATACTCTTGTTCGAGTCCTCAAGGTCAACGGCCCTTTCCCTTAAAAGACGGAAGGCATCCGTCCGATACTCTTTTCTGGTTATTCTGGTGGCGGAGTTCACCAAATTGAGATAAGAAACGTCTTCCGCCCATGGCCAATTGCGTGATAAAACAAATTGAAAATTATAAATCATGCTTAAATAATCGGTCCAATAGACCTCCCAATTGACTTCCATCAATCCTGACAACACCGCGGATCGAACAAGAAATCGGATGGTTGGCTCGCCAAACGATGCGGCCGCGTGTTTATTCAGCTGCTGAAGGAACTTCAGCCGTTCATTTTCTTGAAAATGGCGACAAGCTTTCGCCAACTCCAATACGATCATGTGATCCGAACCATTCCCTTTCCATATCTCTCCGTCGAGTTCTCCCAATATTTTCCCGGCTTTTCCATAGGCATCGGATGGATTCATAAATGAAAGTCCGGCAACCTGCAGTTTAAATTCCTGAACAATGCCGTCCATGGAGAATGGTTGGTGGTCGATCGAAGCCAAAATATTTTCGCGGGTGGTTTCGGAAATAACGGGAGAAACTTCACCCAGGACTCGAAGAAGAGTAAGCCATTCCTCCGGATGGAAAGTTTGTTTGTTGCTTAAGAACAAATTAATTAACCTGCCCGACCTTTTTTGACCGAGGCCCACGGCAACCCGAATGATCTCGGACATAAGCTTTTCATCTTGGGCCGATGGTCCGGTTTCGAGAAGCAGCGAAGTCGCCATGCGAAGGAAATGTTCGGCTTTGGCGGGATCCTTGGTTGCGCACAAATGCGCAGCATTGACATAAGTGAGACACCGGAGATGTGCCGCGTACGCAACGACCCGGAAAGAGGAGGCCTTCCGTTGTATGCCGGTGAGAAATATCTCCAACTTGGCGAAATCCTTTTTTCGCCCAAGGAGGGACAGTGCCATCAACAAATTTTCAAATGATCCAAAAAAATCTCTCTGGTCCTGCAATTGTTCCATGCCCTCGATGGCTTTTTGGACATACACCTCCGCCTCCGGACGCTTTCTCAACCGGGCCATGCCCAGCGCCGCCAGAGAGAGGCGGTTAACCCTTGATAAAACGGATTCCTTTTCCGGCCGGAGCGTATTCGGAGGCGAAGCCAAAACACGGTATAGAGATTCGGCGGATTTTCGGTCAAAAGTCTGGATCGCGCTGGCCAGTTGAAAAACGGGAACATATGAATCGGTTGGACCGATATTTAATTTTTTCCAGATCCGCGTTGCGATAAGTTTGGCCATGTCTTTATTCGACAATGGAAACAAGGGGTGTATTAATATAACGCCCATGCCCACCATGCCGAAACCAAACAGGGAAGACCAATCGGTGTTAATCGGACCAATATTCAACTCAACCGGATTGTTGACGATCAGCGCCGCCAATGAGCCGCCGAGGGCCGCAATCGCCCCGATCACCACCAGAGGCGTTGCGCCTTTTTCCTTGTTTCTGCGGGTCCCCATTTTGTATGGGCGTTTGCGCGGTTGGCCGGTCACGACTTTTTTCTGTTGAGGCGTGGAGGATTGGTAGGACCCGTTGTCGCGCCGGATTCGATTGATGAAAGTCCAAACTCGCGATTGGAAAGAAGGAAAGGTTGTAATTTCGACAGGATTTCCTTCGCTTGGCACTGTCACCAGCACAGCGCCGTCGTAAGTCTTGAATTTCAAAAAGGTGGCGGCTGTTTCTTTGGTTATTTGAAGCGTGGAGACAAATTCTTTACCGAGAAAACCCGCCGCCCACCGAAGCGCCGGCGCAATATTTTTTGCAAAGGCGACGAACTGCCCTAAAACCGTGAGCACCATCGATATCATGATCGCTCCGCCGCCGGCGATGTTGGGCCGGTTGGCGGCCCCGATGGGCGTTTGCACCACGAACAGTTTTTGCCCCGAAAAAATTTTCTCAAGCGGTGTTTTTTCCCGGTCGAACACGGAGAGATATTGAGAAGCAGATGCGGTCTCGACTTTTGTCACCTTTGGGGACGCAACGACATAGGAATACCCTTGTTCACCGAGAAGGCGCGAGAGACCGAGCGAGTGATACCCGCCGGCAACGAGAACAGCCACGTCATCCCGGCGAAAGCCGGGATCCAGGGTGACGACACGGAGTAAATTTTTCACCATCGCGCCGTTCCTCTTCTCGGCCGCCAAGTAGAATTTTTCGAACGGCGCGAGGTCGAATTCCGATGAAAAAAGGTTCCGCCCTTTCAAATACGTTCCCCACTGGTCCGAGGTGAGCGAGAAATCCGCAAGCTGGGAGATCAAATACAATTGACGGGAGCGCGCCACCAAATTTTTTTGGGCTTCGGTTTGGGTCAGGTTTTCGTAAATTTCTTGCTCTCGCTGGTTGACCTCGGCAAAAAGCTCATCGGCCTTCACGCCGTCCACCAACAACACATAGCGGATGTAGTCGTCGAAAGCCGGGGTTTTTCGGAGATCGACGCTGTTTTTCCGGCAGAGCGTCCGCAGATGGTCATGATAATCGCCGAAGGAAACGCTCCCTTGTTGGTAGCCGAGGCTCATCGCGACGAGGCCGTTCAGATCGTCCTTTCCCATGGTTTTCACGAGCTGGTCCAACACGACGGCGCGTTCGGCTTCGACGCGCGGGAGGTTGAGGGATTTTTCCATCTCATAGGCGGCGAGGAATTGATCGAGGGTGAGAGAACTGGATTCCCGCCTGCGCGGGAATGACGATGCGTTCAATCTCCTGACATACTCCCCCAATCCCATCTCGCCTCGCCGGTGGGACTCCACCGCCTGGTCGAACGCCATGAGCTCGGGTGAAAACGCCAGCCGCTTTTCTTGGGCGATGGCTTGGTTTTGTTTTTGGATTTCGGTCAAGAGAGAAGCTTTGAGCGGATGGGCGATGAGGTATGCGCGCACGTTGTTCTCGTACCACGCCGGGTCGTCCACGCCCCAGAACGAAAGGCCGCGCGCGCCCGGTTTATCAAAGGAGGTAAATCCGGCGTGCGCAGGGCCGCTGATTTCCCCCCGCTGAAAAAACGAATCGGCCGCCGCCTTGGCAATCGTTTGGTCCGGAAACTGTTTGTATTGATCGTAGAGGAACCGGCCGGAGGCCCCTTCCAACCCGACCAATACTTTTTCAGCGCCCGGCATGTCTCCGAAAGCTTTGAGCGCCTCTGAAATGTGCGTCTGGGCTTCAAGATTCTGATGGATGTCTTCGATAAAAACGACAGTGGGACCGGTTTTTCCGATGTGGGCGTCGCGTATGTTGACGTTGGCGAGGAACGTTTCAGGAAGGTTTGAAAGCAGCGGCGAATCCGATTTCTTTTTATAAATCGGACCGAAAGCGGGAAGTGAATTTACGAGAGAACGATTTAACTGAAGGGAAGCGGAATTTCCGAGGAGAGGCGCCGGAAGCGAGGCGACTTCATAATTCTTTGCCCGCTCGTCCCACAAGGTAGTTTGGGGCTTGTGCGCAAACGCCACATTGTCAAAAAGGAAAACAAAACAGACGAGGCGCGCGATCGACGGAAGAAAATATTTCTTCTGAAAAGTGCGGCGAATGACTCCGGTCATGTGGTGAATGGTACCGGAACGAGATTAAATTCCTCTTAAGAAGTTGTAAATCTTCTGTGACAGAACTGTGACGGAGTTGTAAACAAAGCCATTGATTGGATATAGGTTTAAACCTATACTTGGATCCTGGTATTCACTGGAGGCCAATCATGGACAGAATCATCCCCATCACCGACCTGCAAACAGGGGCCAAAAAATACATCGATCAAATCAAGAAAACCAATGAACCGATTATCATCACGCAACGGGGCCGCGCCGCAGCGGTACTTATGAAATACGAAAGCTATGAGGGACATGTGGCCACCCAAGAAGAAATGAATTATCCGGATTGGAAAAACCGTCTGTCACGGGCCCACAAGGAAGCCGGCAGTGGAAAAAGGATTGCGCTGGATACGTATTTAAAAAAAAGATCACGCCCCTCCTCCCACAAGAAAGCGGTTTAAGGACCGGATCGGATGCTCAAAATCACGCTCCTGCCTCAAGCGGCGGAAGACCTGGACAAGATAACCGAACCCTTATTTTCTGAAATCATCGCTCGGCTACGACTCCTTGAAGAATTCCCCGCGTTGGGACCGGCCATGGATGGCCCATTTTTTGGGTACCGTTGTTTGACTGTGAATGTTTTTCGGATTGTTTACCGCATTCCCACATCAGAAAGCATCGAAATCGCCTACATCCGGCACACCCGCCGAAAACTTTCCCAAGAATAAGACCCAGCGGTCACGCGTCTTTATCCGAAGTGTGGGCGGAGCGGAGTTTTTGTTCCAAATTATTTCCGACGATGACCGACTGGCCGGCCAGAAGGTCGATGATCTCCACCACTACGTTTTGGAAGAGCGATGGGTCCGCCTTCAGATCCAATTCCCAATTGATGCGGTAACCACCGCTGTCGATCGGGAGCGCATGCAGTTTGCGGGGACCGAGCTGAGCCGCGTATTTATGCGCCGCCGCCAGCGGATCGGCTTTTTCGCGCCGGTCGATAATGACCGCAGCCAAGAACTGGCTCAGATTGACGTCGAGCAGGACATCGTAAGTCCGGAACAAATCCCGCACCGCATTAAACACCCTTTGATGGGATAAGCCCGACGGCACCGTCAACACCACCGAGACTTCGTTGTCTCGCCCGGCGGAGCGGTGGATCAATCGGGACATCTGTCCCAATTGGGCTTTGAGCGTGCGAGTGGCGACCGAGTTGGGATTTCCATTGACGACGTGGTCGGCATCGGTCAAATCGGCCAAACTGTACTGAGGAACCTCTTGATCCTTCACCAAACGGGTTGACGGATTTCCGCGCGGTGCGTCTTTCCATGTGGAGGCTTTGAAAAACGACGGCGACACTTGTTTCCAGTGCGTGAGATCCAAGGTTTCCATCGGCATGACCGAATCGGGCAACACGCCATTGGCCTCCGCTTTTTCGTTGCGTTCCCTATGTTCCTCAACGGTAAAAGAAACCGAGGACAATCCGGAAAGAATCAAGCCGGCCGGTAATGCCCATTTTTGAAATTCCGCCGGCACCAGAAAATAAGCGCCGAGCGCCACATAACCGTAAATCAATAAAAAATAAATGACGAGGAAGGCGGCATAGTCCCCCGTGTAAAATGCGGCTCGTTTGATCCGCTGGGGGAACCGATTGAAGAATTGGCTTTTATCTCCGATCACGTGAAGGAGCGCGTTACCCACGATGCTGAAAACGGTCCCCGCCGTCACCGTGAGAACGGCGGTCAAGGCCGTTTCAACCATCCCATGCGGATCCATGGCATTGAAAACCGCCATGGGCAAAACCACCATGCCGAAGAACCGGAAGACCCCTTCCTCGATCACCGGATCCACCTTGTTGCGAATAAAAAGGTTTTGACTGCCGGAGTAAGAGTCGGCCGTCACTTCATTGTGATCCCGGGTGAAAACACCGTGGCGTAGAATTTTGTCGATGACGCGCAGGCGGCCGGCGAGGCCGTTTTGGGTGCGGTCGGACAAGAAAGTGTCTTCTTTGCCGGCGAATTTGGGGTCGAAATAGTTTTTCCAGTTGGCGCGGCCGCCGAAGGAACCGGCAAACCGGCGCTCACCGGTCGACCCATTGATTTTTCGGGCGAAGTTTTTGACCAGCGCCATTTCACGCTTGAACAAGGGGAAATCTTTTCCGGCTGACAGGATCACCAACCACCGGTCGCCCACCGCTTCATCCAACCGCATGATATTCCGAACGAGATCCAAAGCCCGCGCCATTTCGTCCGGCTCGAGGTACTTTTTTTGCAACGCTTGCTTTACAAAGCTCAACACCGCCTCGGGGCCCTTCGCAAAAACCGAATCGTCAATTTGGAGATCGATCAGCGTGTCGATGATTTCCATGCTCCTGGCCGGATCCTTTGAGATCAACTCAAAATCTCCCGGCATCTCCGCTTTCACCACGTCGGCGAAGCGCGCGTAGTCCATCACCGCCTCGATGGCGTTTTCAGCCTGCCAATCCGCCCATTTGCGTTTCACTTGGAGCAAGTTGGGACGGCCTTGGGCGGCTTTGATTTCTTTGGCGGAGGCGCTGTGCTCGTCTTTCGGCGTGAGTGCCTCCACCAAAATGGGAATTTTTGGATATTTGGCGCAGGCGCGGGAGGCGTTCTCGGCAAATTGGAGCTGCTTGTTCCAATGCTTACGGTCGTCCTTGTTCATATAAATAAGGACTTTTACCCCATCCGCTCCGGCGGCCTTCATGTTCTTGACCGCCTCATCGATATGTTCAGGGAGAACCAGCGTCAGCGGGTCGACTTTCGGGCTGCCGATCCATTTTGGTTCCACGGAGGACTGCTGCGGGTTGGAAGAATCAAACCCATAGGAAAACTCAAGCCGGGCGAACACCGCGATCCCTTTGGGCTTGAGCACCTTTTTGACGCGTTTGAATGAGGCTTGATGGACCAACATCGCGGTGACCGGCCGTTCAAGCCGGCTGGCGATATGGACCACCGCGTCCAAACCCTCTCTTTTCATGTCCTCGACGTCGGAGGTGTCTTTTCCGAGGGATTTGCGCCGGGCGCGCACCATATTGACCAAGGAATTATCTTGGTCGGCGGCAAGCACATTGATGACCCCGTCGATCATGAATGAACTCAAGTCGGCCCCGCTCACCGCGCCGAGGATGGGAGCCGGGCGGGCCTGCGTCGATCCGGCCGGTTTTTGGGACTTGTCGCGCTTCAATGTAAATCCGATATCTCTCAAACGGACTCGGAGCGAGTCGAGCTTGTTCCGATTGTTTTTGTCCTTCTCCGATTTGAAAGCGTTGAATTCGGCGGGGAGCGCTTCTTCCACCACCATCGGCAGCGCGCCGCCGATGTCGCCGAGCAGGCGCTCGCCTTCAAACCCTATCACGGTGGCTTCCGTGCCATTCGGCAAACGAACATCGAAAGGACGCGCGTGAACGTAGAAAGGCAGCTCGCGGCCGAGAGCATTGGCTCTCTGCGCCGCTTCCCGGGGGGTTTGATCCATGCGGCTTCCGTCGTCGGCCAAAATCCCCAATTTGTTCCCCAGCCCGGGAACACCCGGTTCTCCCACCGCCCACAAAAGTGTGCCGGTGCTAAAAAGTCTGGCATGGTCGAGATCGGCGGGCCGGAACGCGGAGGGATCGTGCATGCGCGCCCGATGCCGCTCGATCAATCCGACATAGGGTTCCTTTTTGGGTTCGGTGACGACTTGCGGCGAGCCGCCCGGTTCACCTTTGATCGCCGGCACCGCCACCAACCACACCGCCGGCACCAAACGGCTCTTTAGATCGGAAACATTCTGCTCATCCAACCAATCCATTTGAATTTCTTTCTTCAGCCTTTGGGCCCGCCGCCGAATTGGCCCGCACCGCATCCAGCCCGGATTATCTCCGCGCCCAAAACCGATTGGAGCCGGAGGCCCACATCGAAAATGTGCCGCCAAAGGCGGTGTTCACACTGCCCGATCCCGACAGCGGATTGTTCAAACATTTTGAGGCGGTCGGCCGGTCTCTCAGCTTGGGCGCGGTGGTTGCCGCGGGCGGTTTTGCGCGCCGGGCCTTGGGCGCGATGAGGGCCAATGCCATTTTCAGGTTGGGAAAGAGTTCGATTAATTTCTTGGCGCTCAAACTGGGCGTCATCAACGCCGCCCAAGCGATTTTTGGCCCCATTCGAGTGGGGATCCAGCACAGTGCGCCGACGGAACAGACGGTCCAAGAGGCGCTCGCCGCCAGCAACCACGGCGGCCTGGATCCCTCTCTGGTTACAACCTACGGTCAGGTGCAACCGGGGGCGGCGGTGCCGACGGCGGGTTTCCTGGAGAAATATTTATCCGAAGAGTTGCCGAACCTAAAATCTGAGGCGGACCAA
>Ga0207150_1110_pt2 | contig 16332 bp, 14 predicted proteins | sample Alteio_BWMinHeat_32_FD_153526 | JGI IMG/M metagenome (GOLD analysis project Ga0207150, IMG submission 153526) | Enriched cells from forest soil in Barre Woods Harvard Forest LTER site, Petersham, Massachusetts, United States -... | ecosystem: Environmental > Terrestrial > Soil > Temperate forest >...
GGCACGTCCGTGTTGCCGAAGAGTGCCATCACGGTTCAATCGCCGCGGCTACGTGTCAAAGGAAAACGACTCCTGCTGCGTGCGATTGGCGGCAACGGCGATTCAGAGGTTCGCTACACGGTCGAATGCTTAATGCGCGGCTACTATCAGATCGGTCCGCTCGTGCTGGAGACGGGCGATTTGTTTGGTCTGCACCGGCGTTATCGCGTGGCGGCCGATCCGTGCTACTTGTTGGTCTATCCGCGTGCCGTTCCCATTTCCGGTTACGACATGATCTCGCGGCGGCCGATCGGCGATATCCGTATGACGCATCGGCTGTACGAAGATCCGACGCGCATTTCCGGTGTCCGGCCCTATGAGGCGGGCGATCCGCTCAATCGCGTGCACTGGCGGGCGACGGCGCGGACGGGAGCGCTGCACAGCAAGGTCTTCGAGCCGTCGTCACTTTCGGGAGCGACTATCGCACTGGACTTGCACCGCGCGGGATATCCGGACCGGGCTGAGCCGGTGCGCTCGGAATTGGCGGTCACGACGGCACTGTCGTTGGGCCTGTCCATTTATGAGCTCGGCCAGCAAGTCGGCTTCATCAGCAACGCGACCGATGCGGCGGAGCGGATACGCTTGGAAGGATGGCAAGGGGACCACCGAACGCGGCGCGCGGCCCACGCCTCGGCTGCCGTTGGCGATCCGGTCGAGCGATTGCGGCCGCTACACGTGCCGACCCGTCGCGGCGCCGAGCAGTTTCAGCAGATCCGCGAAATGTTGGCGCGCGCCGAGACCACCGAACTGCTGACGTTCCCGGAATTACTGGCACGGATGGCGGGGCGCATCCCACGCGATGCAACCTTGCTGGCCGTCTTGCCCGATGTTTCGATCGAGACATCGCTGGCCCTTGGTGTTCTGCGGCGGCAAGGCTTCGCCATCACCGCCGTGCTCGTCCTGATGGATGTGCCGACCTTGGAGCGGAGCTTTGGGCGGCTGGCGGCCGAGGGTATTCGAGACGTTCGGCATGTCAAGGACGAGGCCGGGCTGTCGAATCTTTGCAATCAGCAGGTGATGCACGGCCCCATCCCGGCGGATGGACCAAGCGTGTTTGAAGACATGCCGGCCGCCGCCGAGGGCTGGGCGGGGCAGCGGTCCTACGACTGGCAGAGCAGTGAGGACGCCTGATGGCCGACCGGTCTCACTACACCCTGGTCGATTTCTTGTACGCGGTGATCAGCCCGGCACTGATCATGGCGCTCATCATCAGCCTGGTCTTCTTCCTCATTGACGTGTTCTATGACGGACAGTACCCCGGTAAGGTGCAGTGGATCTTCTTCTTTTTCATCTTCGGGTCGGTGCTCGTCAGCCGGATTGCCATGAGCGGATTCCTCCACGAGCGGGCGCCGATTTACGGCGTTGTCTTGGCGGTCGCTAGCTTTCTGGGGTTGCAATTGTACGTGGATTATTCCGAGACGCCGCTGCAGGGTTTGGGGGCGCTCGTCAACCTCGGCTTGCTCGGCTTGGCGTGGTGGTCAGCATACCAGCTCACCTGGGATTGCACGTTTATGGATGACATAGGCGAGCAGCAGATGGACCAGGGACTGGTCGATGCGACAAAAAGAGATCCTCAGGAAGCGGTTGAGAAATCAGCCGCCGAGAAACCCAAAAGGAAACGGCGTTCAGCCGATCTTGAACCGTCAACATTGACTTTATGGTTGGAACGATTTCGAAATTACCGCGACGAGCGAAATAGAAAGCGAACACCGGGAACATGGGTGATCTACTTTTCGCTCGCCGCGTTGCCATTGTTTGGCCTTGGGCAAGCCAAGATCCCGCTGGATGAGGCAGGGCGGCGGCAGAATGCGTTTTGGTTCATGGCGTGCTACGCAGCCAGCACCTTGGGGCTGCTCCTGGCAACGCAGTTCTTGGGGCTTCGGCGCTACTTGCGCGAGCGCGGAGTGAAAATGCCCGCGGCGATCGTGGCACGCTGGCTCACCTGGGGTGCGGTAGTGATTTTGGTGGTGCTCGGGGTATCCGCATTGCTGCCGCGGCCGTGGCCCGAATACTCGCTGGGTGACCTTGTGAAGGCCGGTTCGGAGGAGCGCGACGCGGGCCGGGGACAGGGCAAGGGAAAAGAGGGGGAGCAAGGGCAAGAACAGCACGATCGCTCCGCCTCGAAACGTGGCGAAAGCGGCGAGGGGAGTGCAGGATCGGGAGGCAGCGGCTCGGGCTCGGCAAGCGGTGGTTCACAATCGGGCAGCGAGGGTTCGGGGAGCCCGTCCAGCGAATCGAAGGGCAGTCGTCAGGCTTCCGCCGGCAATAAGTCTAGCACTACCAATCCCAGCAATGCACCCAAACCGCCGCGCGTCGCGCAACCGACTTGGCTGCAATCATTCGGGCCGCTGGGGACCATTTTGAAATGGGTCGTCATCGTGGTCGTTGTGCTGGTGGTCTTGTTCGTGGTGCTCAAATCGGGACTGAGCTTCCTGGCGAATTTCACCAATTGGGCGGCTCGGTTGCTGGCCGCGCTCTCAGCATGGTGGAAGCGACTATTCGCTATCAAGGTTCGTGCCCGCGAGTCCGTTGCACCCGGTACGCTTGAGGCGGCGCAGTCCATTCGGCCATTCAAGCTATTTGTAAACCCGTTTCTTAGCCGGAGTGCGGCGGACATGTCGGCCGATGAGCTGGTGCAATACACCTTTGATGCCGTCGAGTCGTGGGCGGCCGAACGAGTCTCGGCCCGCCGTGTTGATGAGACACCGTTGGAATTCGTTAGCCGTTTGGGAGAGGAGATGCCAGATTTCCATGAGGCTCTAGACTCTCTGGCTGCCCTTTATGGACACATGGCCTATGCGCGGCAACGGTTGCCCGAGAGTGCACGGTCAGCCATGGAGTCACTGTGGAAGCAGTTGGACTCGCAGCAACAGCTTCAACCGTTGCGTGAGAGTGCATAAGAGCAATCACCGAACACAGGGGCGGTCCCAGTTTTGGATGCGATGAAGGATGACTTGCTCGAGACTGGTGTCGCGGCCGAAGGGTGCCCAGTGGGTGCTGATCGCTCCCGGTCCCACGACCTCGTCAACACGCTCCAGCGTTGGATCGGCGCTGCGGAAGGCGGCAATGCCTCCCGTTGAAGTTGCTGGTTTGGGCAGGTCCTCGATTTCTTTGTAGACTGTTACGTAAACATTGTAGCCGCCCATGGGAGCGGGCTCGATGACCACTTCGGCGTGTTGCCGCAATGATTGAAAGGTGGCGAGAACACGCTCGTGCAAGTCGTAGCTGCCCCTTTTCCACGGTTGCCCAATGCCTGGGGCAATGCGGGGCAGTGTGACAATGCGGCCATCGTAGCGGTTGGAGTATTGAATGTCGAAGTAGTCATCGACAACGCTGAGGACCATTTCAAAGAGCTGGCCGTAAGCCTGGGGACCTTGAGGGAGATAGACAGGGTTGTGCAAGTCGGGTGGCGGCGGGCCCATGGCGATGGGGTTTTCGAGGAGCGTACCGCCGCAAGCGCATCCGCCGGCCATGGCCGCGCTTAGCATCAACACCGCTACTGTGACGCGTCGCCCCATCATTGCCCCACTCTAATCGCGCATCTTGCCCGTCTTTCGCGCAGGGTGAGTTCGAGTCCGTCTTATTCGCGGGAAGGCGAAGGGAATAACCTCCACTGCCAGCGATGTCAACGCCGACTTGCCAAGCGGGCGGCGACATGTGCGGCGGCGACCAGGCTTGAGGGGTCGGCTTTTCCGGTGCCGGCGATGTCGTAGGCGGTGCCGTGAGCTACGCTGGTCCGAACAATGGGTAGGCCGGCGCTGATGTTGACCGCGCGGCGTCCGCCCATCAGCTTGAGCGCGATGTGGCCCTGATCGTGGTACATGGCGACGATGCCATCGAATTCGCCGGCGCGGCCGCGCACGAACAGGGCATCGCTAGGCCACGGTCCGCTTACGATCGAGCCGTCGTTTTGGGCCTGAATGACTGCGGGCTTCAGGATCGTTTCTTCCTCGTCTCCGAATAAGCCGCCGTCACTCGCATGTGGATTTAGGGCCGCGACGCCAAGCCGAGGCCGGCGGCCGATGAGCCGCGGCAGCAAAGCATCGAGGAGTTGGATCTTGGCTAGAACGTTTTCGATGGTGATATGCGGGAAGACATCGCGCAGCGCCATATGCAAGGTCACATGCACCACGGCGAGGCCATTGCAATACAGCACCATGCCGAACGATTCAGTCCCGGTGCGTTTGCCAAGGATTTCGGTATGACCGGGATACTCCAGACCGGCGGCACGGAGACCTTCCTTGTGCAGGGGGGCGGTGACGATGGCATCGGCGGCGCCGCTACAAGTCCAGTCGATGGCGGCACAAAGAAAATCGTAAGCGGCGCGCCCGGCGGCAGCGTGCACTTGGCCGGGCCGGACTTCGGTGAGCGATAGTTCGCTGGCGTTGAGGCAAGGAATGCTATGTGTGCTAGCTGCTGCGTTGGCTGGATGATCGATGCGCACAACCTCAGCCGTGCAGCCTGTTACTTCCAGTGCCCAGCGTAGCCGCTCACAATCGCCGACCACCGCGCATTGTCCCACTGCAACCAATTCGGGCCAGGCCTTGGCGATAATCTCGGGGCCGATGCCCGCGACATCGCCCATGGTAATGAGTAGGCGGGATTCTGAAGGTGATAACGATAGCGACATTGTTGGTATTTTAGTTAATGGAACAAGTGAGTGCCTGGGGTTCACCGGTCGCTGACGCTCCCGGCTCGCCTTAATCTGTCGTCAGCACCGCAGCGCCGCGCACATCGCCGGCGCGCAGGCGTGCCAGCGCCGTATTGGCTTCGGTTAGTGGAAATGGTTCGACTTCGGTTTGCACCGGCACTTTCGGAGCGAGAGCAAGAAACTCTTCAGCATCGCGGCGCGTCAGGTTGGCAACCGAACGAACGGTACGCTCCTCCCACAGGAGGCGATAGGGGAACGAAGGTATGTCGCTCATGTGGATGCCGGCACAAACAACAACGCCGCCACGAGCGACCGCTTTCAGCGCCATCGGCACCAGCGAACCGACCGGCGCGAAGATGATGACGGCGTCGAGTTGGTCGGGCGGCAGGACCGTCGAGTCGCCGGCCCAGATGGCGCCCAGGTCACGAGCAAAGTGCTGCGCGACCGTGTCACCTGGGCTGGTGAAGGCATAGACTTCGCGTCCCTGATGGCGCGCGACTTGAATGATGATATGCGCCGCGGCGCCGAAGCCGTACAAGCCCAGTCGCCGCCCATCTCCGGCCATCGCGAATGAACGGTAGCCGATCAATCCGGCGCAGAGCAGCGGAGCGGCGTACGTATCGCTGTAGCCGTCCGGCAGCGGAAAGGCAAATCGTTGATCGGCGACCGTATAATCCGCGTATCCGCCGTCGAGCTGGTAGCCGGTGAACTTAGCGAACTGGCATAGGTTCTCGCGGCCGCTAAGACAGTAAGTACACTTGCCACAGGTGTAGCCGAGCCACGGGATGCCGACGCGCTGGCCGATTTCAAAGCGCTCGACACCTTCCCCTTTGGCCGAGACGGTGCCGACAATCTCATGCCCGGGTACGAGTGGCAATTTCGGTTCCGGCAATTCGCCATCGCAAACGTGCAAATCGGTTCGGCAGACGCCGCAGGCATGGACGCGGAGCTGGATTTGCTCCGGGCCGGGAGTTGGCGGCGGGGTTTCGACTACTTTCAGCGGCGAGCGCGGCGCCGTCAATAGCATGGCGCGCATAATCAGATTTGGTAGAGCAACCCTTGTTCGAGACTACCCGGCGCCTTGATCCGCAGGGACGGTTTTTCCAGCGACACGGCGGTGAATGGCGGCACGCTGTGCGTTAGCCAGACGCTGGAGCCGATCATGGCATGATGGCCGATGACGGTGTCACCGCCGAGGATCGTGGCATTGGCGTAGACCACCACGTCGTCTTCGAGCGTGGGATGCCGCTTCATGCCGCGAATGATATTGCCGGCGGCATCGCGCGGGAACGAGAGGGCGCCGAGGGTTACGCCTTGATAGAGCTTTACGTTGGTGCCAATGTCGCAGGTCTCACCGATGACCACGCCGGTGCCGTGATCGATGAAGAACCCAGAACCGATGCGAGCGCCCGGGTGGATATCAATGCCGGTCTTGTTATGGGCGAATTCCGTGATCATCCGCGGCACCAGCGGCACGCCGAGCAGCAGCAGCTCGTGGGCGATCCGGTAGACGGTGATCGCTTCCAGGCCGGGATACGAGAAGATGATTTCGTGATAACTCTTCGCGGCGGGGTCGCCTTCGAACGCTGCTTGAACATCGCTTTCAAGGATGGCGCGGACGTCCGGCAGGCGCTTGAGGAGCTCAATGGCCTTCTGTTGTGCCATGGCTTCGAAATCGATCTTGGGGTTGTCCTCGGCAAAGTCGTGCCGCAGCGCCCGCGCAATCTGCTGCGTCAGTTTGTCGTGGAGGCCATCCACCAGGTCGCCGACGTGGTACTCCACATTGCCCATGTGGAGATTCTGCCGGCGCCAGTAGCCGGGATAAAGTATTTCGAAGAGATCGGAAACGATCTCACAAACGGCTTCACGGCTGGGCAACGGCTTATGACTAAGATGAATCGTGCGCGGCTGCTCGGCATATGAAGCGACGATGGCCTCGGTAATTTCCGGCAGAGCCTCCTTGAGCCTGATGTCCGTTGCCATTGCACTCACTCCGATTCCTACTTGGCAAACAACTCTTTAAGTTCGAGCGTTTTCATCGGCAGCGCCGAGGTCGGGCATTTGCCGATCGCCAAATGCAGTGTCAACGTTGCGGGCTCGAAGATCATGGTTTGAAGGGTATGAGATCCCTGGTTGGCGGAATCCAACCGCTTGGCGAGAGCTTCGAGATCAACTTTATCCTCGCATTTCGATAACCGATCGTAGCGGTAGCAACGCAAGTTGTCCGTGCACAGCTCTTGGGTGCGAAAGTGATTGGTGCAAATGCAGACATCTTCCTTAGACTGGCGGACCGCGAGGCTTTTTGGGGTGAACTCGAACACGGCGGCTTCGGTGGCATCGCCAACGGCAAGGTTCAGAATGGTGCTCCGCTTCATATCGCGCAGGGCTTTCTCGGCTTCTTTAATCGTGGCGCAGTCCTCGAGCAAACGCCGAACGCACATGGCGTAGGGAACGCCGGTATTATCAAACTGTGGACCTTGCTCCTTGGTGTCGTAGACTTCGAGCACCGCAACGGTCAGGCCGGCATCGTTCATGCCGCTGAGGCAGCCGATAAGCCCGGGGAATCCGACCGTCGCAAAGGCGTGTTTTCCTTTTTGGCGGTAGATTGTGACCAGGCTGTACTCGTTCAGGTAGCCAGCGCTGGGGAAATCGAGGTTGCGGCCATAAAGCGGTTTGCCGGTGGTTGTCCTCTTGGCCTCCACAAATAAGGTCGAACAGCCAAAGCCTTTGCGAAGCTCGAGGAGTTTGCTTTTGGCGTCGAACATGGTGTTCCCGACCAGTGCCTTGGTTCGGTCGAATTCCCCGGCCTTGATCATGCTGTCGAGCTCGGCCTTATAGTCGTTGGGAAAACCCTTAGCCATCTTATCGGCAGTCTGGGTGAAGAAGCCCCACATTGTCTTGAACATCAAGTGATCAATGGATTCATCGCCATGCCGCAAGAAGCCGTGGAGAATGTCCTGCGGGTAGTCAAGAATCCTCGTGGCCGGCTTGACAGCGAGAAGAGCCAACTGTTTGCCGATTTCTTCTGAGTTTCCTTCGACCTCCAAAACCGGCAGGTCATTGCGGTATTTCAGCTCGGCCTTACCTTGCTTGCCCTCGGGAAACCGAAACGGTTCGGCAGCCGGCGATGCCGCACAAAATACGAAGCACGCACAAGCCAGCGTAGCTGCGAAGCTTTTTCGCATCAGGCAAATTCCGGTCACAGCATTTTCTCCGAGCTTTGCCCATTGGCGGGCAAGGAAAGTGGCAATGCTCGTATCTTATGATACCGGAGAAGTCAAGAACAGCAACGCGGACCCCTCGCTTACGCGTCGGGTCGGTAAGTCATTAACCCGACGCGAGAGCGAGGGCAAGTGGAGCCGTTTTACCCAGGATACGCGGCGGGCTCGGAGAGCGGATGGGCAAACTCCTCGGTCGCCCAGTGCATGACGCGGCGGGTGATTTCGGCCGCCTGCCGAGTGTGCAATGAGGGAAGAGTGTTTTCAAGGTCCAGGCCAAGGTCAACACTCAGGCGGCGCTGCACAACGGAGGCAGTGGCCACTGCAAGCTCGCGGTTTGGCACCCGCGCCAGCTCACGAAGGGTTTGCACCGCTTCGAGATGTTCGCCGCGCCCCAACAGAGCGTCGGCGGCGAATAAGCGAATCGGAGCTGCGTCGCCGCTGTGGAGTAGCGTTTCCAGGTCTGCCACGGAGAGCTCGCCGTGCTGATCAAGCAGCTGTGCGAGTTCATGACGAAGGGCCATCGGTATCTGGCGATTGAGAATGAGGCGGCGAAGTTCGATTGCAATTGTCGAATCCGATTCATCGATCAGCATGTGACGGTAATGGGCCGCCAAGGTCGCAGCCGCTCGGGCGCCGAGATTTCCACCGGCAGCCGTCCAGCCATGAAGCTCGGCGACTATATCCTGAGGAATCACAGCATCGGCCTGCCACAGCGGTCCGTCGCGCGCCAGCTCCGGGTCCGCCAGGGCGTGCTGGACCACGGCACGAATCCACGGCCAGCGATCTTCAAGGCGGTGGAGCATGGCGGCTGCGGTTGCTTGACGCACCTCCAGGGCCCGGTCTCGCAAGAACTCCGCGAGTTTTTCGACAAGCTCACGTCGTTCGACATTTGCCAAGGCAAGGATGGCAGCGGCGCGAACAGCCGGCTCAAGGCTCTTCTGCGCCGACCGTAGGATGAGGTCGATGTGCCACTCCCGAAGCTTCTTATGGGACTCAAGGGCACAAAGTGCTGCTACTTGAACGGGAACCGATCCGCGACTCACCAGCACCATCGCCGGCGTTGGGTCGCTTCCAAGGGCGTCGCGAAAGGCCTTGACGTCGGGAAGTTCGCGGCACAGCCTAAAGTCGGTGGGCAAGTCCGGCCGTCGGCGAATGACCTCGGCAAGCAGTTGAGCCCGCCGCAACTCGATGACGCCGGATCCACGTAGAGTCTGAATCGCGAGTACCAGCAACGGGAAGATAAGCAGCGCAGATTGCGAAAGGGCCACATACCAATCGAGCAGGTTCCGGGTGCCGAAAATGAGCCAACCGAGCGCCGTGAGATGCAGCATGACAACTGCCGGGCTGGCCCAATGGCGCCATGAAGAGCCACAGGTTAGGATGATAGCGGCAACAATGAACAAAAGAACAGAGCCAACGCCAAAATAGAAATGAAGGTGAGATTCGTGCCAAGGGCGACCCATGGCGCCGGCGAGAATGAGGGAAGGCAAGAGCAGGGGGATGATCCGCAATACCTTCGCGAATTGCAGCACCCAAGAGCCGCCGCGCATATTGTTCACAAAGTATCCGGGCACGCAGTTCTCCGGACTTTCCGCACTGCGGTGCGATTTGTGACCGTCTATTGCACCTATAGAGAAATATGGGATACGGAATTGATGGTTGACGGAGTTGGTGGCGTTTTTTCGATTTCTTGTGAAAACCATCGTTTAACCCGGTGCCAACGGCGACGGTCATCAAGCCGTCGCCGTTGGCTCCCGGGTTAAACGATCGCTATTAACGGCGAACTTACCCGATCCGGGCAAGTCCGCCGTGCGCGCAGTGAGCACCGTACCGGCACTCGAGTGTTTAGCGGCCTCAGCATCCTCCCATCCCGCCGCCGAATTGGCTCGGGGCAAAGTAATTGTAATTCGGATAGTTCTGTGTTTGGGGACGCGGTGCGCCCGTATTCGGCGGGTCAAACTCCGTGACTGTCGCCACATCGATAACCTTCGAAAAGCGCTTAAGCGTGCCTTTGAGTTGCTCGTCCGTCAGCGACCCTTTGTAACGAAATGCTTGGTTGGTTCCGCTGCGGTCGCCAATAATCAGGGCCGGGCCTGATCCTGCGGCCAGCGCTTTCGCCATCTTCTTGCCATTCTCTGTACTAGAGTCCAGGTAAACGCAGACAAAGTGTGTGTCGAATAACTCGTAGGCTTCTTTACTGATTTCACCTTGCTTCGTGATATCTTGCAAACCCTTGAGTCCATTTCCCACGACGATGGCGACCGGCTTCTTATCGCGGGCGGCACGATCCAAAGCCGTGTCGTAGCTGTTATGCCACGACGATGGCAGCACCAAGGCGGCGGGCGTCACGTACCCGGCGAGGGCGAAAAGCAGAACAGAACTGAACATCCCTTCCAACCTCCTAGTTTCCGTGGCGTCGTCATCATGATGTACCTCCGATCAGGTATCCGGACCTGACCAACGTTATGGGAAAGATTCTTAGGGATTGAAAGTAGAGTGGCAAGGAAAATTTTCGCCAAGTTGTGCATTTTGCCAAAAGCAACACAAATTATGCATTTATCCCAATCTTTGTGACACAGGGTGGCCAGTCGCTGACATAGAACTGCCACTCGCTGTGTTTTCTGAGGTGTGTGTTAAATGTGGATGTCGGATCGTAGGTCGATGGACCAGTGCAGTTTGGCCCGAAGCGGCTCAATGTGGTCCGCCAGAAATTCTTTGACTTGCTCTGGTGCACGTCCAATATAGGCCTCGGAACGTTGAACTCTGTCGAAGTCCACACGACTAAACAGCGGGTCCGCTCTCAGGCGGTCGAGAAGGTCGTTTCGCCCTCCAGACCCTTTGAGTTCCCTCGTGACCTCATGACTGTGGACACGGATACGTTCGTGCAGATGCTGGCGGTCGCCTCCCTTCGAAACGGCCTCCATCAGGATGTCCTCGGTCGCCATAAACGGCAAAAGTTGCTCAACATTCTTCTTGATGACCTCTGAATTCACGACCAACCCACGGCTGATGTTGAGTGCCAGCCGTAGAACGCCGTCAGCCGTTAGGAAACCTTGTGGGATCACGAGCCGACGATTGGCACTGTCGTCAAGAGTCCTTTCCAGCCATTGGTTTGCGGCCGTTTGCGCGGTGTTTGTCGGTAAGGACATTAAATAGCGCGCGAGAGAACACATACGTTCCGAGCGCATGGGATTGCGTTTGTAGGCCATCGCCGAGGAGCCGACCTGCTCTTCTTCGAATGGCTCGTCTATTTCCTGGCGATGAGAGAGCAGGCGGACATCCGTGCCAAACTTGTGGGCGGACTGGCCAATGCCTGACAGCACATCCAGGATCCAACTATCGATTTTTCGTGTGTACGTTTGTCCCGTGATCGGCAATAGCTCGCCGAAGCCCATTTTCTTGGCGACGAGCCGGTCGAGCTGTTTGACCTTTTCGTGGTCGCCGCGGAACAGCGCGAGGAAGCTCGCCTGTGTTCCTGTCGTTCCCTTCACACCTCGAAATGGCAGGGATTCCGCCCGACGAGCCGTTTCATGCAAGTCAAGCACGAAGTCGAGGCACCAGAGGCACGCCCGCTTGCCAACCGTGGTGAGTTGAGCCGGCTGGAAATGGGTGAAGCCAAGGGTAGGCAGGTCCTTCCAACGATCGGCGAACCGCGCCAGGGCATCGATCACGCCAAAAAGCTGGTCTCGAATCATTTCCAGCCCCTGGCGCATGAGAATGAGGTCCGCGTTGTCGGTCACGTAGCAGCTTGTGGCCCCTAGGTGGATAATGTCACGCGCCGAAGGGCATTTCTCCGCGAATGTGTGGATATGGGCCATGACATCGTGACGCAACTGCCGTTCGTGCTCGGCGGCGCGGTGGAAGTCGATATCGTCTAGGTGGGCGCGCATTTCCGCAAGTTGTTCGGGCCGGATTCGCGGCGTCACGCCATCGTCGGCCACTAGTCCAAGTTCCGATTCGGTTTCTGCCAGTGCCAGCCATAATCGCCTCCAAGTACTGTACTTTCGTTGCGGGCTCCACAACTCCAACATCGCTCGGCCGGCATATCGGGTGGCCAACGGATTTTCAAAGACGCCTTCGCTCATGATGAGATCCAATCAAGGTTTCCATTAGAAGCCGGACAAGCGGCATAGTTTGCCAACTACGGCTCTAATCTATGGATCTGCTTGCTTGACATTTGCCGCAGCAATCGATTCATGGTGTATGCTCTTGCAGGATTGTTCCGTACGCGGCGCAGCTATTCCTAAGAACTCACGTCGTGTACACGCATTCCAGCGTCAAGGAGGACTCCGCATGCGTTTCCGGCTAGGTCTTACGTTGTGTTCAGCTTTGGCGGCAGCGGCATTGGCCCTTGCAACGCCGTCGCTGGCCCGATCCCAGACAATCAGCAACGACACCAGCACTCCGCTGCCCCGCTACTATTATTATCCCTATTACTACTTCCCGCATAACTACTGGCCGACCATGTCGCCGAAGTGGCCGGAATCTCCGGGCCAGCCTTATCAGCGTCCGCCGGCTTATATGGCCTATCCACCGTTTCTCGAACCACACTGGCGTTACGAGAACTTCACGCCCCAGCGCTATTACAAGGGATTTCATTTCTGGCTCGATCAGTTTTGATTGACACCAGAACCCCTCAGCCAAACCCCTCTCCCGCAAAGGGAGAGGGGAAATGCCGCCTGCTTGTCGGTTCTTTTAAGGAAGGGGGGCCGGGAGCCGCCAAGCCCCGCCAAGCCCCGCAGCCAGCCAACCGCGCGCAAACCCCTGAAAACACAGCATTTTGTGACGACACGCGGCCGCCGCCGCCAAGCCATATGTGGTGAGGTCAACTTTGGCGGTCCACCGAACCGAAAGCTCTAGCCAGCGTCTTGGACCCTTCGGCCGGCACGAATCAGGAATAAGCAGAGCAATGCGACGACGCTAACGACGAGCACTGCCCCAACAGGACCCGCCAGCAGCGGAGGCCGAGAACGCGGGGCTACACCCAGAGCGACCAGGCCGGCGATCAGCACACCTGCAAGGGCTTCGCCGGCAACCAGTCCCGAGGCGGCCAAGATGCCCGGATCGCTTTTGCGGCTCTCTCCGCTTCTTCTCCGTTCGACCAATGCCCGCACGCAGCCCCCCACAAAGAGCGGGGCGATCGTGCCGAACGGCAGGTAGACGCCGATGGCAAAGGCCAACCCCGAGGCGCCGCACAAGAGCGCCCCGACCGACAGCCCTGACCCCGTGAGGACCAATCCCCAGGGGAGGTCGCCCGCCAGCACGCCCTCGATGACCGTCTTCATGAGTATTGCTTGGGGTGCCGGGACTTCGGGCGACCCGAACGTATAAACCTTGCCCAGGAGCATCACGGCGCCGGCGACGGACCAACAGGCGACACTCGCTCCGATGAGCTGCCCGAACTGTTGCCGGGCCGGCGTGGCTCCAACGAGGTACCCCGTCTTCAGATCTTGGGAGATATCCCCTGCCTTCGAAGCGGCGACGGCCACGATCGTGCCGACGGTGAGCACCGCTGCCCGTGCTCCAGGATCCGTCCAGCCGGCCACGGCGAATACCGACGCCACACCAAGCAGCGTCACCAGCGTCATTCCCGAGACCGGATTCGAGGACGTACCCACGATGCCGACGATCCGGGCAGCGACCGCTACGAACAGAATAGCAAAAACTCCAACTCCAGCCGCACACACCGCGCGTTGCAGGGGGCTGAGGTCGCCGGCAAAGACACCGGGTACCAGGCCGGCGACAGCGACCACGATCACGATGGCGGCGATCACAAATCCGCCGGGTAGGTCGCGGTCGGTTCTCGCGTGCGGTTGTCCCGTCACCCCAACCCCTCTCCCCAGAGGGGCGAGGGGCGAGATACGACCCCTGCCCTCTTCCCAGGGGGAGCGAGGCGATGTACGGACCCCTGTGTCAACTCTCTCAGGTGAGACGCGCGTGTCAGTCTCGCTCACCTCTATTTCTCTCTCCTCCAAAGAGTGACGGCTGCGTGACTGCGGCATGCCGCGAGCGATGGCGAGGAAGGCACCGGCCATCGTCGGCAATCCGCGGAACACCGTGATGATTCCCGCGGTGGCGACTGCGCCGGCGCCAATATAGCGCACATACGTCGCCCAGATCTGAGCCGACGTCATCGCGGCAATCGGGAGCTCCTTCTCGGGATAGAGTGGCTCCGACATTCCCGCACCCATCCAGCCTATGAGCGGGGTTATTGCCAGCGCCGCGACGACCGCACCGGCCATGCACACGGCGGCGTGTCGATAACCCAAAATGAAGCCGACGCCGAGCAGCGCCGGGGCCAGCGCGAGAGCGATTTCTGCCTTGGGCAACATGGGCAGCTCGCCGCGAACCTCGTTGCGAAGCACGAAAAACAGTGCGACGAGAATCTTCACCCCCGCGCCAATGGCCATGCCCGCGAAAATCCAGCCACCACCACCCGCCCCTGCCGCGGTGGCGCGGAGGACCTCGGCACAAGCTGTTCCTTCCGGGTAGGGCAGCTCCTTGTGTCCCTCGACGATCAACAGCCGGCGAAGCGGAATCATGGCCGACAGTCCGAGCACGCCGCCGAGAAAACAAAGAACCACGACCTGCAAGTAGGGCGGCACCATGCCCCAAAGGAAGAGAGCCGGGATGGTGAAGATCGTGCCGGACGCCAATGAGGTGGAGGCCGAACCAATGGTCTGTGACAGATTCGCCTCGAGCAGGGTGGCCCGGGAGCGGAAGAGCCTGAAGAGCGCCACGGTCATCACGGCGGCAGGGATCGAGGCCGACACCGTCATGCCGACGCGCAGGCCGAGGTAAGCATTGGCGGCGCCAAAAACAACACCCAGCAGGACCCCGGCCGCCACGGACTTGATCGTGAACTCGGCCAGTCCCTCCGTGCTTGGCGATTGCATCCTGATGCGTCTCAACTTTTCCCTTGTGGGATCTGAAACAGGAGGTTTCCAAGCGAACCAACGAGCGCGCTAGGCGTCTTGATAGTATTTATTATTTCGATGTGGATATTGCGAGCGACGCGGGCACCGTTTCCCAAAGCCATTATCGCCCGATGATGGGAGCCGCGCGCAGAACAGCGGGGTAAGCGGCAGAGGTCAAAGCTGTGGTTGTACCATAACATTCTAAAATGAGCTGGTTCACGGAGTGTCCAAGTTGCCATCAAGTCGCTGAACCGCGCAAGATTTGCGATTGCGGCTACACCACCTACGCGAGCGCTGCTCCTCTCCAGACAAGTCAGGCGCTTGATGCAGTTCAGAATGCTTCGGCGCCTGAATTTGAGACGAAGACCCCTCCACAGCTCTCGCCACGCCAGAAGAAGCTGCAGGAACAACGGATGGCAGACCCCGTGGCAATCGCGCATCTTGGGCCTGCGCTCCATTCTTGCCATGCCCGCTCCTATTGGGGCTACCTCGCCGCCGAAGGCGTTTCAATGCTTCGTGCCCTTTGGATGACCATTGCGGGTACGGTGATCGGATCATGCATTTTGAGTGCGATTCCGCTAAGCCTTATCGATCCAGACCATAAAGAAAACGAGTGGCTCATGCGAGCCATTTTCCTGGTGTCCTTTGCGGGCTGGAGCTACGCTTTGATGTGGGTATCCTTCCTGCGTTTTCGCGGCGACTTCCTGATATTGCACGAGAATGGATTTCGCTTTCGGATCGGCTTCTTCAAGCGCGGCAGAGTACATTTTGCCGATGTCGCTCACCTGATACTTGGCGGGGACCTCTCTCCATTCGAGAGTTTTGGGTTTCGATGGCTACAGTTCACGGGGCACCTTGAGGAATCGGTGATTCGAATTGCCCCGCGCAATCGACTCATTCTCGAACTGCGAAATGGCCAGCAGCACGTCATTAAGGGCTTCGGTGCACGCTTTGAGCCCCATGACTACGCGAAGTTTCTTCAGTTTATCGACGAAAAATACCCGGAACTTATCCGCGTGCACACTTAAGCAGCGCAATACGTCCGCAGGTTTGCACCGCCTGAAGCCTGTTAATCGCGGCTACGGCCGGGACGAAGAGTATCTCCAAGTTCTCAAGGCAAGCGAGTTCTTTGAACCCCGCGTCCGTTACCTTGGCGTTGTAGCGCAGATTAAGTGACTTGAGCGTTCCTTTCACGATTGCCAATTTCTTCAGGTCCGCATCCTTTAGGTCGCACCCGATGAAGTCCAGTTCAACGATTGGCTGTCCGACTGCTATTTCGTATCGGCGTCGAACTTTTTATTTGCCAGCGTCTTGCCGGTTTGGATGTCAAGCTGCTCGACATAACGGCCGTGCGACTCGTTGCCCGCAACGATTACGATCTTCCCGTCCGTCTCAATGTTGACGAGATTGCTATATTTTGAATGGGTGTAGGCGCGGTTGCCTTGAAGTTCGGTCCTCCAAAGTTCCTTGCCGGATTTGAGGTCCACTGCGACCACTTCGCACC
>Ga0207150_1115_pt1 | contig 16296 bp, 13 predicted proteins | sample Alteio_BWMinHeat_32_FD_153526 | JGI IMG/M metagenome (GOLD analysis project Ga0207150, IMG submission 153526) | Enriched cells from forest soil in Barre Woods Harvard Forest LTER site, Petersham, Massachusetts, United States -... | ecosystem: Environmental > Terrestrial > Soil > Temperate forest >...
CCTTGAAGTGGTCAACGGTTTCGAATGCTTGTGCCAGCGACTCGATCTTCTCCCCGGCCTGCTGAATCTCCCTTTCGTGCATCAGGCCAAGTTTGCGTTGATAGCCCATCATCAGGTAGCCGATGCGTTCGGGATTGAGCTTCATGAGCCGGCAGCAGGTCGCGTCTACGGCAACCAAGTCGGTGCCCATGATGAGGGCGCCGACGTGCTTGGGGGTGCCGTTGAGGGGGCCGTCGCCTTCCATGCCGATGATGCCATCGACGATGGCGAGCTCGGGGGTGCGAGTGAGGGCGATGTCAATGATACTGTTGTCGATGCCGCGCCAGTGGAGTTCATTCTTCGGCCAGCCATAACAGATGCCTGGGAGGGTGCCGAAGAGGTTTTTCAAGGACAGCGTGGCGCCGGCCCAGTGGTGGGTTTTCAGTTTTGGTAGGGAGATGAGAACGTCAGCGGTGGCGGTGGTCTTGGCGAGATAGAGATATTCGAGCCCGGTGAGACGGCCCATGTTGGCAAGCCGGACCGGTTCGTCATGGTTCAAATCGACGAACGGGACTTCGTATTGTTTGAGCACATCGCCGAGGCCGCTTTCTTGCACGAGAAATGTCACGTTGCGCCAGTGGCCGGGACCTTCGGCGACGATGACCTCGCGGGCACCTTCCTTGCGGCACAGCTCGATGACGGCCGCGACGACGCGCGGGTTGGTGTTGATGACCCTGTCGCGGTGATATTCGACGAGGTTCGGCTTCAGGACGACTCGTTTGCCGGCTAATGGTACTTGTGTGCGGAAGGTTTCGTATTGCTTTTGGATGATCGACGCAAGATCGTCGGCGTAATCGTTGGCGCGGGCAATGTGGACCGTGCTTTGCGCAGGCCGGGGACGCAGGTTGGTGGCGGCGTTGACGGCGAACTTGCGGACGAAGGATCGTAAGCGGTCGCTGAGGGATCTTCGCCGCAGTCTTATGGTTGCGGGGGCAGGGGGCGCCGAACAGGACGATTCGGAGGCCGGGACACGAAATACATTGTTGCGTTCGGCGTTGAGGGCCAGGGCCGTGAGGGCGTGGCGGATGGGCGTTTCGGAGCGCCACGGGGTCGCGGCGTCATGGGCGGTTGCAATTTTTTCGGTCAGGGATGTTGATTCGCAACGCTTCTGCGAAGCGTCGCTAAACAGGGTCAGGGCGAGGTGGGACCAGCAGAGGTGTTCGAGGTCATTGCTGGCGACGGCTTGTTGCTGCAGGTATTTGACCGACGCGGCGACGCGGGGGTGGTCGGCGTGTCCCTGCAGGGCCAGGAGCATGATGGCGGTCGGGCCGGGGATGGGCTGGGTGATCTTGCCCAGGACGCGGCGGTTGCCGTAGTTGATGCCGCCCTCTTCAGAGGTGCGGTCAAGCAGGAGTCGCATTCCTTCTTCGACGCGCGGATGGGAAGTCAGGCCGGCGTGGCGCAGTGCCAGGGACGCCCAGGCGGTCGGTTCGGCCCACGACGAGTTGCCTCGCGACCACGGCCAGCCGGTCAAGCGCAAATCGATGTCGTGGCCATTATCCGATTCGGGATCGGGGTTTTTCTGAGGCTCGATGGCCAGAAGCGCAGCAGCCGTGCGACGGACAAGGTCATCCGGTGCCTTGAGGACACATTGTGTCAGAAGAACCAAGGCGGTAGGCCAAACCGCTTCGTCGCGGCCCTTGCCCCAGCGGTAGGTGCCATCATGACAAGCACAGTTTTCGATGAATAGCCAGGCCTTCTTTATGGGTTCTGCGTACAGTGCCGATTCCTTGGAAAGTGCCAGCAATGCCAGGCAGGTGGGCTCGAGGTGGGCGGAGGATGACACTATGTAGCCCCAGCCGCCTTCGGCGTGCGCCTGTGCCGTGAGTTCGTCGAGGTAGCTTCGCACTTCACGCATTAGGAAATCGTCCCTTGAAGTCATAAGCTTGGTCCGCGCTGATAGAGAATACCCTGTGCCAGGCAGTACCCGATATTGAGAGCCGCAATAATGATCAGGGCAAATCGGCGAACTCTTGCCGAATGGTCTTTGAGTATTAACAGCGACAGACTTCCCGGAATTACGAAACAGAGCAGATTTAAGAAGAGTGACTGTAGGGGGCTAAAGAGAGACACCCCCACGTTGAGCGGCGACGGAAGTGCGACGGCCGCCAAACAAAAAATGAACGTGCCCCTGGTGTTTCCAACAGTGCTTTGGGCAACAATCACGAGCGCTCCCGTGAAGATGACTTGGAGTTCATGGCTCGCAGAGGAATAGCGACCACCAGAAGTCTAGTTCACGAACCCGCAGCGGTCGATTTTCCGCAAGCTTGTGAATGAGCCTGCGTGTGCCTATTATCAACAGGGAGGTACTTGACCGAGTGGATACAAGAGAAATCGATGAAAACTTGACGCCTGAACAGCACGAAAAGCGGAGGCAGCTGTTGGAGGCGCTACGCGAAATGCGACGCGTTGCGGTGGCCTTTAGCGGTGGTATCGATAGTACCGTGGTGGCGAAGGCGGCAAACCTGGCACTGGGCGATGCCGCGGTGGCGGTGACAGCGGACAGTCCGAGTGTGCCGCGGCGCGAGGTCGAAGAGGCGCAACATCTGGCCCGGCAGATCGGCATCCGGCACATCATCATCACGACAAACGAGTTTGCGGATGCAGACTATGTGCGGAACGACGGGGCGCGTTGTTACTATTGCAAGAGCGAGCTCTACAGCCGGGTCGAGGAACTCCTGCCGGAACTTGGTGTGGACTTCATTTGCAGCGGGGCGAACCTGGATGATCGTGGCGACTACCGGCCCGGTCTGACGGCGGCGGCGGAGCATCGGGTGCGGCATCCGTTGCAAGAAGCCGGGTGCACCAAGGCGGATGTGCGGGCGATTGCAAGGTTGTGGGACTTGGCCAATTGGGACAAACCCGCGTCGCCCTGTTTGTCAAGCCGGTTGGCACCGGGCGTGCAAGTAACAGGCGAACGCACCAGGCGGGTGGAAGAGGCCGAGACATTGTTGCGCGAGCTTGGGTTCCGCGATTGCCGGGTTCGCTTGCACGAGGGGGAGCTGGGGCGCATCGAGGTGCCTGTTGATGGATTGGCGATTCTGCTCGATCCACAGGTGCGGGAGCCGCTCGTGAGGAAGCTGCATAAACTGGGATTTCAGTTCGTCACGCTGGACCTTGAAGGGTTGAGATCGGGCAGTCTGAATGTGCTGGTAAGCTTGGAGCAGCGGCGAGTATTTGAGCAGCGGTGATGAAGATGAAACCACGAAACACGCGAAACACACGAAAGCGGAACACACGGGAATAAGTTATGACGGGTCTCAATCCATTGCCGGCGGCCAAGGCGCTTGATACGTACTTCCTGGACTTAAGGTGCAAGATCCTTGAAGTTGCTGCAATTCTGGATCGCGTCGATCGTGGTGAAGATGCAAAGATGGCAGATGCCGATCCCAGGATGCGGCGGGTACGGGAATCCTTGGAGATGCTACTTGACAGTCGCAGCGGGAAAGCGGAACGCATCCAGCAGGCGTTCTCATTGAAATATGACCCGAACTGGGAGAAGCCACTACCTCGCTAACCAAGGCGCGCAAGATTCAAGCATCCAAGAGCCAAGGTGGGTGGCACGCCCTGAGTCTGCGAAGGGCGTGGTCTCTGTGCTTGCGTGCTCATCACGCCCTTCGCAGACTCAGGGCGTGCCACCCTCCGCGGTAGCGCCTAGAACAGGATAATCAACCATGAACTACATCGATCCGCACATACACATGATTTCGCGCGTCACCGACGATTATCAGCGCATGACGATGTGCGGCTGCGTGGCGCTGACCGAGCCGGCGTTCTGGGCGGGGTTTGATCGTGGATCGGTTCATGGATTCCGGGACTACTTCCGGCACCTGACCGAGTTCGAGCCCAAGCGTGCGGCACAGTTCGGCATCCGGCATTATTGCTGGCTTTGCATTAATGCCAAGGAAGCGGAGAACGTACCGCTATCGCGCGAAGTCATCGCGATGATTCCCGAGTTTCTCAACCGGCCCAATGTGCTCGGTATCGGCGAGATCGGCTTGAACAAGAACACGCGGAACGAGGCTACCATCTTCCAAGAACATGTTGACTTGGCAATGAAGACGAATGAGCTGATGCTGATCCACACTCCGCACCTCGAGGACAAATACAAGGGCACACACATGATCATTGATATGCTGACCGGAGATCGCCGCGTGCAGCCGGAGCGGGTGTTGATCGATCATGTTGAAGAGCACACAGTACGGCTGGCGCTCGATGCGGGATTCTGGTGCGGGATGACGCTGTACCCGGTGACGAAGTGCACTCCCGAGCGAGCCGCGGACATCGTGGAAATGGTCGGACCGGAGCGGATCATGGCGAACTCGGCGGGCGACTGGGGGAAGTCGGACCCAATGGCGGTGCCGCTGTTCATTCAGGAGATGAAGCGACGGGGACACTCGGAAGATGTGATTCGAATGATCGTCTTCGAGAACCCGCTGTCGTTTTTCCGACAAAGCGCGCGATGGCAGGAGTGGGAGCGCCCAAATAATAACAGTGTTCCGAGCTACCTACGTGAGGAAGCGCTGCGGCAGTATTCGAGAGAACAGATTCTGGCAGGCATGAGTGAAGCGAGACAAAATGGGGCCAAGGAGTTGGGGGACTTCCTCCAGGAACTAGAACAAGTTGTGGAGGGGGAATGAACGAAGCGGATTCGGGCCCTCCTCATTACAAGGTGGTGTACTCCGGACTCGTGCGTGAGGAACTAAAGCAACTGCTATATCGAACGCGAGATCAGCATCGGGGAGCACAAACGTTGCGAGCGATCAAAGAACTTGATCGACGTTTGCGGATTTATCCCCAGTTTGGGGAGGAGTTGCAGGATCTGCAAATGGAAGGACAAACTCGGTGGATCGCGACCGTGCCTCCGTTCGTCGTGGATTACATCATTGATGAGATTAATCGCATGGTATTCATCATCGTGCCTTTGAAAATGCTTCAATGATTCCTCGAGTCGTGGAGCGACGATGAACGAAGTTGCCGACCCGAGCAGGGGCATGGGATGGCGATGTTTTGTCTTTGGGACATGCGGACTGTTTTACGGCTTGGTGCTCCAAGTACAGTAACTCTCGGTATGTACTTTCTTGCAATCGAAACTTCCTGCGACGAGACGGCGGCGGCAGTTTTCACCGAAGAGCGTGCGATCCTTTCCAACGTCGTCGCCTCGCAAACGGACCTGCACGCTCGCTTTGGCGGAGTCGTGCCCGAAGTGGCGGCGCGCGCGCATCTGCAGCGGCTTCTGCCAGTTATTGATGAGGCGCTGAAACGTGCCGGGATTCGTTTGGACCAGGTCGGCTGCATTGCGGTGCACAATAAGCCGGGGCTCGTGGGAGCGCTCCTTGTCGGCGTCAGTGCGGCGAAGATGCTTTCGCTTGGGCTCGATGTGCCGTTGATTGCGGTCAATCATATCGCCTCGCATATCTATGCTTGTCGTCTGGCCGCGGAAAAGGACATTTTTCCTTGCATCGGGCTGGTCATCAGCGGTGGACACACGGCGCTGTTTCATTGCCGTGGAGCGCTCGACTTTGAGCTGATTGGTGCAACGCTCGATGACGCCGCGGGGGAAGCGTTTGACAAAGTCGCGGCCCTACTGGGATTGGGATTTCCTGGCGGGCCGGCGGTCGAAAAGGAAGCGGCAAGCGGTGATCCGCGTGCCTTCGCATTTCCCAGGTCGTTCATCCATGAAGACCGGCTCGACTTCAGCTTCAGTGGTTTGAAGACCGCGGTGCGCTATGCGCTGGGCGGACCGAATGCCGCTCATCCCGCACCACCGGGTCCAGGAAAGCTGCGTTCGGACCTGGCGGGGAGCTTTCAGCAAGCGGTGATCGATGTGCTTGTGGGAAAATCCCGACAGGCCCTGGAACAAACGGGACTAGGGCGCCTGGCGGTCGGTGGCGGAGTCGCCGCCAATCGGACTCTTCGATCAGCCTTCGAGAAAATGGTTCAAGAGGTACAGGCAGAGCTATTCATTCCCCCGATGGCACTGTGCACGGACAATGCGGCGATGGCGGCATTGGCGGTTGAGAAATGGGCGGCGGGGGAGTTCGCAGCGATGGATGTCGATGCCGTCGCCAGCTTGACTTGAGCAAATCGATCGGTCTGATCGCGATTATTATTTCGAATCATTGCTTCTTGGCGGATCTCGGACAACTGCCTTATCTTTGCAGCGCGCAAGCTGGCGAGGCATCATAAGTTGCGAGAAACGTTCGCTCTGGGGGGCATGGGAAAAGTTCGCGGTTATAGTTGATCAAGACTACACCGGGGTGAGTGATCGACACCAGGAGGGTGGTGGCAGTCCTCCCCCCAAAGGCTCCAGAGCTCACCAACCACCATGAGAAACTACAGTATCGCTGGCATGTTAGGCCTGGCCCTGCTTGGCCTCGCCTCACCGAAGGCTTCGGCCTTCTTTCACGATTGTCGTCGCGGGTGCGGGTGTTGCGACACCGTGCTGTGCATCCGCCAGTACAATGCGTTTAGCCCGATTTGTTCGGGCTGTGTGACCTGCTGCGGCTGTGTGCCGTTTTGTGGGGGCTGTCAGCCCCCGTGCTACCCCCCGCCGTACTACGGTGGCTGCGGCTATGGCGGAGCCGACTGCTACCATGGCGGCTGCGCCCCGTCCACGGCCATGACGTTGCCACCGGTTAATCCGCCTCCGAGCGCAACGGCCACGACTCCTGCTCCGTCTTACGTGCCGACGTCACAGCCGATGCCGGCAGGACCGGCGGCAATGACGGGCATGCCGTACTATCCGCCGATGCAGCCGGCCGGCTACATGGGCTACGGCTACCCGCAGCAACGGCCGATGCCTTACGGCTACCCGGGTATGGCCCCGATGATGAGATGAGTACACGCTGCGACGACGGATCGGGAGAAGGGGAACGCCCGCAGGGCTTTTGCTCTGCGGGCTCTTCTATTGGGGAGGGTCCGTGAGCGCGATGGACGAGATGGGCGATGCGAGCAAGCTGCCACCGGCTGTCTTGAAGCGTCTTGGGGACCCGCTGGCTATTGTGTTAGGGTCGCCGGGCCAAGTTGGTGAAATGGTTGCGCAGTGCGGCGTTGCCGATACCGTCTGCTACCAAATGGACGTTTATCAGGCCGCAAAGCTCCGCCTGGAACTGCAGGTGCGGAGCACCAAGGCGGAAGTGGTGTCGCTGCCGGATTTGTGGGACTTGCCCGACCGGTTTCATTGTGTGCTCTTTCCATCGCAGCGCGGGCGCGAGCGCGAGCTGAAAATCGACATGGTCGAGCAAGCCTTCCACATCCTTCAGCCGCGCGGTCGATTCCTCGTGCTATCCGATTTTGAGACCGACCGCCTTTTTCCCGATCTCATGAAGAAGATCTTCGGAAAAGTGCATGCGGACACGCTAACGCGGCCCAATGTCTTCTGGGCCGAAAAGTTGAAGGACCATCCGCGGCGGCGGCACGAACAGATCTTTCACGCACGGATTGGGTTGGGCGAATCGCTGCATTTTTTGTCCCGGCCGGGAGTGTTTTCTTATGGCCGGATGGACGAAGGGGCACGGGCACTGATCGAAGTCGCTGAAGTGCATCCCGGCGATCGCGTCATCGACCTTGGGTGCGGCTGCGGTACCAACGGCATCTTCGCGGCGCGCAGCGTTGGACCGACCGGGCACGTCACCTTTGTGGATAGCAACGTGCGCGCTTTGGCTTTGGCGCAGCACAATGCCGTGACCAATGGCGTCGCCGATTTCGACACACTGGCATCGGCGACGGCCGACGAACTGCCATCGGCTAGTTATGATGTCGCCCTGGCAAATCCCCCCTATTACGCGGATCTGACCATCGCGCGGGCATTTGTCGAGCGCTGTCGCCGACTGCTGCGTCCGGGGGGACGATTCTACCTTGTGAGCCGGCGCCTGGACGAAATGAGCAACCTAGTCGGCGCCGTCTTCGTGAATTACCAGGTCTTTGCAAGGCGCGGATACGGCGTCTTTTTTGCCGATGTATCGAATTGATGTTGTGGTTATACTCTCAGGCCGAAAGTTGCGGTAGGGCCTGAACCGCGGGTCGCGCACGGAAACAGCGAAGCGACAGGAGCAGTACATGGAGGTGCTGATCTTTCGGGAACCGGTCAGTGCCTGGACGCACTTGTGCTGGCTGCTCTTGTCGGTGCCGGCAAGTTTTCTCTTGTGCCGCCGCTGCCGTGGCGACTGGGTCAAGCAGATTTGCTTCATTATCTATGGCTTGAGCCTTGCCGCCGGTTATGGCGGCAGTGTTTTCTATCACGCTGTGCGCTTGCCGTACCACATCGTCGAGGGGCCTTGCCAAAATGTGGATTACATCGGCATCTACCTGATGATCGCCGGCAACATTACGCCCCTGGCTGTGCTCGCCCTGAGCGGAGTGTGGCGGCGTGCGATTCTATCTTTGACATGGGGACTTGCGGCCATTGGCATTTTGGTGCGAGCCCTTGACTTCTATGTGCCGCGGGATGTTTCGACCTGTATATATCTCGGCATGGGCTGGGGTGTCGTGCTTTGTTACTTTCAGATGTGCCGCCGGATTTCGCCCCGCAAAATGCTGCTGCTTCTGATCGGCGGCCTGGTATATACCATCGGCGCCGTCATGAATTGGATGCGATGGCCACGGCTCTGGCCCGGGGTGTTCTGTCAACACGATTTGTATCATCTCTTTGTTATGGCGGGTACCGTTGTGCATTTCGCGTTCATGTGGCGAACGCTCGCGACGTACCGGCGGCAGCCGCGAGTTGTCCCTTCTCCAGCGCCGAAAAAAGAATTTGTCATGCCGGCGCGCGCGGTGGCATTGCTGGATAGCTGAAAAACCATCACAATGAACGGAAGGCCACGCTCCCGCCCAGGGAGCGCAATGCGATGACGCGCCTTTGGACCGTGATCGACATCAAGAGGCCATCATGCGTCGAATAGTCCTTCCATGCTTATTGGCGCTAAACCTTTCCGTTTATTGCGCTCAGACGGCCGAGCGCGATGCTGAAACCGACTACGCGGAGAAGTTTCTTCAAGAAGAACACATCCCAACCGATGGCGCATCCCTTGTGCAATTCTTCAAGGAGCGAGCCCTTGCCAAGCCCCCGGATCCTGAGCTAATCAAGGAGCTTGTGATCGGGCTTGGCGACGACGATTTCGCGGCACGTGAAAGCGCGGAAGAGAAGCTCACAGGAATGGGCCGTGCCGCCAAGGAGGCGCTGCTCGAGGCCCGAAAAAGCCGGGATGCTGAAGTTCGCTTCCGCGCCGATCGGTGCCTGGAAAAGCTCGAAGAAAACCGCGAGATGTTGCGCGTCGTCTATGCGGCACGCGTTTTGGCGGACCGCAAGCCGGCGGGAGCCACTGAGGCGCTGCTCAACTACCTCCCGTGGGCGAAGGACGAAATGGCGGAAGAAGCCATTTTCGCGGCAATCGCCAAGGTGGGGGTCTCGGACACGACGCCCAACGCGACGCTGGTCGATGCCCTTAATGATACCGAACCGCTTCGTCGCGCCGCCGCCGGGCGGGTCCTCGCGACCCTTAAGGATCAGCGGACCAACGTGCTCAAGCTACTCGATGATGCCGATCCCAGGGTCCGCTATTACACCGCGAGTGTGCTCATGCCCTTAGGTGAAAAACGAGCTGTTGACACATTGATCGTGCTGTTAGCGGATACCAACCTGATCACGGCACACTTGGCGGAGGATATGCTCTTCCGGCTGGCTGACTCGCAAAAGGCGCCGGAGGTCACCGTAAACAACGACGAATCCTCGAGGAATCGCGCGCGCTCGGCCTGGGAAGCGTGGTGGAAGGAGCACCGGGACAAGATTGATCTCGCGAAGCTAAACCTTGATCAGGCCGTCATGGGTTACACGGTCATTGCCGAATACTCCGACTCCGGACATGGCATGGGGCGCGTCTGGGAGTGCGGACCGGACGGAAAGCAGCGCTGGGAGATCACGGATGTCTCAAGTCCGATGGACGTGCAAGTGCTGCGCAATGGTCATGTCCTCATCGCGGAGCGAGGGCGCATTACCGAACGGAACAGCACGGGTAAGGTCCTTTGGGAGGTCAAAGTCCAAGCCGACGCGACCGCATGTCAGAGATTGGCCAACGGCAATACCGTCGCTTTCACCTATAACGGCATTTTTGAATACGAACGCGACGGCAAGGAGATTTTCCGTTATCAGCACAATGGGCAATGCTACGGCGGTCAGAAGCTCCGCAACGGCAACTATGTGTTCATGGTCGGCGGCAGCGGGCAGATCACCGAGGTTAATCCCGAGGGAAAGGAAGTACGCAGCTTTCGACCGGATACACCGGATGTTTCGGGTTGTGGCTACTGGGTTAGCATCGAAGGAATGCCGAATGGCAATTACTTCGTAAGCCTTGGCAGCAGCGGACGCGTGGCGGAAATCGACGTCACCGGTAAAGTGCTGTGGTCGTGCAAGACAGAGCAAACCACCGGTGCCACGCGATTGCGAAACGGCAATGCCCTCTGCGTCAACACCGAGTCGCGAGCCGTGGTGGAGTATGACCGTGACGGAAAAGAAGTTTGGCGGGCGAAAACGATCGGAAGACCATTCCGGGTACGGCGGTACTAATTGACCGTGCGCGATTATGCAACAAGTCAGGCGACTCAGAGCTTGACCACGAAGTGGTCGCAGATATTAGCCCGTGGTCGAGTCTGCGAGACCACCGGAAGCGGAGTTCTAATGGAATTTCGACCCTGAAAGGGTCGCAGAAGGCTTGTGTCGCGCTGCGATTCTGCGACCCCTCCAGGGTCGATCAAAGAGATGCGTTCCAATTCCGGTGGTATCGCTGGCGCTCAACCACCGGCTAATATCTTGGACCCTCCGGGGTCCGGTTTGCGGGTTCACTACTCACCACTGACTGGTCATCGACGTGGCATAGATCGTTGGATCCTTGACACCCGCCGCATTGAATCCGTCACGGCGTAGCTGACACGAATCACATCTGCCACACGCCGCTCCGTCGGGTACCGGATCATAGCAGCTGTGCGTTAGTGAGTAGTCAACACCGAGCGAGACGCCGAGCTTGATGATTTCAGCTTTGGTGAGAGGCATGAGCGGCGCATGTATGTGGAATTGCCCGCGCTCTTCGACACCCGCTTTGGTGGCCAAGTTCGCCAGCCCCTCGAATGCACGAATGAACTCCGGCCGGCAGTCGGGATAGCCCGAGTAGTCCACCGCGTTGACCCCGATGAAGATATCGAAGCTACCGAGCACCTCGGCCCATCCCAGCGCCAACGCGAGGAAGATCGTGTTGCGTGCCGGGACATAGGTCACCGGAATGCCGGCGGTCATCTCCCTGTGAGAACGATCTTTGGGCACTTCGACATCGGCCGTGAGCGCCGACGTTCCAAAAGAACGGAGGTCAAGCGAAAAAACACGATGCTCGACAGTACCAAGGGCGTGAGATACGCGCTGGGCGGCTTCGAGCTCGATGGCATGCCGTTGGCCGTAGGCAATGGTAATCGTGTAGCAGGAGAAGCCCTGATTGCGCGCGATCGCTAGAGAAGTGGCTGAGTCTAGTCCACCGCTAAGGAGGACCACGGCAGGTTTGCGATCGTTTTTACTCATCGATATCGCGCATGCAAAAGCCCACGCAAGGCCTTGCGTGGGCATTCATTTTAGCAGACCGACAACAGGCAGTGCCGCGCCAAATGACGGTCACGATTCGGCTCGGCCAGTTAGATCAACTCCGCAATCGATTTACCACCATTGACCATCGGCGTCGGACGTCCGGTCGGATCCGTGTAGTGCAGATCTTGCGGCAGGCCGAGCACATGGAAAACGGTTGCCATCAGGTCTTGCGGGCTGATCGGTGAGGTCTTGGGCACTTCCACCTTGGATGTGGACTCACCCACGACCTGCCCCATTTTCAGACCGCCTCCAGCCAGGGCCAGCGTGGTAAGGGGTGCCCAGTGATCGCGGCCGCCGCCGTTGATGCGCGGCGTTCGTCCGAACTCGCCGCTGATGACCAGCAGGATGTCCTTGTTAAGGCCACGGTCATCACAGTCCTCGAGGAATGTGGCAACGGCATTATCGACCTTGGGTCCGAGGCTTTTCATCTGGTTGATCAAATCGCCGTGCATGTCCCAGCCGCCGAAGTGCAGCGTGACAAAGCCGACGCCGGCCTCGCACAATCGCCGGGCCATGAGCATCTGCTTGCCGAGCTCGCCCGCTTCGTGGTAGCGATCGCGCGTGTGCGGATCTTCACGGTTAATGTCGAATGTCTCCCGAGCACGGCTGGTAATGAGGTCAAACGCCTGAGACTCGAATTGATCGAGACCGTTCATTTGGCCGGTGCGATCGATTTCACGGCTAAGTGAGTCAAAGGACCTCAAGAGCGCCTTGCGGTCCTCCAAACCCGAACGCGACAGCTTTAAGTTCATGTTGTTGCGTGCATTGCCGCTGCTGTCGAATGGGGCATACGACGGCCCCAGCCAGGCGGGACCATCGCCAAGGATGCCGCCGACTCGGACGTAGGTCGGCAAACCCGTGGCCGGGTTGTTCGCGCCGCGGTAGCGCGACAGAATCGAACCGAGTCCGGGCTTGTTCGGTGCCTGCCCGTTGTCCGCGGGCGGAAAGTCGTAGCCCGTCATCACATAATGGGTACCGCCGCCGTGCCCGGAGTCGGTGTGCGCGAACGAGCGCACGAATGCCATCTTGTCGGCGTTGGCCGCCATGCGTGGGAACACGCTGCCGATCTCCACACCGGGGAGATTGGTTTTGACCGAGCCGATCATGCTGCGGTACTCCGCCGGCGCGGACATCTTCGGGTCAAAGGTTTCAACGTGGGTGGGTCCGCCACCCAGCCATAACCAGACGACCGAAGTGTTCTTCGTCGTCTTACCAGAGGGACTTTCGGAGGCGCGTAGACGGAGCAGGTCGGAAAGCATGAAACTGCTCAGTCCGAGCGCGCCAACTCTGAGGAAGTCACGACGGGTGGCCCCATCGCAGGTACTTCCGGTACGGGGATGCCAGAGATTAAGCATGTGAGTCTCCTGGCGTCGCGATAACCCGATCGGCCGGTTGGGTGGGAGTTGGCCGGGGTCGCGACCTAAAAGTAGGTGGGATCGTAACCGAAGGTATAGGGTAGAGGGGGAAAAGAGGGCTGTCAAGCGAAATAAGCCCACGCATGCGGATGCGTGAGCTTATGAATCGGGGCGGCGAGATTCGAACTCGCGACTTCTTGGTCCCAAACCAAGCGCGCTAGCCAAGCTGCGCCACGCCCCGTGGGCTAACGGTCACCTTTATTAGGTTATGTGATCGATCCGCCCAATGCAATGCTGTCGCCGAGCGGTCAGCGGCGGAGGATCTCCAGCAGCCGCTCAAAATCGTCATTGGTTTCGAAGCGGAGAACGAACTGGCCGCGATCCTGGCCAAACAACTTGATCTCGAGGCGCATGCTCAGTTTCTGCCGCAGCTCGTTTTCAATGGCAATCACATGGTTCGTCTTCAGCACGGCCTCCTTGACGGGGCGTTCGGCCGAGGGCAATTCGTTATCGGCATCGGGCGTTCCGTCCGGCTGAGTTTGCGCCGCCGGCTGCTGGGCACGCGCCTGAGCCTCGGTCAATGCTTGCTTGACGAGAATGTCCGTGGCATCGACCGACAAGTTGCGAAGGATTACCTCCTTGCAAAGCTTGGCCTGCAGCTCTTTGTCGGCGACGCCTTTGAGGATCTTGGCGTGGCTGGTGCTCAGTGCTCCGCCGCGGATGGCGCTTTGCACATCATCGGACAATTCCAAGAAGCCGAGCAGGTTCGAGATGACCGTTCGCGAGATGCCCAGACGCCGGCCCAGGTCTTCATGGCTCATCTTGAAGCGGCTGAGGTAATCGCGAAAGCCCTGGGCCTTCTCAATCGGGTTCAGATCGGCTCGCTGGATGTTCTCGACCAGGGCGGCTTCCATGACCTGTTGCTCATTGAAGTCCACGACCTGGACCGGCACTTGCGAGATCCCTAGCGCGCGGACCGCTCGCAAGCGGCGCTCGCCCGCCACTAATTGGTAGCGCTGGCCGACTCGGCGGACGACCAGCGGCTGAAGCACACCATGATTCCGGATCGAGTCGCGAAGTGACTGCAGTTCAGACTCATCAAAGGTACGGCGCGGCTGGTTGGGATTGGCATCGATCACCGTAACAGGCAACTGTTGTGAGAAGTGCTGCTTGAAAACGACCTTTTCCATGAATTGTTCCCCTTCTCTTCTGGGCCAGGTCCGGACTGGTTCGGGCGCGGCGGCATTGTACGGGCAGCTGCAACGTGGAGCAACGTCGCTTTTCCACACCTGCAGCGGCACAATTGGAGAAGACGCTCTATCTTCCCCCTATGAAAAGAAGGGCGATGGCCTTGCGAACCGGTTCGCGGAAGGGTGCGAATGCAACGAAAAAATGTTCCGCGCGGAACATTGTCATCGTGCGGGCAGGGGAAGGCGTCTAGAAGATGCGGATCGGAGAATGCGCCAAAGTTCAGGAGCGAGCAGTCCGCCAAAGGTGGCCTAGCCATATATGGAACTTGGCGGCGGTGCCCATTTCCTGGGCGCAACACCATGCGATCATAGAACTTATGGAATCTACCCCCACCGCCAAGGGGGGTGCGGGACTTGGCGGTGCCTCGAGCGGCACGTTAATACGACTCGGCGCCGACCGGCCCAGCGAGATGTTCCGCGCGGAACATTTTGGCTGGGGGCCGGCGAGCAGACAGAATGTTCCGCGCGGAACATTTTTGTGAAGATGGGCAATTCTTTCGGTCAGTCAAAATGTTCCGCGCGGAACAATTGCATGCTGTCCCGTCTCCACTTGGGGAGAGGGCCGGGGTGGGGAGAATGTTCCGCGCGGAACATTTTCTCACACTAATCCGCCGATGGTGAGGGTAGTCGAACTCAAAGGGCAAGAGCTAGACCAATGTGCTTGTCCGTTGCCATCAGGGCGCCGTCCACCCGGCAGACGTGAGGCCAAGACACTGGGCTTTTTCTTTTTCAAACGACTGGGTTAAGATTGCCCCCGCTGATTGCGGAACGATCAGCGTGCAAGGACGCCCTAGAGAAGAGGAATGAATGGACTCATCCACCGCGCAGACAGCTCGTCAATCCACTCGTCCCTGCAAGCTTTTTGCTTGCAGACTTTCTTTGCAACCCTAGCAATGGCACTCTAGTCACAAGCCAAGTTTCGGCGGTGTCCTGTGGAGGCCCCCGTGCGCGCAGCGGCGGGGAAAAAGGACGGCGCCTGGTTTCCTCGTCCCCTTTTTAGGAACAGAGACATGAATCGCGACCCCATTTTGATTCGAGTCGATGGCACGCAGCAATCCGGCCGGGATAACTTGTGCCGTTGCATGATGTTGGCTCTGGCCCTGCAGCGGCGGCGGCGGCCGACTTACTTTGTCAGCCGTCTCGAACCGAACCTGCTGGCTCTTCAGATCAAGCGAGCCGGGCACGAGTGGCTCAATGCCATGCACCCCGCCGGGACCCCCGAAGACCTGGAAGACCTGATTCGCCAGGTGCACCGCTTGCGGCCCGCGGCGGTCGTGGTGGACATTGACGATGTCTCGGAGGGCTATCTGACGGAATTGCGCGCCACCGGGACGACAGTCATCAACCTTGATCAGGCAGGTCAAATCCGCTTTCCGTCGCGTCTGGTGATCAATCCCCTGCTGGCGCCTGGTAAGGCGAACTACGAGTTCTTGCCCGGGACCCAACTTCTGCTCGGATCACGTTACGCACTGGTGCGCTCCGAGATTCGCCGCGTCCGGCCCCTGCGCGCTCAGGAGCCGCCGAACCAGTTCCGGGCCCTCATTGCCCTGGGCGAAGATGACCCCAACGACCAAGTGCTGGAGTACGCCAAGTTCATGCTCAACGTACCGCGCGTTGAGCGCGTTTACGTTGCCGTTCGTTCCTTTCACCACCGCTTCGACGAGCTGAAAGAGCTCGCCGGAGCCAGCGAGGGCCGGCTGGAAATCGCATCGGAACCCAGTGAACTGACCGCGAAGGTCGCCCGCTGCCATTTCGCGCTGACTTCCGGAAATGGATTGTCGCTGGAACTCGCCTGTGTCGGCGTGCCGCAATTGATCATCTTGCAATCCGAAGTCTTCTTGCCGAATGCCCAGCGCCTTGACGAAGAGGGTGCTGCGAATTGCCTCGGCTGGCATGAAAACGTCTCCGCGCAAACCCTTCGCCAATCGCTGCAAAACCTGGTCAGCGATAACCTCGAGCGTCAGGCGATGGCGCGCTGTGGCCGGAAGCTCATCGATGCCCGCGGCTCCGACCGGTTGGTCACCGC
>Ga0207150_1116_pt1 | contig 16264 bp, 15 predicted proteins | sample Alteio_BWMinHeat_32_FD_153526 | JGI IMG/M metagenome (GOLD analysis project Ga0207150, IMG submission 153526) | Enriched cells from forest soil in Barre Woods Harvard Forest LTER site, Petersham, Massachusetts, United States -... | ecosystem: Environmental > Terrestrial > Soil > Temperate forest >...
CAATTTTGATTCCTCTTTTATTTCCCGGTTTACGATGGTTTGGACATACGCCTCGATCGAGCGGGCGCGGACCGCGTTGGTGGCGTCGATCAAAAGCTGCAGCCGGCCTTGGCCGCGTTCGATTGCTTTGGTGAGGCCGCCTTCCGGCGCGATGAGCGCCGCGTCCGCCCGGCCCGATTGGATCAGGTGAAACGGGTTTTTATCGTCGGAAGTGAGCGGAACGAACCAGCCGGAGGAGAACAATCGCCGCTCAATTTTTTGGGCCATGGTGTCGCCGGGTTGAAAGAAAAAGCCGATCCGGATATTTCTCACCTCGTTGGAAAGCGCCAACCCAAAAATCGTCATTTGGATGATGGGCACACCGAACAGCACCATTTTCATGCGCGGGTTCCACCAAACCCTGAATTAATTGCCGACTTTTTTCCGTCTATCATGTCCTAATTTAAATAAGCCATTGAGAATCACCAGGTTAATAACTAGCCTTTCATAATATGCTGAATTATCATTCAAATACTATGCAGAAATTTTTCGGGTTAATCAGCTGTTGGACAGCAAAGGGAATTTGAATGAACTTAACAAACATTCCTCGTCCAAAAATCTATCTTGCAGTTGCGCCGATCTTGTTAGGCTTAATGTTTCCTAAAAGCGTCGAGTTATTCTGGTATTTGGTTAAGGGGCAACCTTAGGTCAGGTCAGCCGACTACTTTATGGTCGGAATCTATAATCTACCGGTGTTCTTGGCGCTCTCGATCTATCTGTTGTTCAAATTGAAGTCCATCACTGTGCAGAAGGAGCTGTTTATCTGTGTTGGTGGAATGGTCGGCATTTGGGTTGCAATGGCGATTTTTGCCCGATTCTTTTTGTACACGGTTTCCTATTACGGAGTCTTTCAAATGTTGTTCGCTTTTCTGTCACCAATATTTAATTTTGGAGGTCTATTGACTGGTGTAATAGCAGCTTCGCTCATTTTTAATAAGCAGGTGGCAGGGTAATGCTGTCCAACCAATCACTGCACGCGACGTGCCCGCTGCGCGGGTCACGCGCGTGAGTTCCATACGTTAGGTGCTCAACATGGAAATTAATATTGGCACCGGAGAAGGGAGGGGAGAAGAAGAAGGGGTCAAGTCGCGACATGCGACATTTCCCTCTGAAATCGCTGTTCCAACCCGGAAAAATTGGGGGATGATTCATAATTATTCCTCAACAAATATTTTTGCACCGTTTTATATGAGAGCCCGCCCATCAACAATCCAATTTCCTTAAATTTTTTAAACGAATATCGCTGTAGAAAAAACATGGCTGACCAACGCATTTCCCGATCCAGAGCTTGCTCCCTGTACGTTTCTGAGACAATTTTAAGAACAAGATCCGGTGGCAACGCCTTCGTCTTAAGAAGATGGTTTTTTTGTGGCACCTCCGAATTCTTCTTTTGATTTTTCAAATACGTTTCCCGTATCGATTCGATAAACGATTTCTCTCCCAAAATGGCCGGCCATCTTTTCTGTGAGAGAATTGTCTCCAATTCCTCCGGAATGCCCTGCGAGACAAATCGATCCAACTCTTCACTGGGAGATAAAGATGAACTTCAGATGAATATATCTGACCAATTCGAGAAAATAGGATTCTTTTTGCACCAGAATGGATTTAAACCGGCCGCGCATCAGAGGCCCATCGCGCCGATGAAGTCGATTGAATCGTTGCGTGTAAATCCCGTCGATATGCCGCATAGCCCTGCTGATCATGGCCAGTGGCGTTTCTACCAAGAGGTGGTAATGATTGTCCATCAAAGCGAAGGCGTGAACGCGAATTTTCCAACGCTCCACCGCCTCGCCAACGGTTTTTTTAAATAACGCTCGATCTCGATCCTCATCCAGGAAGATGGGGTTTCGATTTAGACCCCGATTCATGATATGGAAAAAAGCCCCAGCATATTCAACGCGCAATGGCCGCGACATAGACACCTCGAGGGGAAGATTTGGAGGGGATAGCCAGTAGAGGAGGGGTGCTAACTTTCGACGACGGCTGAAATTATCAAATCTGGGGACGGTGGTCAGTCAGAAAAAGAAATGAAATGTCGCATGTCGCGACTTGACCCCTTGCTGGCCGGCCGCCTTGGCCGCCCTCGGCACGGTCTCGATCACCATCACCATCCGCCGGTTCCACCAAACGCTGAACTAACGGTCTTCGATCAGTTTGACCGCGAGCGCGGTCCAGCCGGTTTGGTGACTGGCGCCCAGCCCGTGGCCGTCGTCGCCGTGGAAATACTCGTGAAACAACACCAGGTCCTTCCAATGCGGGTCCGCGCTGAATCGGGGGTCTGCGCCGTGACATGGCCGTTGACCGTCCTTGCCCGGCAGAAAAATTCGAACGAGGCGGCCGCCCAACTCCTCCGCCACCCGTTTCAAATTCATCAAGCGGCCGGAACCCGTCGGGCATTCGACTTTAAACGTGTCTCCATAATAACGGTGATAACGCTCCAACGCTTCGATGATCAGATAATTGACGGGAAACCAGATGGGTCCGCGCCAATTGGAATTCCCCCCGAAAAAACCGCTGTTTGATTCCCCCGGAACATAGTCGATGCGTTGCTCTTCTCCTCCCAAGTTAAAAATATACGGATGGTCTTTATGGACGCGGGACACCGAACGGAGGCCGTAAGGAGAGAGAAATTCATTTTCATCGAGCATGTATTTGAGCACGCGTTCCAACCGTTCGCGCGAAGGAATGGCCAACAGCCGAAGGCCTTTTTTTTCGCTGTCGCCCTCCATATAAGAAATGTGCTTCGCCAGGTCCTTCCGGTTTTCCAAAAACCAATTCATGCGCTTCGAAAACCCCGGCAGGTGCTTGATGAGTTCGTCATCCAACACTTCGACCGCGATCAACGGAATCAAGCCGACCAGGGAACGAACCTTGATCGGTATCGAATGGCCGTCCACATGAAGCCGGTCGTAATAAAAACCGTCCTCCTCGTCCCAGAGACCTGCGCCGCCCAACGTGTTCATCGCGTCCGCAATCGCGATGAAGTGTTCGAAGAACTTGGAGGCCACGTCCTCGGTGGCCGGGTTGTCTCTGGATAGCTCCAACGCGATGGAAAGCATGGTCATGCAATAGAACGCCATCCACGCGGTGCCGTCGGCTTGTTCCAATCGGCCGCCGTTCGGGAGCGGCTTGGACCGGTCAAACACGCCGATGTTGTCCAACCCCAAAAAACCGCCGGAAAAAAGATGCTTCCCTTGGACGTCTTTCCGGTTGACCCACCAAGTGAAATTGATCAACAATTTTTGGAACACGCGGGACAAGAAAAGCCGGTCCCGCTGTCCCCGCGCCCCGGTTATTTTAAAGACGCGCCAGCACGCCCAGGCGTGCACCGGCGGGTTCACGTCTGAAAACCCAAATTCGTAGGCGGGGATCTGCCCGCTCGGGTGCATGTACCACTCCCGTAGAAAAAGAACCAACTGCTCCTTCGCAAAAAAAGGATCGATCCGGCAAAAGGGAATCATGTGGAACGCCAAATCCCAGGCGGCATACCATGGGTATTCCCATTTGTCGGGCATGGATATCACATCGCGGTTAAAAAGGTGAAGCCAGTCGGAGTTGCGTCCTTGCCATCGCTGGAGCGGCGGCGCCGGTTGATTGGAGTCCCCCTCCAGCCAGTCTTTCACCACGTAGTGATAAAACTGCTTCGACCAGAGCAGACCCGCGTACCCCTGACGCGCGACGCTCCGCTCCTGCTTCGGCAATCCTCTGGGGAGGAGCTGATCGTAAAACGCGTCCGCTTCCCGAACGCGTTCCGCGAAAACAGAATCAAAACTTTTTCCGAAAGGGGTTCCCCCCCTGTCCCCTTCCGCCGAAAGGCGGAGCCGGACCACGATTTCCCCTCCCGCAGGGACATTCAAGTCGTACACCGCGGCGGCTTTGGTCCCAAACCCCTTGGGGTTGACCGCGTCTTTTTTATCGCGGATGAGGAGGTCGTGGAAAGCGTCCTTCGCGTAAGCCCCCTCGTTCTCAACGTTAAAAAGTTTGGCCAGGTTGGATTGGTTTTCCGTGAAGAGGATCGTCGGGACCACCCCCTTCCTCGCTTCCGCGAAAAACCGGTGCTTGCCCAAAGTCGCGTGGTCGGTGAGAACGCTTCCGTCGGGTTGGAGCAGCATGCGCGGCTTGGCCCAACACCCCTCGTGTTTGCATCCCCACGACCAGGTGTTCCGGAACCAAAGCGTGGGGAGCAGCCGTAGCCGCGCCTTCTCCGGACCGCGGTTGTGGAGCGTCAGGCGGATCAAAATATCATCGGGGGAGGCCTTGGCGTACTCGACAAAAACATCGAAGTACCGGTTTTGGTCAAACGCGCCGGTGTCGGCCAACTCAAACTCCGGCCGGTCTTTTCCCCGGCGGCCGTTTTCCTCGATCAACGCGGTATAGGGAAATTCGGATTGAGGGTATTTGTAGAGCGCTTTGAGGTAGGAATGCGTCGGCGTGGCGTCCAGATAAAAATAACTTTCCTTGACGTCTTCGCCATGGTTGCCTTCGGGGCCGCTCAAACCGAAGAGCCGTTCCTTGAGAATGGGGTCCTTCCCATTCCAAAGCGCCAGAGAAAAACAGAGGCGGCACTCCCGGTCGGTCAACCCCAATAGACCGTCCTCGCCCCAACGGTAAGCCCGGCTGGGCGCGTGCTCGCGCGGAAAAAACTCCCAGGATTTCCCATCCACGGAGTAGTCTTCGCGAACAGTCCCCCATTGCCGTTCGGACAGATACGGCCCCCACCGTTTCCAATTTTTCGCCCGGTGCGCGTCTTCTTCCAAACGTTCTTTTTCAGTCATCAAGCTCCCCAAAAAATCAAACAGCCAATGCTGTCATTATAAGCATTGGCTGTTTGATTAAAAAAGAGGATTTTGGGGATTAGCTATAGACCAACTCGTAAGCCGGAACCCCAAGGTGTCCGCACAACCGAACCCATTCCGAAGTCGCTTGCTTTAAGGTCTCATTGGCGCGTTTCAAGTCGGCTTTCAAGGACTCGACCCTTTCATGCATCACCGCCCACTGAGCGCTCCATTCATGCAATTTGGCGTCTTTCAAGCGTTTGTACTCCCCTTTTACATGACGGAACTGGGAATAGGCTTCTTCAATTTTCAACCGGGCGGAGGCCACCAATTCGTGCGAAATGTGCCGGTGATTCTCGCTGGCAAGTTTACGCAGCATCCGTTTCTCGTCCATTTTCAAACGAACGCGTAAAATGGTTTCGTTTGAAATTTTCCGCAAGTTGTAGGTTTGGCCGGTGGTCTCCAATAATTTGATAAGCCATTTGGTCGGATCCCAGTGATAAGAATGGATCCCGTTTCGATAATCGGCAGGGAACCGGTGGTGATAGTTGTGATACCCTTCGCCATAGGTCAAAAGCGCCAAAACCCAGTTGTCCCGGGAAGTGTCCTGGTCGGAGTACGGCCTTGACCCCACGAGATGGGCGAAGGAGTTAATGGAGAATGTAAAGTGATGGTTCATCACCGTCCTTAAACACCCCGCAATCAAAAGTCCCCCCAGGGGGTCCCCCCACAACGCCGCGATCATGGTCGGCATAAAAAATCCGATAAAAATGCCCAGCGTCACATAGTGCCGGTTTTGGAACCGGACCAATGGGTCGGCCTCCAAATCCGCCACATTGTCATAACAATGCTTTTCATCATATTTGAACATCACCCAACCCATGTGGGCGTACCAGAAGCCGCGTTTGATATTATAAGGATCTTGATCGGTGTCCACGAATTTGTGGTGGTTGCGGTGGTCGGAAGCCCATCTCAAAGCGGAGTTTTCAAAGGCAGCCGCCCCAAAAACGAGCATAAGAAGCTTGTAAAGCGGTTTAGCATCGTAACTTTTGTGGGAGAAGAGGCGATGATACCCCCCCGTAATGGCGATTCCCGTGGCGATGGCCATTACCAGCGCCAAGACGGCGGTCGCCCAGTGGATTTCTCCCGTGGCCGCCAAATAACACGTCCCGCCAATGCCGATGGCAGGGGTCAACAACAAAAACGCGGCATTGACTTTGTCAATCCGCTTCAAAAAATCTCTTACTTTATTCAATTGGACACCTCGCTGTATCCGTCGGGTAATGACCTATAAAAGGCCTCCTTAAATATGTGTCTCATTGTAGAAATTATCAAGTGGAAACGCGGGATTTTTGTAAAGTATTTTTCATCCCATGTATTTGATTGTCGACGATAATCCCAACTGCGGGGGAGAGGAACGCGTGTTCGCCGAATCAGGTGAAAAACGCCCGGTCCAAAAAGTCCAGGTTGATTCTCCCGACGGGATCCCCGTCTGGTGCGAGGTGACCGGCGTGGAGGAAGGCGGCGTTTTTGTCCCCGCGGTCGCCACGCGAGTGGAGGACTCTTCGGATGGAACTGCCTGGCTCATATACGGCGGGCTTTGGGGAATTCGGCTGAGAATGACCCCTTCTTCCCCTTGGTCTCTCAACGACAAAACCCAGTGGGGACGGCCGTTTTTGGTCCTCGATGGCTCGGGCGCCGGGATAAAATTTACCGACCAACGATGAAATTTCAATGTTTCCAGAGCTTGTCTTTATATAGGTAATAGGCCGCGCGGGGTTGCCGAAGAAAAGGGTCCCGGCCTTCTCCCTGTGAAATAATGCCGTACCATTCCTCGGAAGCCCAACCGTCCGGAAATGGCATGGCGCTGTCTTTGGTGGTTTCGTGGGTGTCCCACCCCCCTTGGTTGCTCTTCCACCATTCGTCCAAGTATTCGAATATGACGCCGCCGATGGCGTTTCCTTCGGTCGGATGGCCGGCGGTGTGAAATTCAATATCGTTCCAATTTCCCTCGTGATAATCCGCCTGGGCTTTTTCGTTCTCCTGGTCTTTCCGGGAATCGTAAGCGTCGCAGCCGTACTCCGTGATGAGGAGCGGCCGGTCAAAGGTTTCCTGGACCGATTTCCACAAACCGCCAAAGCCGGAGGAGCCGCGGTACGCGTTGGCGCCGAAGATATCGACGTGCGGCGCAAATTTCGCATGCTCCTCCAAATTGACCAGATCCAAGTTTCCAACCGCCACCGGATGGTCCGGGTCCAAACGATGGATCATCTCGGCGATTTCGTCGACGAATTTTAAATACGCCTCAACTTGCACGGAGGCCTTGGTGCGCGTGGCGTTGACGCCGCTATAATCCGCCGGCATCAAATTTTCATTTCCGAGCAGCCACATCAGGACGTAGGGTTCCGTCCGATGGTCCATTACGTAATCCTTGATAATGGTGCGCATGTTTTCCAACTGGACCGGGTTGGTGTAGTCGGTGCCTTCGTCCCACAATGCGCCCGACCCCACGGTATAAGCTCCGAGAAACTCCCCCATGATGCAGGAGATGCCGTAGGTGTGATACAAATCGCGCAAAACCTCTTTTTTGAACACGCCGGGGTTGTATTCGGTGCCGTCTCCCGTGCGGTAGAGGCGGATGGCGTTTACCCCCATCTCTTTCATGAGCTCAAAATCCCCCACGTTCGGCTCGTCCGAATCCTGCACGCCGTTCCGGTTTTTATCGACCCAGGTGTCATAGGGAGCGTCGGCTTTCCCGTTCTCGTCGGTGTCGTCGGTCATCCAATGCAACCCGTAGGCCGAAATGTGCTGGCCCACCGGCGTCGGGTTGTAGGTCATCCCGTGGACCACCATCGTCGTTCCGTCGACTCGGAGCTGCCATTGCAGGTTTTCGTATTGGACCAATTGGACGCGTCCATATCCGCGCTGGTTGATTATTTTCAGTTTCGATAAATCCACCGGTGCGGGCGGGCCCCCCCGCACCCATTTCCCCGGATCGATCACGAAAATATCGTTGTCAAGATTGGTGTCGTTCCCATTGATGACTTTGAACCGGGCGCCTTGCAGTTGGGTACCGATTTCCATGTGATGTTGAGTCAGGGACTGGATGCGTCCCAACGCCTCCGACCCGACGTACCAAACAAAAGAATGGTCCGCCGACCAACACGCTTCCCTTGGGAAAAAAACCAAAACAGCGTAATAAGCCTTGAGCGCTTGCGTGATGTGTCCGCCTTCCGCCAACGCCTGACCGGTGAAGAGAAGTTTGGCGCCGGGGCCCACGTCGCGCGCCTGGGTCCAGGCATAGAAATCCGATTCCGGGTCCCCCGATTGCACGTGGTCCCAAGGAGAAACAGGCGACGGGTTTTTCTTTTTCCACGCGAAAAAGCCGGGCTCTTTAAAAATGTCGCTTCCGTTGGGATAAAGCCCGGCGCCCATGGCCTTGGCCAGACCAAAGCGGTCGTGAATTTTGAATTTGTAATCGTTGGCGCCCCGCCCGGTGAAAGAACCGAATTTGGCGAAGTCGAAGGGGAAAGGCGCGCCGGTGTTTTTCAGAGGGAAAACCGGCTTGGAAGGTTCGGCGGCAAATGCGTTAAGACAACAAAAAAGAAGGACCAAGACCAAAGGGGTTATGACTTGACCCCTTTCTCGCCTATTTGCCACCGCAGCTCTCCCGGATGATCAGTTCCGGCGCCGGGATTTCACTGGCTATATTATTTTGGACCAACGGCGTTTGAATTTTTTTCATCACCCATTTGGTGGCCGCCTCCGCCATCGTCCGGATGTCGTATCGCACCGTGGTCAAAGGCGGGTTGGTCCACGCCGACATGTCCAAATCGTCCATGCCCACCACCGCCACATCACCCGGAATCCGTTTTCCCAGCGCTTGCAGCGCCCGGAGAACACCGTAAGCCATCACGTCGCTCCCCGCGAAAATGGCCGTCGCGCCCGCCCGGAGAATCCCCTCCACCGCCCGGGCCGATTGGTCCATTTCAAAATTTCCCCGGACCACCCAACTTTCCTGAACCAACAGGCCCTTCGCCTTCATCGCCTCACGATAGCCGCGCTCGCGGTCCCGCCCCATGGAAATATCGGGGGAACCCGCCACGTGCCCGATGTTTTTGTGGCCCAACGCAATCAAGTGGTTGACCGCCATTTTCGCGCCGCCGACGTTATCTCCGACGGCTGTGATCAGGTTCACACCATCGGCGGTGCCGCCGACCAACACAAACGGATAAGGCTCCTTTTCCATCTCGGTCAGAAATCCATCGGAGACGGAAGCCGCCAAATAAATCATGCCGTCGGCGCTTTGTTCCTTCAGCACCCGCAAGTAATACTTACGGGAGAGAAAAACTTTGTTGGCCGCTTCCACGACCATCTTATAACCCGCCGGCTGGGTTTGGGCATGGATCCCCTCAAGCGCTTGATAATAAAACGATTTGTTCCGCACAAACGCCAGCTCCGGCAACACCACGCCGATGTTCCGCGACACCCGCCGCGCGAGGCTGCGGGCCAAAACGCTCGGGCGGTATTCCATCGCTTTAACCGCTTGAAGGACCTTCCGGGCGGTGTCTTCGGGAATCCGGGTGTCGCCGGACAAAACCAGGGAAACCGTCGAGATTGAAACGCCGCAGCGGGCGGCGACATCCCGCATGCGGACGCGTCGGCGAGAGAGAGGTGTGGGTAACGTCATTTTTTAGCTCCCGTGGGCAAGAAGTGGAATGTCGTTTTTGTTGATGCGGCTCAAACGGCGGTGTTCCGCCCGGAGGATCGCCGTCACATCGGTCACAGCCGACTCCAAATTGTCGTTCACCACAAGATAATCATAATGGGACAAATAAGAAAGCTCCTTCTTCGCGTTTTGGATCCGGACGTCGATGGTGTTGGAGTCGTCGGTCGCCCGTTTGGTCAGTCGTTCCCGGAGCGCATCCCAACTGGGAGGAACGACGAAGATAAATATCCCCTCAGAGAAAATTTTCTTGACCGAAAGCGCCCCTTGCGGATCGATGGTTAAAATCACGTCTTTGTTCTCGCTCATCTGCTTTTCAAGGGAAGAGAGCGGGGTCCCGTAATAATGGCCGTGCACCACCGCCCATTCGAGAAATTCTCCGACTTCGATCTTCCTTTTGAACTCATCGGCCGAAGTGAAATGGTAGTTGACGCCGTCCTTCTCGCCGGGCCGGGGAGCCCGCGTGGTGCAGGATATGGATAGAACGGCCGACGGGTTCTCCTCAACAATGCGGGTGGCGATGGTGGACTTTCCAGCCCCCGACGGAGCGGACAAGACGATGGGGATGCCTCGCTTTTGGGTCCCTTTCTTCGGGGAGGAAAGCTTCATAGGCGTGATCGTATTACTTTTACGTTCTCCTGAAAATCGTCCGGGAGCTTGGCATCAAATTGCATCGCCTTCCCGGTCCCGGGGTGTTTCAACTCCAGCCGGGCCGCATGCAGCATTTGCCGCTTCACAAAATCAAATTCCTTTTCCTGCGCGCCATACACATGGTCGCCCAAAATGGGGTGCCCGTATTCCGACAATTGAACGCGCAGCTGATGGGTCCGTCCGGTGAGAGGATGAAGCTCGACCAGACTGGCCGCCTCGTTAAACCGCTCCAACACCTTAAACTTCGTGCTGGCCCATCGACCCGAGGAAGAGGACACGGCGAAACGTTGCCGCAAACCCGGGTGGCGGGCGATGTGGCATTCGAGCGTGCCTTCCTTGGCTTTCACCGAACCTTTCACCAAGGCCAGATAAGTTTTTTTGGTCTGGCGGCGCGCGAACTGTTTGGACAGGTCCGCGTGAACTTCCGGTGTTTTGGCCATGACAATGACGCCGCTGGTGTCGCGGTCCAACCGGTGGACCAAACCGGGGCGGGCGTCGTCCGGCCAAATCTGGCCGGCCAGAAATGGCTCGACCAACTCCACCAGACTTTTTCCATCGGTATGACCCACCGACGGATGGACCACCATTCCCGACGGTTTGTTTATCACCAGCAGCGAATCGTCTTCGAATAGGATCGGAAAAGGAAGCGGGACCTTCGCCCGTTTGATCACCGGGGCCGCCACCGGCCATTCGATGGTGATCAGTTGCTCGCGTCTCAACTTGTGGTGCGGGGAAACCGGATGCTGGTCCACCAACACATTTCTTTTGTTGATCAGGCGCTGAAGGCGGGTGCGGGACCAAGCCGGGTATCGGGTCGCCAGAAAAAGATCGAGGCGGCCTTCATCCGCCGCTTCAACTTTGAAGCTGGAATTAGACGGTTTTCTGGCGGCGGACATATGTTGCGAGCACGACGCCCGCCCCCATCATGATCAAGGCGATAATTTGAGCGGGAGAAAATCCATGTACAAACGTTCCGCGATCGTCTCCCCGAAGGAACTCCAAGAAAAACCGAAGCAACCCGTATCCCAACAAATAATACGAGGTGATCACGCCCAGTTTCGGTGAACGCTTGCCCAAACCCCAAGCGCCGAGAAAAAGCGCGAGCGTGCCCAAGGATTCGTAGATTTGCGTGGGATAAAGCGGAACATTCAACGGGGCGAGGGAGTCGGGATTGGAATAGACCACGTGAAAAAAAGATGTCGTCGGTTTTCCGAAACAGCAACCGGCGGCGAAACAACCGAGCCGGCCGATCGCGTGGCCGAGCAGAAGAGGCGCCGAGAACGCATCGGACAAAAGAATGAAGGGCAGCTCGTGAAACCGGGCGTAAATCGCGAGCGCCAAAAGCCCCACCACCACGCCGCCGAAATAAACCAAGCCGCCCTCCCAAATTCGAAAAAACGAGAGAGGATGCGCGAGAAATTCGTCCCATCCTTCGAACACGAAATAAAAAATCCGCGCCCCCACGATGCCGGAGAGCATCAAGTACAAAACCAGATGATCGAGCATGCGGACCGGCAATCCCAGCCGGTCGAACTCAGCCGTCGCGTACGAGAACGCCGCCAGGAAACCGAAGGCCACCAGCAAACCGTAAGTGTGCAGGGTGATGGGACCGAGATGAAAGAGAATTGGGAACATAAAAAATTATTCCGTCCTTTTGAGGCCGTGCAGGATCAACAACCCCGCCCCCACGCAAATCGCCGAATCCGCCACATTGAACGCCGGCCAATGGTGTGGGCCGATATAGAAATCAAAAAAATCAGTGACGCGCGCTTGAAGGACCCGATCGGTCAAGTTCCCGGCGGCGCCGCCCAGGATCCCCGCCAACACCAATGTGGTGAAACGATCTTTCGAACGGGACCGCACCGCCATCCACACGAGAAGAGCGGTGAGGGCGGCCCCCGCGATCAGGAGCAGATGGTTCATTTGCTGCAGCATCCCGAACGCAATGCCGGTGTTCTCGACATGCGTCAACGAGAAAAATGGGAGCAGTCTGATTTCGGCGCCGAGCGGCATCGCCCTGCGCACCCAAAATTTACTGAAGAGGTCCGAGGCGTAAATCATTAGAAAAATTCCAAAAAAAGCACTCATAACAACAGGCAAAGACGAGATCCTTCGCTTCGCTCAGGATGACAGAATTTTTTTAGCATCATGCCAATTTCAATATTACTTTAAGGCAGCGGGCGCAAAGCGCCGGATGCTCGGAATTTGATCCCACGTCGGGGCGGTGGCGCCAGCAGCGCTCGCATTTGCGGTTGGCGGTGGCGTCGATCACGACCGCCTCTTCCGATTCAATTTTCCCATTGATATGTACTTCCGACATTTGGAGGATGAACGGCCAGTCTTCAATCTTACCGACGAGCTCGCGCTGGTCTTGGTTTAATTTTTCCGGATTGATGCGGACCGAGGCCTCCTGGGATGATTTGAGAACGCCCGCTTTTCGCTGTTTGTCCAAAATATCGTTCACGAGGCCCCTGATTTCCAATATCTTGAGCCATTTGTCGTTCAACGCCTGATCAAAGGGGAGCGAAGGAAGCGCGGAAAATTCGTCCAAGAAAACGCTTTCGGCAAGATTCCCATCGGAGGTCTTGCGCAGTTCGAGGAAACTTTCTTCCGATGTGAAGGACAACAGCGGCGCCAGGCAGACCGCGAGCCCGCGCGTCAATTGATGGAACGCGGTTTGCGCGCTCCGCCGGCGCGGCGAGGAAAGCGCCTCGCAATACAGCACGTCTTTCACGGCGTCCAAATAAAAACCGGACAGCGTGACCGCGGCGAACCGGTTTAACTCGCTTAAAACCGCGTGGAACTGATAATCCTCGTAGCCTTGGATGACTTTGGATTTGACTTCTTCAAAGTGGACCAGGATCCAACGGTCGATCTCTTCCATTTTTTCCGGCGGCACGCGGTCATTCGCCCAGGAGAAATCAGCGGTGTTCTGCAGCAAAAACCGGAAGGTGTTCCGGAACCGGCGGTACACGTCCACCATGTGTTTCACGATGTCTTGCGAGAGGCGGACGTCCTCGCGGTAATCGCTCATCGCCACCCACAGCCGCAAAATGTCGGCGCCGTATTTCTCGATGATTTCCTGCGGCGCGATCACGTTGCCCATCGACTTGGACATCTTGTGGCCTTTCCCATCGACCACGAACCCATGCGTGAGCGCCACGTTGTAAGGCGCCTTGCCGCGGAGGGCCACGGAGGGGATCAAAGAAGTTTGAAACCAACCGCGGTGCTGATCGGAGCCTTCCAAATACATCACGGTTTGCGGTTTCGGGTCGGGCCAATTTTCCTCGACGACGGCGCGCCAGGAAACGCCGGAGTCAAACCACACATCGAGGATGTCCAATTCCTTTTCAAATTCCGTCCCTTGGCACTTGGCGCACCTTCCCGGTAAACCTTCCAACAATTCCTCGACGGGTTTTTCGTACCAGGCGCTGCCGCCTTGCTTCCGGATGAGCTCCGCCACACGCGCATTGAATTTTTTGTCGGAAAGGGGCTCCCGGCATTTTTTGCAAAACAGCACGGCGATCGGCGCCCCCCAATGCCGTTGGCGCGACAAACACCAATCGGGCCGGGTCTCCACCATCCCTTTGATCCGGTGCACGCCGTACGCCGGCTCCCACTTCACCGAATCGATTTGCGCCAGCAATTGTTTTCGAAAATGATCGTCGACCCGCAGGAACCATTGTTCCGTGGCGCGGAAAATAATCGGGTTCTTGCAGCGCCAACAGTGGGGATACGAATGCGTGAACTCGAAATGGGACAAAAGGTTGTCGCCCAGAAGCCGCATCACTTCCTTGTTGGCGTCCTTGAGGACATGTTTTCCGATGAGCTCTTCCACGCCCACGGTTTTATCGAACATCCCGCGCTCATCCACCGGCGAAACCGTCTCCAACCCGTACGCCTGACCGACGGAAAAATCCTCCATGCCGTGCCCGGGTGCGATGTGTACGATCCCGGTGCCGTCTTCCATGGTCACATAGGTGGCGTTCACGACGCGCGACTCGCGTCCGTGGAGGGGATTCGAGGCCTTTAAGCCCAGAGCCTCTTTCCCTTGAAATCGAACCCCCGAAGTTATGACCGGGCCGCCCCATTTTTTTTCAAGAATTTTGGAAATGTTATCTTTCAATTTTTCCGCGACGATGTAACCGGCGCCACCGGCTTCAAGAACGACGTAATATTCTTGGGGGTGAAACGCCAAGCCAGTGTTGGCTGGAAGGGTCCACGGCGTGGTGGTCCAAATCAATACATAAAAAGCCATGTCATTCTGAGCTGAAGGCGAAGGATGACAATGAAGGGCGAGAGACGCAACGGATTCAGGTTTCAATTGAAACCGCACGTAAACCGAATCCGATTTTTTGTCGGCGTACTCCACTTCGGCCTCGGCCAAAGCGGTTTCGTCGTAGGCGCACCAATACCCGGGTTTGAGGCCTCGATAGACGTACCCTTTCTCACGCAGATCGAAAAATGTCTCCACGATGCTCGCCTCGTATTCTTTCGAGAGCGTTAGATACGGGTTTTCCCAATCGCCCAACACGCCCAACCGCTTGAAATCCGCCCGTTGTTTATCGACGAAAGAAAGCGCGTAGCCGGCGGCTTTCTCGCGGAGCTCAATGCGCGTCACTTGGTGCTTGTTCTTGCCCAATTGCTTGAACAGCGCGTGCTCGATCGGCAAGCCGTGGCAATCCCAGCCCGGCTTGTAAGGCGAATAGAACCCCGCCAATGTTTTGTATTTGACCACGAAGTCCTTTAAGATTTTGTTGAGCGCGTGGCCCATGTGGATGTCGCCGTTGGCGTAGGGAGGTCCGTCGTGCAAAAGAAAGAACGGCCGGCCTTTCCCCTTCCGCTCTATTTTTTCCGTGAGGCGCGACTTCTCCCACTCCGCCAGCATCGCAGGCTCGCGCGTGGGAAGGTCGGCTTTCATAGGAAAGTTAGTCTGTAGAAGGTTTACGGTTTTCGAATAATCCATTTTTTTAGGTCCTGAGGCTTCACCACGCCGTGCTCCGTCACGATCGCGGTGATCAAGCGCGCCGGCGTCACGTCGAACGCCGGGTGGCGGGCTTTGGTTTGCTTGGGCGCGATTTGAATGCCCCTCCAGTTCACCACCTCATCGGACGAACGCTCTTCAATGGGAATATCTTTCCCTGATTTAATTTTTAAATCGAGCGTTGAGGTCGGCATCGCCACATAAAACGGGACGCCGTGATATTTGGCCAGGACCGCCAGGCCGTAGGTGCCGATTTTGTTGGCGGTGTCGCCGTTCGCCGCCACGCGGTCGCATCCGACGATCACGGCCGACACTTTTTCCGTGTTCATGAAATGCGCGGCCATGTTGTCGGTGATTAATTCGTGAGGAATTCTCATTTGGACCAACTCCCACGCCGTCAAGCGAGCGCCCTGCAAATAAGGCCGCGTCTCATCGACAAAAACTTTTTTTACTTTTCCTTGCTTAAACGCTTCTCCGATAACCCCGAGCGCGGTCCCCACCCCGGCGGTGGCCAAAGCGCCGGTGTTGCAGTGCGTGAGAACCACGGAATTTTTCCGGAACAACCGCGCCCCGTGCCGCGCCATGGCTTTGTTGACGGCCAAGTCTTCCCGGGTGATCCGTCGGGCTTCTTCTAGAAATTTCGAGGGCGGAACTTTGAGCATCCTGTCCACCGCCCAGGCCAAGTTCACCGCCGTCGGACGCGCGGCCTTCAACAAATCCGCGGCCCTTTTCAAAGGTTGGGAATTGCGCGCGGCCAGCGCCATCCCGTAGGCGGCTACGCAGCCGATCGCAGGCGCACCGCGCACCGACATGTTGCGAATGACTTCCGCGACGTCTTGGTGCGTGCGGCAGAGGGTGTATTTGATTTGGCGAGGGAGAAGGCGTTGATCGAGAACCGCAAGGCGGTTGTGACGCCAAGTGAAAGCTGCAACGGCCATGGGTTTGATGTTTTAAGGAATCGACTCCATGATTTCTTCGAGCTCTTCTTCCGGACGACCTTCGATCTCGACGGTTTTCTCTTTGCCTTTTTCGCCCCGGAGGATCTTTACATTGTCGTCGGTCACATCAAAAAATTCGGAAAGAAACTCC
>Ga0207150_1117_pt1 | contig 16210 bp, 18 predicted proteins | sample Alteio_BWMinHeat_32_FD_153526 | JGI IMG/M metagenome (GOLD analysis project Ga0207150, IMG submission 153526) | Enriched cells from forest soil in Barre Woods Harvard Forest LTER site, Petersham, Massachusetts, United States -... | ecosystem: Environmental > Terrestrial > Soil > Temperate forest >...
GTCAGTCTTGTCGAATCGGTCAAACAAAAGGTCGATAAGAAAGAAGCCGATAAAATGGCGAAAAAATTGCAATCCGGCAAACGATTTGATTTTAACGATTTCTTATCGCAATTAAATCAGATGAAAAAAATGGGCAGCATGCAATCATTAATGGATAAATTGCCGGGTTTTGCCAAAGTACCGAAGGGTGCGGCTGCGATGATGGATGATAAAGTGATCGTGCAAATGGAAGCGATTATTTTATCGATGACGCAAAATGAAATTTATGGGATTGATTTGGATGAAGAATGGGATGTGATTCTTGAGAAAATTATGCAGAGCACGCATGCGTATTTGCCTGTATATCGTGAACACATTGATAAAATAAAAGGAATGCTGACATTGCGTCATGCGCTCGTGATGTTGCGCAATGAGAATGTTGAAAAAACAGATTTGTTGAAGTTGCTTCAAGAAGTGTATTTCATTCCGGAAGGTGTTTTGCTGCATCAGCAGGTATTGAGTTTTCAACAAGAAAAACAACATGTCGGATTAATTGTCGATGAATATGGTGATATTCAAGGCATGTTGACGTTGCGTGATTTGCTCGAAGAAATTGCCGGTGATTTTGCGATGAGCGCTGTCGAAATCGAACGATTTATATCGACGCAAGAAGATGGCAGCGTATTGGTAGATGCCAGCATTAGTATTCGCGTGTTAAATCGTTTGGCACAGTGGCATTTACCCGTGAATGGTCCGCGTACGTTGAGCGGATTAATTGTTGAGTATCTTGAAAGTATTCCAAAAAGTGCAGTTTGCGCAAGTATCAGCGGTTATCGTATCGAAGTATTATCTATTTCTCATAATACGATTCAGCAAGTGCGTGTGTGGCCGAAGGTGTAAAAACACGGTATTGATTTAGATCGCAACTCAGATACGATGTTTTTTTAGACTTTGGAGCATGGTATGAAAAAAAATTTAATTACACAGTTACATAATGGATTTGAAAGTGCAGCAAAAGATGAAAATGGCATAGAATTTTGGTATGCGCGTGATCTACAAAAACTGCTCGGTTATGAAGATTGGAAAAAATTTTATTAAGGTTGTTGAAAAAGCAAAGGAAGCATGTTTAAACGCTAAATATAGGCATCCGGATCATTTTTCCGACGTCGGAAAAATGATCCCAGTTGGGAAGGGTGGGCAACGAGAAATAGATGATATTAAGTTAACTCGCTACGCATGTTATTTGATCGCTCAAAATGGCGATCCGAAAAAAGATCAAATCGCGTTTGCGCAAACATATTTTGCGATCCAAACACGAAAACAAGAAATTATTGAACAACGAATTTCTGAAATTGAACGATTACAAGAGCGGGAAAAACTATCTCAATCAGAAAAACAGTTGTCGGGAATTTTATTTGAACGTGGAGTGGATAGCGAAGGGTTTGGACGTATTCGTAGCAAAGGTGACAAGGCGTTATTTGGCGGAAATTCAACACAACAAATGAAAAACAAATTAAAGGTGCCAAATAACCGCGCACTCGCTGATTTTTTACCAACAATTACAATAAAAGCGAAGGATTTTGCAAATGAAATTACATCCTTTAATACGGTTCGCGATAATTTAAAAGGTGAGCATTTTATTTCAGACGAGCATGTTAAAAATAACGCTGATATTCGCAAATTACTTAAAAAGAAAAACATTGAGCCTGAGAATTTACCACCAGCTGAAGATATTAAAAAAGTGCAGCGTAAGATTAAGCTAGAGACTAAGAAACTGGGCAAATCAATAAGTCAGCGTATTTGATCTGTGAAGCAAAAAACACATGCGTTGACCTTGCTCGAATGCTTGCTTGTGATGTCTATCTCGCTAATTTTATTATTTTCAGCGAGCATGGCGTATCGAGAATTCGTGCATCAAAATCAATTATCCACGCTGGTGAATACTTTAACGGATGCGCTGGAATATGCGCGCGACGAAGCGATTACGTTGGATACCACGATCACGCTTTGCCCGAAAAATGCAGAGGGAAGTTGCGGATCAAATTGGCAGCAAGGTCAATTGATTATCGATAAAGAAAATCAACGGGTGTTGCGTGTGTTGCACGCAATGCCAAAGCAGTATCAATTATTGTGGAAGAGCACATTGGGAGATTCGAGCCATTTGCAATGGCGTTCCGATGGGTTCACACGTGGTCAGCAAGGTAGTTTTTTTATTTGTGCGACAAAGGGACCCTCTGCTCAAATTATTATTTTACGAACCGGACGCTTGCGCGTTGTAACAGGAAAAATTTCAAGATGTGAGCGGGTGATTTGACGACAGCTTCATGTTACATTTACACCTCATTGTGATTAGAGTTAACAGGGGTAGATGTTGAATACGCGATTAATGTTGTTAGGGCCGCCTGGCGCTGGAAAAGGAACGCAAGCGCAATTATTGGTGTCGCATTTTCAGATCGTTCAAGTGTCGACGGGCGATATGTTGCGGAGCGCGATGCGGGACAATACGCCGTTAGGCCAAGCGGTAAAACAGGTTGTTGACGCGGGCGCTTTGGTTTCAGATGATATTATTATTAATTTAGTAAAAGATCGCATTGCAAAACCGGATTGCGACAATGGATTTTTATTCGATGGATTTCCTCGTACGATTGCACAAGCGGATGCATTGCGTGATTCGCACGTGCATTTGGATCACGTGATTAATATTGAAGTGCCGGATGAAGATATTATTACACGGATGAGCGGACGATTGGTGCATGCGGCATCCGGTCGTGTTTACCACAATCTTTTCAATCCGCCGAAAAATCCAGGGCTTGATGACATCACGAACGAACCATTAATTCAGCGACAAGATGATCATGAAGATACGGTGCGAAAACGTCTGGCAATTTATCATAAACAAACTCAGCCGCTATTAAAATATTATCGTGAATGGGCAATGTCGGGTGATCCGCTTGCGCCGAAATATCATCGCGTGTCTGGGATTGGAACGCCTGATGAGGTGCAACAAAGAATATTGAACGCTGTAAAATAATCTGAAGCGACAACAAGGGAGTGTCAATATGCCAATCAAAGAACTGACAATAAACAACTTCGATCAAGCACTCGAATCACACGATTTACTCGTTATTGATTTTTGGGCTTCGTTCTGTAGTCCTTGCAAAGCATTCGAAAAAATCATGTCGACGGTGTCGATTGAGTATCCCAATGTGACGTTTGCAAGTGTGAATATCGAAAACGAAAAAGTACTCGCTGAAGAATTTGCAGTGCGTTCAGTTCCATTCGTAATGATCATTCGAAATCGTGCAGTGGTGTATGCGGAGTCGGGTTTGTTGTCTGCATCGTCATTGCGTGAATTGTTGGATCAAGCGAAAAATCTATAATAGATAGTTCAGAAGCGCCAGCGGAAGCTGGCGCGAAATTAAATAGCCCCGCGCAGCGGCAATAAAAAAGCCGCTCATGAGCGGCTTTTTTTCTAACTAAAGCAAGATTATTTTTTTGCTTTAGCTGGACGGCCTCTGCGTTTAGCAGGACCTTTTTTCGCTTTAACAGCAGTTTTTCTTTTTGCTGTTTTACGTTTTTTAGCTACTTTCTTTTTCGCTTTAGCTGGTTTCTTAGCTTTAGCTACTTTAGCTTTTTTAGCTGTCTTAGCTTTCTTAGCTGTTTTACGTTTCTTTGCTGGCATTTTATTTCTCCCTAAATTTATAAAACTTAACGTTTAAAAAAAAACTACATTTTTATTTTACAATGAAAATCAATAAGATCAAACTTTTTGATCATCTTTTTATCGATTTTCGTCTTTTTAATCATTTTTTTGAATATTTTTGTGTTTGTGATAGTGTTTATGACGTCTTTTTTATTAATTTGGGAGTGAAATGATGTTTGGAAGCGTAAATTTTTTAATTAAATTGTGTGTCACGAGTTTGTTTTTTGTTATTTTTGCAACGAATGCATTCGCATTAACTGCAGTAAATACAAATTCTGTCGTTGGATATTGGCAAACGATCGATGGAAAAACAAAAAAACCATCTTCGATTATCGAAATTCAACAACAGGGTCAATTTTTCGAAGGTAAGATTGTGAAAACCTTCTCTGTTCCAGGCAAAAAACGCACAACACTTTGCACTACTTGCACTGGTTCTCAAAAAAATAAACCTATTTTGGGTCTGACAATTATTAAGAATATGCAATGCGTGCCGGGTTCTTGTGCGCATGGTACGATTTTAGATCCGCGCAGTGGGAAGATATATCATGCGACGATGGAGCTGATAAACAACGGTCAGGAATTAAAAGTGCGTGGCTATGTCGGCATGCCTCTATTCGGCAAAACCGTTATTTGGAAACGTGACCACTAAGCATCAAATATGAACCTTCGAGGTATATTTAAAATTTGATCGCTGAATAAAATTATAGGATCATTTATGCTGCCGCATAGTTTCGTATTTTCTTTATTTATCATTTTTGCTGGCGCTGCGATTGTTTCGACGTTAGCATTGTTAACGCGACAGTCGTTGTTAGTAGCTTATCTGCTGTTGGGATTATGTTTGGGTCCTTATGGATTGCATTGGGTCGGTAATGCGGAATTGGTGCGGCGCATTGGTGAGATTGGTATTATTTTCTTGTTGTTTTTGCTGGGTCTTGATTTGCCGCCGCAAAAATTACTTCATATGTTTAAAAAGATCAGCATTATTGGCATTACCAGTTCGCTGATCTTTTTTGTCGTTGGCTTTGTGCTTGCCAGACTATTTAGATTCACCGAAGTTGAGTCGATTATTATTGGCGGCGCGATGATGTTTTCAAGCACCATCATCGGTATTAAATTATTGCCAACCACTGTTTTGCATCATCAACATATTGGTGAGGTGATGATCAGCGTGTTGTTGTTTCAAGATATTATCGCCATCATTGGATTGACCGCATTGCATGCTGTTGTGTCGAATCAAATCGTGAGTAGAGAACTCCTTTTTGTATTGATCTCGTTTCCAGGCCTATTAATTTTTGCGTATTTATTCCAGCGATTTGTATTGATGGGATTGTTAAAACGCTTTAATCGCATCAAAGAATATTTGTTTTTGATCGCGATCGGCTGGTGTCTTAGCATGGCAGAATTGGCGCGCGTGCTGCACTTATCGGTTGAAATGGGCGCGTTCGTGGCGGGTGTTGGTTTGGCGAGTAGTTCGCTCGCTATTTATATTGCCGAAAGTTTAAAGCCTGTCCGAGATTTTTTCTTGGTATTGTTTTTCTTTTCGGTGGGGGCGAGTGTCGATGTGCGTCAGTTTGGCGCTATCGCGTTGGCAGCAATTGTGATGACGATTGTGTTTACTGTATTAAAGCCACTGCTTTACCGTTATTTGTTAATAGGTGTGAGTGAACAACCGTCGATGTCGTGGGAAGTGGGCATGCGGCTCGGACAAAATAGTGAGTTTTCTTTGATTATTGCGGCGATTGCTTTTGAGGAGCATTTGATTAGCATGGGTGCGGACACCTTGATACAAGCAATCACGATATTAACTTTTGTTATTTCTTCGTATTTAGTCGTGCTAAAATATCCTACACCAGTCGCATTGAATGATCGGTTGCGGAGAGATTAATTTTAATGGAGTGAAACTTATGTCTTTCATCGTGATTTTAGCTTGCATAGCAGTACAATGGTTTTTAAATCTCGGCAGCACCGCTTATCAATTTCAGTGGGCAGGTGGATATGTTTCTTGGATGCGTCGGAAATTTTCTGCGTTAGCGCAAGGTCATGCATTGTTTGGCGTACTATTATTAGTGCTGCCGGTCGTGATTGCGGCGAGTTTGGTTTTTACGATCGTATATCACTTGCTCGGACACGTCGGATATCTCGTACTGAGTTTATTATTATTGTGGTATTGCATCGATGCTGTGATTTTAAAACAATCTTCTGCGTCATCGACATCCGCTTTGTTTGTGCAAAGCTATCAAAAATTATTCGCGCCACTGTTTTGGTATTTCGTTTTTGGACCGGTTGGTTTAGTGCTTTATGTCACGGTCGCAACGTTGCGCACGCAATTGTCGACAGAAAAATTCTTTGGTTTAACGTTGGGTGTTTTGGATTGGGTGCCAATTCGTATCGTTGGATTAACGTTCGCATTAGCCGGTAATTTCGGCGCTGTTTTCAAAGTGTGGGCGAAAAATGTATTCCAAAATGTCGCCGATAATCAAAATCAAGTGAAAGTCTATGGTGAAGCAGCGTTGTCGACGGATTCAACGGCATTCAACTTGGTTTTTCGTGCGATATTAATATGGTTGGTGATTATGTTGTTGATTACAGTCGCACATTGGTTTGGGTAGAAATTCAACTCTGTAGAGAGAAACGCCACTTTTTGCCGATCTTGCGTGAAAATTTTTTTTCGAAATGCTCATTGACTAACGTGTCAACTCCGCTTTCTCAAAAAATTTTTCACGCAATCTCGACAAAAATTGACGTTTTACCATATCAAGCACAAGCATCTATTTTGGCATCGCTTCCAGCAATAATTGAATCCCACTCCACGTCACCGAAACGCCAATCGCTAACAAAATAAACGCCGACAATGACGACACCATTGTCGCGCCCGTTTTTCCGAGCACTCTAAAAATCGTCGCGGCATAGCGATAGCAAAAGTATACCAAAACAAAAATCGCCATAATCGCCAGCGCAATTCCGCAATACTGATAAACCATATTGCTTTCTTGATGCGCTTTTGTCGCGAGCGCAATCGTGATCGCGATACTGCCCGCGCCTGCTGTGAGTGGCATTGTCAGCGGAAAAAATGCGAGTGACATCATGTCATCGCCATTGCTGTCTTTTGATCGAGGTTCTTCGCGCGGCGGATTCAACATGCGCCACGCAATCGAAAAAACCACAAAACCACCCGCAACGCGAATGTCTGCCGCTTGTAATCCAAAAAAACGCAGTAAATAAGGGCCAATCAGCAACGTACCCAATAACAGTGCTGTTCCATACAATGTTACCAGCGTCGCCAATTTTTTGCGTTGCTCATCGCTCGCGTATTTAGTCAATCCAAAAAATGGCGACGACATCGCAATGGGATTTACCATGGGAAATAAAGCGATAAAAGCGTAGAGGAAGTATTTGATGAGCATTGAATGTACCTTTAAGTGAGGAATCCTCCTAATCTTACACTTTTTCCCAATTCGTGCTATCTTTGCCGGCAAAAATGTGTAGAAAATGTTATCATTTCACGTTTAAGCGATTAGAATTTCGAGGAATTAATGAGCGAACCCAAGCAATTTCCCTTACAGGACTGCGATCCGCAAGAGACGCAAGAATGGAAAGATGCCCTGGATTCTGTGCTCGCATTTGAGGGAACGGATCGCGCCCAGTTTCTGTTGAAAACCTTGATGGCATATGCGAATAGCCAAGGATTATCAGCGCCCGGTGATGTGAATACACCTTTAGCAAACACAATTCCTGTTAGTCAAGAATCTAAAATGCCGCTCGCAGATATTCCGCTATTCGAAAAACTCACGAATGCGATGCGTTGGAATGCGATTGCGATGGTGATGCGCGCGGGAAAAATTTCCTCAGAATTAGGCGGACATATTGCCACTTTTGGTTCGAGTGCGACATTGATTGAAATTGGTATGCAATATTTTTTCCATGCCGAATCGAAAGATCATGGCGGCGATTTGATTTATTTCCAAGGTCACGCATCACCCGGTATTTACGCGCGTGCTTATTTGGAAGGTCGTTTGTCTGATAAACAACTCGACGGATTTCGCCAAGAAATTACGAAAGATGGATTGTCATCGTACCCACATCCATGGTTAATGCCGGATTTTTGGCAGTTTCCAACGGTATCGATGGGACTTGGTCCGTTGATGGCGATCTACCAAGCGAGCTTTTTAAAATATTTACATAACCGTGGATTTGCAAAAACTGCCAATCGCCGCGTATGGGTTTTTTGTGGTGATGGCGAATTAGGTGAACCAGAATCTTTAGGCGCATTAAATATTGCAGCGCGTGAACAGCTCGACAATTTAATTTTTGTGATTAATTGCAATTTACAAAGACTAGACGGACCAGTCTGGGGCAATGGCCAAATCATCCAAGAATACGAAGGCGTTTTTCGCGGTGCCGGTTGGAATGTGATTAAAGTCATTTGGGGTGGTTTGTGGGATACGTTATTTGAAAAAGATAAAGCGGGATTAATTGCACAGCGCATTACTGAATGTGTGGATGGTGAATTTCAAAAATTCTCCGGTAATGATGGCGCTTATTTACGTCAAGAATTTTTCGGAAAATCGCCTGAATTATTAGCATTAGTTGCGGAATATTCTGATGAACAATTAAAAGTCGGATTAATTGACGGCGGACACGATCCACAAAAAGTATATGCGGCATATGCAGCAGCTGTTGCAACACAATATAAACCCACTGTCATTTTGGCGAAAACTGTGAAAGGTTTCGGCATGGGAAAAAGCGGCGAAGCATTAAATGTTGCGCATCAAACGAAAAAAATGCCGGCCGAAGAATTAAAACATTTTCATGATCGCTTTGGATTAAATTTATCTACCACCGATATTGAAAAATTAAATTACTACAAACCCGAAAAAAATTCCGCTGAAATGAAATTTTTAAAATCGCAGCGCGAAAAATTAGGCGGTTCATTACCCGCGCGAAATCCCGCATGCGAAAAATTAGTCGTGCCAGAATTATCGGCCTTTCAGGCATTATTAGAAGATTCTGGCGAACGTCATATTTCAACAACGATGGCCTATGTGCGAATTCTCAGCGTGTTATTGAAAGATGCCAATATCAAAGATCGTGTTGTGCCAATTGTTGCCGATGAATCTCGCACATTTGGTATGGAAGGTTTATTCCGTCAAATCGGTATTTATTCGCCGTTCGGTCAACGTTATCAACCCGAAGATAAACATTTATTAATGTATTATCGTGAAGATGAAAAAGGTCAATTGCTGCAAGAAGGTATTTCTGAAGCGGGGGCGATGTCCGCGTGGATTGCTGCAGCAACGTCATATTCAACCAATCACGTGCCGATGATTCCATTTTATATTTATTATTCGATGTTTGGTTTCCAACGCTTCGGTGATTTAGTGTGGGCATCCGGTGATATGTGTGCGCGCGGATTTATTTTAGGCGCCACTGCAGGTCGCACAACATTGGCTGGCGAAGGTTTGCAACATCAAGACGGTCATAATTTTATGATGTTTGGCATGACTCCGAATTGCGTTTCGTATGATCCCACTTTCGCCTATGAATTAGCGGTGATTGTGCAAAATGGAATGCAACGCATGTATGCGAATCAAGAAAATATTTTTTATTACTTGACGTTGATGAATGAAAATTATCATCAGCCAGCGATGCCGCAAGGTGCAGAAGCGGGAATTTTGAAAGGGATGTATCAATTCAGTGGGAGTGGGAGTGGGAGTGGGAGTGTGAATTTGCTTGGCTCTGGAACTATCTTAACTGAAGTCATTAAAGCAGCTGATATTTTAGAAAAAGAATTTAAAATCAATGCTAACATTTGGAGTGTCACTTCATTCAACGAGCTCCGTAAAGACATGGACACGGTTGATCGTGAAAATCGCTTAAATCCCGCAGAAAATCGCAAATTATGTTACGTCGAACAATGCTTCAAAAATAATACATCACCCATCATCGCAGCAACCGATTACATGAAATTAAATGCGAATCAAATTCGTCCTGCCATTCATGTACCATATTATGTGTTAGGAACGGATGGTTTTGGACGCAGCGATACGCGCGAAGCGTTGCGCGATTTCTTTGAAGTGAATGCGAACATGATTGCTTACACTGCACTGTATGCATTATTTGAAGCAGGAAAAATCGATAAAAAAGCATTATTGGCCGCGCAGAAAAAATTAAATATTGATGCAAGTCGCGCAGAGCCAATGACAGTTTAATAGGAATTTATTATGAGCATAGAAATTAAAATCCCCGATATTGGCACCACGAATCAAGTCGACGTCATCGCCGTATTAATTAAAGTCGGTGATACTATTGCTGTCGAAACACCTTTGGTGACACTCGAAGGCGACAAAGCGAGTATGGATGTCCCATCTCCCGAAACCGGTGTTGTCGAATCGATCGCCATTAAAGTTGGTGACAAAGTGTCTGAAGGCTCTGTCATTTGCACGGTTAGTGGGAGTGGGGGTGGGAGTGCGAAAATAACACCGCGCTCTGAAGAAACTGCTGTCGCACCTGCTGCCACTACTACACCCGTTGCTAATTCTGCTTCTGCGATTTCTCCCACTCCCACTCCCACTTTCGCGGTTCATGCAAGTCCCGCAATACGTAGAATCGCCCACGAACTCGATATCGATCTCTCCAAAATCAAAGGCACCGGCGAAAAAAACCGCATCACCAAAGACGACATCAAAAATTATTTAACACGCGGAACATCGGGAAATACAGGCTTTTCTGTATTAGCACAACCTATTGTAGACTTTGCAAAATACGGCACCGTCGAATCACAACCCTTATCCAAAATTAAAAAAATATCAGGTAGCAATTTGCATCGCAATTGGGTTTCAATTCCACACATCACGCAATTTATCTTCGCCGACATCACCGAGCTAGAACAATTCCGTCAAGAAAGCAAAGATAAAGCTGCGAAAAAAGGTTTTAAATTAACACCGCTCGTTTTTATTATGAAAGCCGTCGTGTCTGCCTTAAGAAAATTCCCGAATTTTAATGCCTCGCTCGATCCAGCTGGCGAGCAATTAATTTTAAAAAAATATTTTCATATTGGTGTTGCGGTTGATACGCCGAATGGTTTAGTCGTTCCCGTGATTCGCGACGTCGATAAAAAAGGCATTTTTGATTTAGCGAAAGAATTAGAGGCAATCAGTAGCAAAGCGCGCGATGGAAAATTATCCATGACCGATATGCAAGGCGGTTGTTTTTCGATTTCGAGTTTAGGTGGTATTGGTGGTACTGCATTTACACCGATTATTAATGCGCCGGAAGTCGCAATCTTGGGTGTATCTAAATCCGAATTAAAACCAATTTATCAAGGCGACACTTTTGTACCGCGACTCATGTTGCCGTTGTCATTGTCGTACGATCATCGTGTGATCGATGGCGCAGAAGGTGCACGATTTGCAGTGTATTTGTCGCAGTGCTTATCAGATATTAGAACTTTATTATTGTAGGGGTAAATCATGAGTGAAAAATTACACGCTGAAGTCGTCGTTTTAGGAAGTGGTCCCGGTGGATACTCTGCCGCATTTCGTGCCGCAGATCTAGGCAAAAAAGTAATCTTGATCGAACGTTATCCCGTCATCGGCGGCGTGTGTTTAAACGTCGGTTGCATTCCATCCAAAGCATTATTGCATGTCGCAAAAGTGATTGATGATGCAAAAGACGCATCCGCACACGGTGTTGAATTCGGCGCACCAAAATTAAATATCGATAAAATTCGCGATTACAAATCCGGTATCATCAAAAAATTAACCAGTGGTTTAACCATGATGGCGAAACAACGTAAAGTTGAAATCGTCACAGGTGAAGGTCAATTTATTGATTCAAAAAAATTGGCAGTGACAAAAGATGGAAAAGTCACGGAAATTACTTTTGATAATTGTATTATTGCTGCAGGGTCATTGCCTGTGAAATTACCATTTATTCCCGAAGATCCGCGCGTTTTAGATTCAACCAGCGCATTAGAATTAGGAAAAACCGACGGCGAAATGTTAATTCTAGGTGGTGGCATTATTGGTTTGGAAATGGCGACTGTGTATCACTCACTTGGTGCAAAAATTTCTGTCGTCGAAATGATGGATCAATTAATTCCAGGTGCTGATCGCGATGTCGTCATGCCATTGCACAAACGCCTTGAAAAACGCTATGAAAGCATCATGCTTAAAACCAGCGTGACAAAAGTAATTGCTGCAAAAGATGGTTTATGGGTAACGTTTGAAGGTGAAAATGCACCTAAAGAAAATCCAAAACGTTATGATCGTATTTTAGTTGCAGTGGGTCGTCGTCCCAACGGTAAATTAATTGGTGCTGAAAAAGCGCGAATTAAAGTCGACGAACGCGGATTTATTTCCGTTGATAATCAATTAAAAACGAACGTACCAAACATTTATGCGATCGGTGATATTGTCGGAAATCCGATGCTCGCGCACAAAGCCTCTTATGAAGCCCACATTGCTGCTGAAGTCATCGCCGGCAAAAAACATTATTTCGATGCAAAATGCATTCCATCCGTTGCATATACTGATCCAGAAATTGCATGGGTCGGCATGACAGAAACGCAATCAAAAAGTAAGGAAGCGGCAGCGGGAGCTGCTGCGAAAATTCAGAAAGCCGTGTTTCCATGGGCAGCATCCGGCCGCGCATTATCCATCGATCGTACCGAAGGATTTACCAAATTAATTTTCGACGAAAAACATCGTGTAATTGGTGGTGCGATTGTCGGTGTGAATGCCGGCGAATTAATCGGCGAAATCACACTCGCGATTGAAATGGGTTGTGATGTGGAAGATGTTGCGCTCACTATCCATCCGCATCCGACATTATCTGAATCCATTAAAATGGCGGCAGAAGTGTTTGAAGGCACGGTAACGGATTTGTATGTGCCGAAGAAAAAAGAATAGTTGTGTATCTTTGATTGACGCAATATAATGATCATTATTGTGACCATTAAATTCATTTTAAGGTTCTATATTGATCATTATGAAAGCCAAAACCAACATGCTCTTACCGTCATTGCAGCGTATATTGTCAACTCTGGGCGAACAAATTCGTCTCGCACGTTTGCGTCGTCGCTTTTCAGCGTTGATGATTGCACAACGTGCCGGTATTTCGCGAAATACATTGCGTGCGATTGAACATGGCGAACCTACCGTTGCATTCGGCGCTTATGCGAGTGTGTTGCTCAGTTTAGGTCTTGAAAAAGATTTATTATTAATTGCAAAAGATGATGTGTTGGGTCGTAAACTCCAAGACGCGAATTTGCCAACTCGTGCACGCGCACCTCGTGTGCAGAGGCAAAAAAATCATGCGTAAAAAAAACATCTATGTTTATGCTGATTGGATTGGTTTATCAGAACCAACATTAATAGGCACATTGCATGTCATGCCATCACGCGGAAAAGAAATTTTTTCATTTGAATACGATATCGATTGGTTAAATAATCATGTGACGCACACGATTGATCCTGCATTGCAATTATTTCATGGTGTGCAATATCCATCGCAACATCAGGAAAACTTCGGTGTGTTTTTAGATTCGTCACCTGATCGTTGGGGTAGATTTTTGATGCATCGACGTGAAGCGCAGCGAGCACGAGATGAAAATCGAAAAGAAAAAAAATTATTGACTTCTGATTATTTGCTGGGCGTTTATGATGAATATCGCATGGGTGCATTGCGATTTAAAACTGAAAAAAACAGTGTTTTTTTAGATGATGATCGATTAACTGCTACACCACCTTGGACAGAACTGCGCGCCATTGAGTTCGCTTGTCTTTCGATTGAAAAAAAGGATGCTGAGAAAAAATTACATTATCAGCAATGGTTAAATATGTTAATTGCACCGGGCGGTTCATTGGGTGGTGCACGTCCCAAAGCTTGCGTCCTTGATAAATCACAACACCCCTGGATCGCAAAATTTCCACGACAAGGTGATGAGTATGATATTGGCGCATGGGAAATGGTTGTTCATCGTTTAGCACGGCATGCAAAAATTAGCGTACCGGATGCGAAAATTGAAAAATTTAATAGTCGCCATCATACATTTTTGAGTAAGCGTTTTGATCGTTGTAAATTAAAGCGCATTCATTTTGCATCTGCAATGACATTGCTGAATAGGAACGATGGTGATGATGCATCTGCAGGCGCCAGTTATTTAGAATTAGCGGAATTTATTTTACGTATGGGTGCTCGAGTTGAACAAAATTTGGAACAACTATGGCGCAGAATTGTTTTTAATATTTGTGTTTCCAATGTTGATGATCATTTACGAAATCACGGTTTTATTTTTGATTCTGCGTGTGGTTGGGTTTTATCTCCCGCATACGATATGAACCCAATTGCTAACGGTGATGGTTTGAAACTCAATATTTCTGAAACAGATAATTCTCAAGATTTGGAATTGGCTAAAAGTGTTGCAGGTATATTTCGAATTGCATCGAGCGATGCAGATAAAATAATTCGCGAAGTGATTCAGTCGGTAAAAACTTGGCGACTGGAAGCTGCAAAAATAGGCATTACTGTGAATGAGCAAAATCACATGGCGGCGGCATTTAGGATTGCAGAAATGGAATGAAATTTATCTGAATCCATTAAAATGGCGGCAGAAGTGTTTGAAGGCACGGTGACGGATTTGTATGTGCCGAAGAAAAAGGAATAGCGACAATAAAACTGAAATAAAGGAATTATGATGCTCTTGCGGCCTGGCTCGTCGAAGGTGGTTTATTTCGCACAAACTCTTCAATTTCATTGACTAAGTTCCCCACAGAAGAGGAAAAAGAAAGACGAGCTTCTGAATAGCGTGGATTTTCTTCTTTTATTTTTTGAAAAGTGTCAAGGGTAAGTGTTGATCCTTCTGTCAATAATTGTTTTGCTGCTGTTAATACCGTTATTTTATTCAGATGAAGTTCAACATCTTTAACGTTCTTGTTGAGCATTAGATTCAACACCGAGCAATTGATAGTGCGTTACCGATCTATCATTAACAACTTTCTCCAAGCGTTCTCTTTCATCCACAGTAAAAAGCGGCGCTGGAGAGTTAGGAACATCAAGATCCTTGTGTATTAACGTAAGCAATTCAGCGGTATTTCTCATATCATTCACTCACTTTCAACATTTCGTATTATCTCAGTATAGTTGTAATTTCTTAAAATACTCTTAAAGTCCAAAATTCCAGATGAGGTTCGGGGCGATCGAATCCGCTTTGCGCTCCACCTTGTTTCATGCCACCCAATCACACATACTACCATCACATAACCCTATGTGATGGCTCGAGGTGTGATGATGAAGCATCCGTTCAAACTATTTTTCACTTGTGTATCCGCGCTATTGTTAGCAAGTTGTTCGCATGTACCATCTTCGACTGCATTACCATCAACAAGCACACCCAATACCACGAATAAAATTGCGCTGCGCATTTATCAAGTATTGCCGGTCTACGCAAAAGCCGCAAAAATGCCGTGGGAACCGATTCAAAAAAATAATATTCAATTAGCATCGATTACGCGCGAACGTTTGACGGCGTTGGGTATGATGCGCGACGATTCTCTTCGTGCTGCAATCCACGAATTTCAAGTGGACAATGGATTGAAAGCAACAGGCGTTGTTAATCAAGACACTTTGAATGCATTAAATATTCCGCCCGCGGAGCGTTATCGTGAATTAGTGCAAAGCATGGATCAATGGGCAAAATATCCGGAAGATGAAAATAGTCGTTATGTGCAAGTGAATATTCCAAACTATAGCATGCGATTAATTTCACATGGTGTAGATGTTTTGCAAATGAAAGTGATTGTGGGTCGTCCTTCACGCCCAACGCCATTATTAAATTCGAAAATTACGACGGTTGTATTTAATCCGACATGGACGGTGCCGAAAACAATTTTAGCGAAAGATGTGATTCCGGGTATGCAGATTAATCCGAATTACATGAAAGAACATTACGATATGCATATTTATTCAAGCTGGGAAAAAAATGCGACAGAAATTAATCCTACATCTATTGATTGGAAAACAGCGACTGTGAACAATTTTAATTATCGTGTAATGGCGCCGGCGAGTGATACAAACCCACTCGGTCGCGTTAAATTTATTTTCGACAATGATCATGATGTTTATATGCATGACACGCCAGAAAAAAGTTTATTTGCGATGAGCAATCGCGCCAGAAGTTCTGGTTGCATTCGCCTGGAGAATCCGATGGCGCTGGTGGAATATTTTTATGTCGATAATAATGATTTAACGCCCGATTTGGTGAATCAATATCTATCGACGCGCGAAACGAAATATATTCAATTGCGTAATCCAATGCCAGTTTATATCACCTATATTCCAGCGTGGGTGGATGCGCAGGGTAACGCGCATTTTGCAGAAGATGTTTATGCGAAAAAAGCGATCGATGAATCGAAAGAAATGAAAAAGACGATTGCGTAGTTAGTGCGTCCTCGCACAACACCATACATCGATTTTTTTGACGCCCACTTTTTTAAATAGGTGGGCGATTTCGGTGACGGTGTTTCCGGT
>Ga0207150_1118_pt1 | contig 16028 bp, 16 predicted proteins | sample Alteio_BWMinHeat_32_FD_153526 | JGI IMG/M metagenome (GOLD analysis project Ga0207150, IMG submission 153526) | Enriched cells from forest soil in Barre Woods Harvard Forest LTER site, Petersham, Massachusetts, United States -... | ecosystem: Environmental > Terrestrial > Soil > Temperate forest >...
TATTTTGGCTTGTCTAAATTTAGATATAAAAATCAATCCAAATATTTATGTGATCGGGAGTGAAGAAATTCTGCCCTCTTTTTCCGCTTATCTTGTTCAATCTTTTTTTGGGCCCATTACTAATATCTTCAAAGACCGACAAACAGCAAAACAAAGAGAAAAAGGCATCGAACTGCTCCAACTTAGCGCACCTACATTTCCCGAAGCATCTTTTCTTTTGGGAGAAATATACAGAAGTGACATGATAGTTGAAAAAGACGATGAACAAGCGCTTTTTTATCTTGGTAAAGCAGCAGATGAAGGGCATTCTGGCGCATTGTTCCGCATGGGGATGCTGCATTTAAACGGCACTTGTGGATGCAGACAAGATTCAGCCAAAGCTTACGAATATATGGATCTCGCGGCCAAGCAGTATTATTTCCCAGCCTTACTGTGGAAACATCACATGTTATATAACGGCATCGGTGTAAAACCTAATCGGTCTGCAGCAATGATCGCGCTAATATTAGGATGTTTAGCTATACGCAAGAATAAAAATGATGTGACAAATGAAAATTTGCCAAAAGGTAGCGGCATTGATATCACTCCAAATCACATTGCCAAAGAAAATTCACTTCCCATTCTTGGGTTGAGCTTTGATGAAGATTTCAGCGATCTGACTGCTTTACAGCTTAAAGAAGGTCTAGCTCGCCGATTACGATCATGCACTCCGCGGGAAGCCTTTGATGTATTGATTGACACGGTCGGTCTAGGCTTCAATTTCGCACTTGATTTGATGTTGCACTCAATTTTTGGGGAAGACAATACAGCATGGGATGCAACGCAGCTTGAAGATTGCTTACAGGATGAAAAATTTCTTGAATGTGTCTATAAAATGAGTCTTGATTTCTGGGAACGTGACACATGGAAGCTTGTTGATTTCAATTTTGAATTTACACTAGATGAACCATCATTGCAGTCTACACCAGATATTTTAAATGCATTATACGAAGGACGCACAGAATTTATTTCTAAACATCACTATGATCATGCGTCTGAAGAAAAATTAACTCATGATATTGTTAAAGTAAATTCTGTTGCGCTGGATGTTGACAATGAAGAAAAACTGCAAGTACAGCAGCCAGTGGCGCATGAAGCGCGGATAAATTTTCGTTGTACTGGATAAAATTGATTTTGAGCAGAATAATTAGGCTACCAAATTATCTGCTCAAATATCCCTGTGTTATTTGAGGCGCTGTCCCAAAAAATTTAATTGGATGGACTGAACAAACACCGCCTAACCCATCCTTGGTATTTTACATTGAAAAAGCAGGTTTATATTCAGCAGCTAGCAAATTCATTTTACGATCAAATTCATCTCTGGCAGTTCTCCTCTCTCTAACATCATCAAGCGAGTGGAAGCTGATAACATCATTATCTGAAAATTTAATTGAATAAGTATAAGTGTAAGTAAACTCATGCTTTTTAAAAAAATTATGAGAATCATTTTTTGCATCAAGGTGCAAATGAAGTTTAGTAATTCGGCTTTCTTTTTCCAAAAGCTGATTGCGAATATCTTCCAGTTCACGGCAAGAATTAATACGATTCAGCTCATCCGTAAATTCTTGTAATTCAAAAAGACGTTTATCAAGGGAATTTACGTCTGCGTAAGAGTTCATAAATTTCCGTATAGACATTAATCCAGACTCCAGTTTTCTGAAGTGAATAATGATTGCATCAAAATCAGAAGGATTTTCTAAACGTTCCTTTGATATGTCAATAAGATGAGTTTTGTGCTGAGATAGCTGTTCCTGTGCTTTTTGTGATAACGCCATATCCTGTTCCTTTTATCATCGACTAAACAAATTTCCTACTTAGATCAAGCGACGTCATCCTGCCAAAATCATTCTGACATGTCCACAAATTTTTAGTGTTAGTTGATCACATCCTAACCCTCACCTTCTCCCACCTAAATCCATCGATTTTTGTAATATAAAACGCCTCACCGATATCCAACGATTGTTTGATTTGATCAGGATGAATAATAAATTCGCGGTCACGTTTTACAGTGCCGACAGTTGAATCAGTTTCGTTAGTATTTACTTGCGCAGTGACGGTAAATGAATTTTGTGTGCCGCCCCATGTTGCAATGGTTTCAGCATCCTCATGGTCATTGAGACGATGACATATCAGTGTGTTCGCGCAATTCAATACTTGTCTTTTAAACGTGTCATCCACTTTGTCTAAATCCGCTAAACCCTGTGTACCAAAAATTGCGTGCATGCCCTTGCCTCTTCCCATGTTGACGAGGTTTAACACTTGATCACCAGCAAAAACAGAAAATTCATCAAATAAAGTAAACACTTTTTTGCGCGCATTATTTCTAGCAAATACTGTTTTAAGATCAGTAATCACTAATTTTCCAAGCACTTTCGAAAAGTTCGGGAACAACAATGCCGGTAAAGCAAAATAAGCAACCGCATTTTGATCAACAACATCAATTAAATTAAATGATAATTCATTAATTTCAAAATAAGAACCTAACTCTGAATTCGTCAATATACTCAAATGCGCTTGAAGACCAATAATATCTTGACGTTCGTAATGTTGTAATCGACTAACACGTTTTTCAAGTCGACTATCGTTCGCTTTGCGAACTAAAGTTGTCAATTCATTGTAATCCAATAAATCAACAACACGGTTGAGATCGAATGACGCACCAGATTTGAGTAATACGTCAAACGTTGTTTGTAGATAATCTTCAGCAATCGAGCGATAGTGATCACTCGACCACTCATCTTTCAAACAAATGATTTTGTCTTTTAATTCAGTAAAACCGCCTTTTGCCAGTGGATTGTAATTCAAAAAATTTCCACAATTAAAACCGTAAAATTCACGTTTATTTTGCTCTGCATATTTCATCAAATTTGCAATCACTTTATCATCTGGCTTTGCATCAACAATAATCAGCGGATAGCCTTGCGTAATCGCACGCTGCATAAATCGCTGCAGTGTAATTGATTTTCCACCGCCTGTTGTTCCTAAAATGAATACCACATGATTAATTGCATGATCAGGCACAACAACGCATTTTTTTGAGAGCTTCGATATACCCAAGACTGTTCCATCGTATTTAGTTTCATCAATTGCATTTAATAATGTATCCATTTGTTTATTTGTTAATTCGGATGCTTGATCAAGCTTACCTTTTCGAAGAGATTTCATTTTAGATTCGTGTGGGTTATTTGGTATTAAATGAATGGTATTTAATAAGCCAACTATCAATAATGGCACGCCTAATAGATAATTAGAGCCATTTTTAATGATAAATAAAACAGCCTGTAAAATTTGACCTTTAAATATTTCAAGCCAGAATATTTTATTGAGCTTAAATCCGATCTTGATATATTGAACAAGACTAATTGATAAATAATATCGTTCAAACACAATCGTAAAAGCTGCTATTACAAGACCCATGATTAACAATACCCACCATTGCAACTTGTAAAAGCGCGATGATAAAAAATACAGAGTCAAAGCAATAATTAATGTCACGCTCTGCCAAATAAAAAATAATACAATTGTCAGAAATGCCAGTGATTCTTTCGGATGTGAATTAATATAATCATTGAGCTTGTCGTTCATCATGCAGGAATTCCTTGAGATTAAAAATTGTAATGAACGACAAATCCGCTGCTAATGCTTTCATTGCATTGAGCATACCGGGCAAACAGAAATACCAAACTTCTTTGATGGAAAATTGAGCCGAATAATCTTTGAGTATGCGTGTAATTCGCTCTTTGCCTTTTAAACTTAATTCAACTTCAATAGCAATTTTTTTATTATCCGGGAAGATTAAAATGCCATCAGCTACATGACCGCTTTTGCCAACTCCCTCATAAAATTTTTCATGTAACAATCGCCGCTCACTGATCCATTCGGCTTCTGGATATTGCTTACGTAATTGAATAAAAACATCGGTTATCAATCGTTGATGTCCATATTGTCCAATTGATATGGTGCCTAACGAAGGTAAATCTGTGAATTTAGCACCACTCGATGTTAAGTAATAAATACCATAGCCTGCATAAAATATGCGTCGGTGTTTCACAAGCTCCGCTTTTATCAATCGTCGCAACAATCGATAGCTCAATGGCTTTTTTATTCCAAATCGTTTCTCAATTTGTGGCATTTCACAAAAACCAAATTCATTAATAAAACAAAGAATTTCTATATCTCTTTCTGTTAACTGTACTTTGTAGTTTTTTTCTATCATTCACCCTCCGCTTAAGAACCCATTGTTCACGTACCGCTGCCGCCTGACCACCCAGTTTCTCTTATCGGTACGATGAAAATGGGTGGTCAGGCGGCAGCGGCTGGTGAACATTTTCAGGAAACACTTGCGCCACTTATGTTTGAAAAAATAAAATTGATTCTTTGCTGTATACTCATCAGATACAGCCTGGGATCATGGATTATCTGCATAATAAATATCTGAGATGTACATAATCTTATCGTTCGATGCATCACGTTTCAGCTGGATCACGATATCAATGATGGATTCGATATATTCTCGAATTTGTTTTTCACTGAAAGTGAATCCCGCTTGTTGCATCATGAAAACGAGTTGCGTAAAAGCACCGTGTGGCGAGTCTGCATGAACTGTTGTCATACTGCCGGGATGACCACTGTTGATAGCGCGCAAATAGGACCATGCTTCAACGCCTCTTAATTCAGATAAAAATATGCGATCGGGTCTTAATCGCAAACTCGCACGAAAAAGTTGATCTGCTGATAATGCTTTGTCATTTTCATTGAAAAGTAAATGCACTGCATTTTGATGGCTCAACTCTGTTTCACGCGTATCTTCAATGGTGATAAGACGCTCATGTTCTGGAATACATTTTAAACACGCATTTAAAAAAGTCGTTTTGCCTGTACCCGTGCCACCGCTGATGATAATATTTTTTTTATATTGAATCGCTTGCTCAAGAAAATAGGCATAATTACCACTCAAAAATAATGATCTCAAAGCTATATCTGTATCTGACTTGTTATCTTGTACGCCATAAAAAGAATCATTCGATTGATAATCATTAAGCGTCATGCTCCGCATGTGATGACGACGAATCGAACAAATCACTTTAGAATTTTCACAAGCAGGTGGAAAAACAAATTGTATCCGCTCACCGTTCGGTAACTTACCTGACAAAAGTGGCGCCGGAAATTCTTTATGATTATATTCTGCAACGAGCGTTGCCAGTGAAATCAAAAATTCTTCCGTCAATGCTGGGGCTTTATAACCTGTAAATTGTCTGTGTTTCTCAACATACACTTCGCCTGGTTGATTGATACATATTTCTGTCACGCCCTCCTCATTTAAAAATTGATCGAACGGCGCCCAAAAATGTTCTAATGCTGTAGACATGCAAAACTCCTTTAAAATATTTGATAACTGGGTTGTTTGATATTTTCAAAATGTAAATCGTGTGCCACGAAGACAACGATGGGTTTGCCTTGATAGGTTGAGAGTGTCGCTGCAATATTTCCTTTTTCTTGCAATGACCCTTCCGCCGATTGTGCAAAACTATTGGCAGCTGCAGCGCGATATTCAGAAACAGAATTATTAGGATCCGTTGACGCAGCACCTAAATTTGCAGCCCCTGCTCCAATCAATGACAATAACGAAGCGGTCCCAAATCGCTCCCAAAAATGTCGATCGATTACATCTGCACCCATACCAGCAACCCCGAGTGAATCAACGCCGGGAGAATTAAGTTGTAATGAAATACCTTGCGGCGTGATCAAACGCAACCAAGCAATAAAAATACGTGATTGACCATTTAATACGCCATTCTTATATTCACCAATGAGTCGACTGCCTTGTGGAATTAAAATCCGTGTTCCATCTTCTGAATAAACTGATTCACTAATAATTGCTCTTAAAAAACCTGGCAGATCAGAATTTGTCGCTGATTCTAAAATCGCATGAATCAAATGCCCTTCTGCAATAATGGAATTCAATGGGCCAATGGATGTAGCCATTTCAGATTTTGATTTTGTAGCTATATTCTGTTGTGCTCCAACATCACTCGTCGACTGATTTTGTACCAACATCAATGGTGCCGCGAGACGTTGTTGTAATTCCTTTTGTTTTTCTTGCACAATGGCCAACTGTTGTTGCGTGATTTCAGGTGATATTTTAGGGGTCACATCAGCCTGTGGCTTAGTCAATGTTACACTTTGACTTTCCGTTGGTACGGTATATGTTTCCTCCGTTTGCTGTGGTGATGGTTGATGTTTTTTATTGATAAAAAACCAACTTAAACTAATCAATATCACGATAATAATAAGAACAAGCGCAATCGGTTTTCTATGACGAATGTGAGCAACTTCAGGTAAACCTTCTTTTTGTATTTGATCTTGACTCATATAAACCGCTCCTTAACGAATATGTTTCCAATCACCAATAGCCAAATCGTTATAAACACTCGTCACATATTTACCGTCACGCAGTGTGAATTGTTTAGCCACAGTATTTACAACAAGATAATCGCCTTCGATGTGATAATTGATCAGTGCTTCTTCACGATCTTTATTGACCGTAAAAATTGCCGGCAGATGACTCATGCCATCTTGTTTAAATTGAAAATACGTAAACCGACCATTATCAAAAGCCTCGATCGGCGCGATTGTCTTATCGCCGGTATAACTGTATTTCCAATTCAATTGATTGGGATCGAATGATTGCTGAGGTGTATTTGAAGCTTCAATAGTATTATCAGAATAACGAAACTGTAATTTGTAAGTGGGAGGCACATTGGTGCGTGATGAATCTAATTGAAAATTATAACTGTTCACATTGGTCAATACAGTCATATTGGTTTTTGAATCAGCAATGGGTTTAATGAATAAATTATTATTCACTGCTACCGCAAGCCACGCCATGCTGTCACCAATTGAAACGGTTTGAATAGTTTCATTCGGCGCAAATGTTATTTGCGTTTGATAACCATATCGTCCATTCAATAAAACAACATTATTTGGATCATACTGCACGACATCGACATGTTGATCCGTTCGTAATTGACGCGGAATAACTGAGGCTTGAACAAACCCTGAATGCAACATGATTAATGAAATTAAAACAATTTTTTTCATGCAACTTCCCCTTCTGAATGATCAATATTGACTTGGCTGACTTGGTAATAAGTGACTTTAAATCCGAGTGGATCACGGTCTAACATTTCTTGAGTGGTGATGGCTGTATTGAATGTCCACTTAACAATGGCTTCTTGATGAATGATATGCAGGACATCGCTACTACGGTCGCATAATCTTTTTTCAAATTTGATGTCGGCAGTATTGTCATTCAATCGATTAATCGAAATCACATGCACCGTGATAAATTTATCTTTTCCATACATTTTATAAGGTGAATTGACATTCGAGCTATTCACTGCATCTTCATATCGTTTTCGAACATCATCAGCCGATTGCGCCCATACCATTTGATACGGTAAATCGATATTGTCAAAATCATAACTCTCACGATGATTGACATATTGCATGAGTAAATAGCGCGATAATGCCCAGTTGGATGATAGCTTTGTAGGCTCCAATACACCTATTGTCGTGATCTCACCAGTCGCATGATCGAACGCATATAAATAAGGCACTTTTTCTTTTAGCGGAAACAAGAAAAGATTAGATACCATTGAGATTAGCAATAATATCAATAGCGATATTGTTAATAACAAAACACGGCGTAACCACAGCGTATGACTATGGTAAATGTCATAGGTCCAATCCGTTGCGGCACGATAAAGATCAGATTTTTGTTGTGTCATTTCTTGCTCTCCCCATAAAACGTTGCCCCATTGATCTAGCTTTATTTCCTGTCCAACGAGCCGCATAAGTCACGCCTGATTTATCTAATGCACTTGATGCAATGGCAGCCCCTGCCGAAATACTGGCAAGCGTGATTCCACCCGCAAGCGAACTGCAAATACGAAACACTTGAGAAAGAATGAGCGTGGTTGCAAGACACAATCCGAGAAATGGTGCTATTCCATAAAATTGCATTGAATTAATCGGCTTTTGAACATCACCTAACGTCACATGAATGACAGATAACATTAAAACCAATATAGCTGATGTCACAATAGGGATTAATGCAATCGTGATTAATTTATTAAGCCATGCAGTGAAAATATTTTTGGTAGCATCCCACAAAATAAATAAAATAAAAATTGGACCTAATGCGAGCGCAATGGCCATCATCATTTTTGCGTAGACGAACAATAGCAAAGCAAATACACACATCAATGAACCAATAATAAAAACGAGTCCCGCATAAAAAATAAATGCGATCCCTGAAAAACTAAAATTGACTTGATTAAGAAAACCAACGGATGAATCAACAACAGCGTGATAAATATCATCTAACGCTTCCGCAATACTGCTACTCGAATGAAATTTCCCAGCAGAATCTATGAGAACCTGAGCAATGTTCCCGGGTTCAGTTGTAAATATTTTGTAAACAAATAAATTATATAACTCCCAATTCATAATTAAACCATAAACACACAGCATCACAATCAAATGACGGGTTAACGACATCAAATTAAATGTTTGCGCATGCGTCAGAAATTGATACCCAATCAATATGACATACACCGTAAAAAGCGATGTGATTAATCCTGCATTGGCTTGCAGAAAATTGGCATAGGCAATATTCACGAAGTTGCCTATCACAGCATCGACGGTATTTAATGTGCCGGAGAAAAAAGTATCAACACTGATCATGCGCAATTCCTTACCATTGGTTAATTTTGATTTTTTCACCACAAAAAGTTGCACTGGAATCACAAGGCGCTCGCAGTAATTCATGCGCGCAAGCGCTTAATAAAAAGCAAAGTACTAATGAAAAACATAATTTATATCGATATGTCATGACTGACTCCTTTTAGTTAAAAACCTGGCATTTTCGAGCGCTGATGTAACGGATGCTTCTTCAGTAATCGACTGTTGTTGATTGAATAAGGCTGTTTGTCTCAGTATTTCGAGATTGATTAAGTTGCCTTCCACCTGAATACGGCTTGAGAGATCAACAGCCGATTTTAAATCTTTGGTGTTTTCGATCTGCTGACGTAACATATTTTGAAACGAAATTTGCTGCTGAATTTTGTCATAATCTAATTGACTGGCAGCGCGGGTAGCCAAAACAGTTTGCGATTTCAATGCATAATAATGTTGTGAAACTGGATCATTCACACTTTTATTAAAATCGTTTTGATTGATTGGAAATTGATTCGATAAATGACGGATCATTTCTGCCAAATCACCTCTACCGCCACCTTGCTTGGATAAATTCATCACACTCATCCAATCATTGGCATTTGATCCATACGATTGAAAATCGTGTAATTGATAATTACCCCACCCTGAATGACCGGTAACACTTTGATGAACTTGATTCATTAAATCTTCAATGTTTTCTTGTACGCCTAAATTTTCTTTTTCTTCATCCAAAATATTTGAAGCAATCCCATTCGTCTTTTCAATTTGATTAAAAATATCCGCTAACCAACTTGCATAAGCCGAAGATGTTGATAATCCAAATAAGATAAAACCCAAGAGAATATATTTTTTCATGCAAGACATTCCCTGAATCGTTTTTGAAATTCTGGTAACCAATAGCGAGAATTGTTGCCAACTTCAGCACGAATTTGATCAAATAAAATTAAAGACTTTTCTCTTGCAGAAATCACTGCGAGCTCAAAAGGCAGTTTTGATAAATTCAAACGAAGTACAACGGACTGCTTGCTTTCACCCTGCCCATGAACCAACAAAAATTGATATTGATCATCAGGCATGGTTTTAACGAGTTGATATTCATGCTCAGTCAAATCAAAGAGATCAATGTAAATGTGCTCATCTGCACTCGGACTTGGAAAAAATATTTTTGTTGGCGCTGATTCAATGAGTGATTTTGCATTAGCAACATCGCCGGCCACTTGTGTTGCAATACCAAAGATATTATTTTTCTTTCGAGGTGTCCGAGAACAATCATTGATGAAATTTTTAAAATATTCGTCAATTAAATATAACCATCCTTCGTCACAAAATATAATTCCTCTCTGACCTTCAATGACTTTTTCTATGCGATAAAGCAAATACATTAATGCAGGAATTTTGCAGACTTCATCATTCAGCAAGTGGCCGAGATCAAATCCCAACATGTTTGCATCGAGATTGAGTGAATCCGATTTATTATCAAATAACCAAGCATAAGGACCATCACTATGCCATTGATCAAAGCGCATACGCAGCGTTGATCTTTTATGCGTACCGAAGAAAGGTGAGATATGTCTTAATTGACGTGATGCTTGATCTAATTGATACAGCCCATCAATCGCCTGCTTAATGGTTTCTTGATCATGTTCTGATAATGTTTCATTAGGTACGGTTAATAATTTTCGAAATAATGCAAATAAAAACACACGATTTTCAGCGGTATCAGGCAATTGGCAAGGATTAAATTCACTGGGTTTGCCTGGCTTGATTGCGCTATAAATTCCATCGACAGCAGAAACCATGATCTCTAAACCACGATCTTTATCAAAAATAATGCGTTTTCCGCCAAATTTAAGACTTTGCAAAATGAGAAAACCGATCAAGACAGTTTTCCCGCTGCCCATACCACCAAACACCAGAAAATTACCAACATCTTTGTGATGAAAATTAAAATAATATGGACTACCACTGACTGTTTCAAAAACAGACACGGAATCACCCCAGTGATTGCCTGTCCGTTGACCGAGTGGTTGATTATGAAATGACAAAAAGCCTGCTAAATTTTTTGTGGATATCACAGCAGAACGTACGATGTATGCAAAGTTACCCGGCAATTGCGCCCAATAACCCATTTCACAAGCAACGTCTTCGCGAACGCAAGTAATATCAATATCTGCAAATAACGATACAATATCAGCAATATGTTTATTTAATTCTTGTTGTGAATCGCCATAACACACTAACGTAAAATGATGTTTGCCATACCCGACTTCGCCACTTGCTGTTTCATCAAAGGCATCATCAATTTGATGTGTTAAAGTTTCTGATTCATCTTTAGTTTGCAGCATATCCTTCTGTTGATCACGTAACGTCGTTTTAGCAATGGTACGATCGAATGGCCTAAACGATTGCGTTATCGTGTATTCACATTCCAACATCATCAAATCATTTAAAATGCCTTGATACGAAATAGGTGAATAACCTTTAATGGATAAGACTGCTGCAAATTTTTTTTGATTACTTGCTGATCGCATTTCTATGACACCAGCATGATGATTAATTGACAATCGATGTAACGGTAATATTCGACTGACATTTGAAATCTGCGAAGACACAGACGTTGAGTTGTAATTAATCAATTTAGAAATCAAGTCCAACGCTTCAGAGTACTGAACTTCATTTTTTTGATACTGACCTAATAATTCGCAGTGATACTCTGATAACGAACTCAAAACGCGTTGCGTTGCAGATTGCAATGCTTGATGAGAGCTCCTGATATATTCTTCTTTTGATTTTTTATCGAATGAATAATTCAAATGATTTAAAACAGAAAATGTTTTATTAATAAATCCTTCAGCAGGTTTGGTGACAATTGCAACATAATGTTCTTCGTGGAACATTTTTGATTCTGCAATTTTATTTTTATATTTTTGATTTAAATCATGTGCAAATCCAGCAGTAAACTCACCATCGGGATATTGATTAATTTTACGTCTCAATTGCCAAGCATATAATGCGAATTCAGATGAAAAGCTTTTAAATAAATTATTTCGTCGCGCTTTGAATCCATCCAATATAGCCTGATCTTTAGTAAAATAATCGATGCCAGATAATTTGATAATCTGAATCAATTTTCCACTTTTATCCATTAAAGTATGCTCATCATGATGCGTTAAAATATTAATATGCTTCGAGATACATGCTTCATGCTTAATAATTTTATTCATGCATTCACCATGGCTCATAACTATTCACTCCACCCCAATACCAACGATTCATTAAGGGCGGTGTTTTAATAAATGCTTTTGCGTAAAGATAAAGAAAATTAGGCTCTTTGATCGATAAACGAACTATGATCAAATGCAAAATAACAAAGAGTGGTATTCCTAAAAATGTTTTTGCATCGATACAAATTAATGTGCAAACTACTAAATTCAGAAAAAACACACGCAGATTAACGCCCATAAACATCGGCGCTCTCGTTAATCCTAATGCTAAATAATCTTTTTTCTGCATGCGTTTTTTCATGTTTGTTTACTCAAATATGGCCGACGAGTGATGCAATGCCATTGACAATCGTGCCAGCACCTAAAATGATGGATATGCCCATGATGGTGTAACCTAACGCAGACCACTTCAAAAAATGGCCTAAACACAACAATCCAACCAGCATCACTGAAATTGTCGCGATCGCAATTCCTGTCGCGCCATACATCGCATCAGTGATATATTGCAATCCTTCACTGACAGGTGTTTCACCACCGGCAAATGAAATAACAGGCCAAAGTAAAAAACTAAATAACCAAAATCTCATGATCAACCTCCTTATTTTTTGCGGATTGAAAATTCTTCGGGAAAAATTGACTCACGCCAGCTTTTATTTTTATGCTTGATTTTTTCGACATTTTTTTCGTTCTCAAGTAAAATTTTTTTGCAATACTCAGGATCATTCAAATTAAGTCCATGCTGAGCGCAATACCATTCAGCGGCCTTTGAACCATATCGAAATGGACTCATCGTCCCAGGCTCACGACATCGAGAATTATTTATTTTGTAACGACAAATGCCATCATCATTTGTTTTTTGCTCATCAAGAATTTTCCATCCGCAAACGCAACTGTTTGTATTCTCGAGTACTTGCTCACATCCAGGGCATTTATTCATGACCAATCTCCTCAACAGTTGGCACAACCAATTCACCCAAATATTGTTCGAATTTTTTAGGGTTGAATAAAGTTGCTGGACGCAGATATTCATCCATCCTAGGATTGCCCTTCCATTCACGGGTTTTTTTCGCGATGACTTGAAAGCATTGTTTTAGCGTCACATCTGTTCGGAGCAGAGCGATAACCATTTTCAAATTGGTATCAACAGGTCTAAACACCCTGCCTGTTTTTTGGTTGAGAAAATGTAAAATTTGCATTGCCTGTGATCTTAATGCTGCGCTTTCATTTGGTGTGTTAAAAAAAGGCGGAGAGACGTCGGGCTTGCCCGACATATCTTTACTTTCTTGTTCTTGTTCTTGTTCTTGTTCTTGCTCTTGTTCCTGTTCTTGATTAGGCATACTCTTCGAAAAGGCTTGTGGTAAGGCTTCTCGAAAGGTTACCGAAAGACTTGTGATAAAGGTGTTAATCTTTTGAAATAATGAATTTTTTAATTCACACTCGGGTAATAAATCTAAATAATTTTCCCATGACTGCACAACATTCGGTGATTCAGGTTTATTGTATTTAAGAAAATTGGGCAAACAGATAAATGAAGCTGTTTCATCAAATTGAACCATGCCTTTTGCAATAATTTCATCCAGTGCTTTTTTAAATCGATCAATCGACCAATGCAATTCACTCGCAAGACCTGCCAATGTTGCACGCATTGCACCGAGTGGTGTGAGATGCGGATGTGTCATCAAAAGAAAAAATGCTAATTTTCCGTCATCGGATAATTCATTAAATTTTTGATCGTTCCAAGTGCGTGTATCTATTTTCCTGTAGCGTGCCATTTTATTTTCCTTATTCGATTGGATAAATATCAGGCGCAGTCACATGACGAGAAACTGCACCATACGTAATTCGTTCAATTTGAATTGCGTATTTAGCTGGAATCTTTTTGTGACCGTTACACATGCTGCGCACAAACACTTCTGTTACGTTTAGCGCAGCCGCAATTTCACGTCGCACATGTGTGCGTTTATTTTTTGGAAAACTTTGCACATACTCAAAAAGATTCATGGCGAGAGATGATACATTATGTATACATATAGTCAACACTATGTTGATACTTTTTGTATTGTTGATTGAAATAGATACTTATGGTATCGTCTCGACACATTTCAACATTCATCCGAGAACGATCATGAACTGGGCAAAACGAATTAAATCGCGCATCGAAGAAATTGGCATGACACAAGAAACGCTTGCGACTAAATTGGGCTTAACGCGTGGTGCTATTACACATTATCTTGCTGGACGCAGAGTGCCACCGCTTAAACAATTCCAAAAAATAGCTGCGATTTTGAAGGTAGACCCTGCATGGTTGCAGTTCGGAACCGCTCAACATGAATCGTCCAAAAAATCTGCAATAAAAAAAGAGAAATCAATACCGAGTCATATCCCTATTTTAACTTGCGAACAAATCGCCACTTATATTGATACAACAAAAATTCCAAAAGATAAATTTACTGAATATTTAAAGAATTTTTATACTGACATGACAAAATGGTATGCACTGCGTGTGACCGGTGATGCAATGACTACACCTTCTGGCACAAAGAGCTTTCATGAAGGCGACATCATCATTGTTGACCCGGAAAAAAATGTAGCACACGGAAGTTATGTTGTTGCACTCCCGCCACGCGCTAAAGAAGCGACATTTAAACAATACGTCATTGATAGCGGCATCCGGTATCTAAAACCACTGAATCCTCAATACCCCATCACCCAAATCAACGACAGCACGCATATTTGCGGGATTGTGGTTGGGTGTATTGCACGTTTTTGAGACATTTTTATCGAATTAATCCATTTCTGTTTGCACTTTTAATACCCAAAATGTATTATCGCGACCATTAAATTACAATACTACTAAAGAAGGTAAAATCAGATGAGTGGCAGCAGACAAGTAACCAATTTTGGAGATTGGGAAAAAATCGGAGGCAATCAGAAGATCAACATCTTCGGCATCAAAGAAAGCTCACCTTCATATTATAAGCAAACAAATGACGGGCTATTCACTATGGGCAAAACGCATTTTGCGAGCGGGGTTTATTTGTCTTACGATTTTACTGCTTACGATTTTACTGAATTAGACAAAAGTCGACTTACTGCATTACTCGACAAACTGCACAAAGGTGCTGAAATTGTGCCCGAAGATAAATCAGAACACGGGTTAGGATGGAATGATCGTATCGGAAAAATCAATAAATTCATTAGGACACAACTTAAGGCAGAACTTTCTTCTCACTGTTCAGATGAACTTGACAAATTAGCCTTTGCGGTCAAAGTGATTGCTGAATTTGCATCTTTTCCAGCAGAAATGGTCGATGATATTTTATCCGAAATAAAAAATCGCCTGCTTAATACCGAACATATGAATGATCTTACAAGATCCTTAGTAAAGGGTGATCCTAAGACGATCAAAGAAATAAAGGATGCGTATCGTACCTATGGGCAACCTATAAACGCCATGGCATGGATTCAAATTCTTGTAAATGAAAGTAGATATCTTGAGGCAATTAGCTGGTGCAATACTTTTTCGGAAGATTCTAAATATGTCGAACCAAAAAGAATTATTTTGCACTGCCTAATGCAATTAAAAGATGCTGAAGAAAAAGCTAATAAAAAATCACAACTCGAAGAAAAAGTATCCTCAGGGCTTGATGAGGATGAAAATACTTTTACTTATCTTGAAAAACTATTTAAATGCTCATGGGAAATTGCAAAAGTTACAAATAAAGAAGAAGACATTTCACAGACGTTGCATTATTTAGATGAACTTTCTGGTGGATCTGGTTTGGAACGTGCATATATCAATATCAAATCACTCGACGAAGTTGATATTTTAATTCAACGTGCACGCACTATACGAGAGCTTCGTGAAGATAATACACAATCACGCCCCGCCCGAGAGTTACGTGAAGAAATTGCTAAGAAGGATAGCAAAATTGCTGAAATGGATGCAGAGATCAATCGTCTCAAAGCAGAAATTGCTCGTCTTCGAGATGCTCAATTGCAAAATAATTCAGCCGCAGTAAT
>Ga0207150_1119_pt1 | contig 16001 bp, 13 predicted proteins | sample Alteio_BWMinHeat_32_FD_153526 | JGI IMG/M metagenome (GOLD analysis project Ga0207150, IMG submission 153526) | Enriched cells from forest soil in Barre Woods Harvard Forest LTER site, Petersham, Massachusetts, United States -... | ecosystem: Environmental > Terrestrial > Soil > Temperate forest >...
GTCCCGAGAAACGCGCATCTCGTCAGTGCTTGATTTTCCTGACGAGATGCTGACTTATCAGGACTTATGTGATCGTCTTGCTTTCATTTCCCTTACGACCTAACGTATTCGATCGTGCAACGTCCGGCCTCCATTGTCGTTAGCATTATTGGGACTCACCAGGGTCCAACCCCTATCGAAACCAGTTGGAAACAGGAGGAAGAATGTCGCAAGTGTGGTTAGTTACGGGTAGTTCTCGCGGTCTGGGTCGCGCCATTGTCGAGGCCAGCCTTGCAGCCGGTAATAAGGTCATGGCGACAGCCCGAAACACCGAATCACTTAACGATCTGTCGGACCGCTACGGTAATCAGGTGAAGCTATTTGCCTTGGATGTGACCGACGAGTCCGCCGCGACTGCTGCTGTGAAGACAGCTATCGATACGTTTGGCTCGCTGGACGTTGTTGTCAACAACGCGGGATACGGCAATCTCTCGTCTGTCGAAGACACACCCATGTCGGATTTTCGCGCGCAAATCGAAACGAACCTCTTCGGGACGATCATTGTGACAAAGGCAGCCCTTCCGTATTTCCGCGAAAGGAAGGGCGGTCATTTTGTTCAATTTTCATCGATGGGAGGAAGGATCGGACCTCCGGGTCGCGGACCCTACTCGGCTGCAAAATGGGGCGTTGAAGGTTTCTCCGAAGTGTTGTCGCGCGAAGCATCTCCGCTGGGCGTTAAGGTCACCATTGTTGAACCAGGGGGCTTTCGCACCGACTTTGCGGGAAGTTCTACAAAGCTGAGCGAAGGGCGTCCCGAATACGATTCGACAGTTGGCGCGACCGCCAGGTTTCAACGCGACTACAATGGAAAGCAGCCGGGCGATCCGAAAAAGGCTGCTCAAGCAATCGTTCGTCTGACTCAGGAGCAAAATCCACCGTTGCGGCTTTTACTCGGCAGCGACGCGTACAATGGTGCAGAAAAGAACGACCTTGCGCGGTTGGAAGAAGCCAGAAGATGGAAAGAGCTCAGCTTGTCGACTGATTTCTAAGTTTCGTCTGCATCTTCGGAGGGATCAAATGGGACTGCTCGAAATCCTTGCTACCGAAAGCTGGAATCCCTCAATGCTGTACGCAAACGTTATGAGGCTTTCCGGGGTGGCCGCTCTGAGCATTTCATGGGCGATATCTCCGCCGAACATGTCCACCGTATAAGGATTCCGAATCGGATTGGGTTTGATCGACGGGACCTCGAACGATGTCTTCACGCCTGCTTTTTCCAAGCCTTGGAGTGAACCCCTAGAGTGAAACAAATTGATCGTGCACACTTTGCGGAGCGACGATTACTTCCGGTTAGCCCGTAATCCGTCCAGAGTCGATGCCACGCGTGGAGATCACTTCCTACAAGCCTACTTCCCGGTGCTAATCCCGCCACTTCCTCTAACCTGTCTCGGGATAGTTCCGAGTTGCCGATGATTCGTTCAGGATGCAAAATTGGATGTCGACGCGCTGTTTCAAAACGCTCTTCAGCATAAGGAGCATGATTCGAGATTTTCACGCGCGCGAAGTTAGGACAATACAGAGAGGAGAATACGATGCAACTTCAAAGTAACTACTTTTCTGCTTATGACAACCTAAAGGTGACACGAGATGACAAAGGTGTGCTGGTTGCTGAATTCCACAGCAACGGCGGACCGTTCATTATGACCGCGCAATCTCACACGGAATTTGTCGATGCCTTCTACCGGATTGCGCAAGATCGAGCGAACAAGATCGTAATCCTGACGGGAGCAGGTGGGGACTTCATTACTGACGTCGAGTGGTCCTCTTTCGGCGATGTCGCCGATCCTGGCGTTTGGAGCCAAGTTCACGACGAAGGCGTTCAGGTTTTGGAAAACATAGCCAACATACGCGTGCCGGTCATCGCGGCTATCGAGGGACGTGCCCACGTACACTCAGACTACGCGCTACTTGCAAGTGTAATCGTGGCGGCGGAGGGCGCAACGTTCCAGGACGTGGCGCACTTCTCCGCGGGCGTTGCGCCCGGCGACGGAATCTTTACCACCTGGAGTTATCGCGCTGGTGCGGGACGAGCAGAGGCGTTCCTGCTGAACCCGCAGCCGCTAACAGCGCGTACTGCGCACGAATGGGGAGTGGTTGCCGAAGTTGTGCCGAACGGTAAGGCACTGAGCCGGGCGCAGGAATTGGCTGAGCTGTACCTGAAAGCTCCGGAAGTGACACGCCGCAACACGCGCGTGCATTTCATCCAGCCCTTGAAGGAGCGCATCGTTCGAGAAGTTGGCTATGGATTGTCGCTGGAAGGAGCATCGTCTGCTGCTCTCGTGAAATCAATGCAAGCGAAGAGTGAACCTATCGCTCGGAAAGGAAAATCCGCATGATGCCCACCGAAAGCGCCTCATCCGCTCAGGTGCCTAAGAAGACGCAGCCGGAACAATACGATCTGGTTATCCTCGGGGACGGGACGGGATCGACGCTCGCTGCGTGGACGTTTGCCAGCGAGGGAAAGCGTGTCGCCGTCGTCGAGCGAAAATTCATCGGCGGATCGTGCCCGAACATCGCGTGCCTTCCGAGCAAGAACATCATCGACAGCGCGAAGATCGCGACGTACTTTTGCGGAGCGAAACGCGGCGGAATCGCCAAGCCGGGTTCGGCGATTGACATGCCGGCGGTGCTGGCGCGCAAACGCAGAATGGTGCGGGGCTTGAACGAGATGTACTTGGAGAATTTCAAGAGCAGCGGCGCGGAGCTGATCCTCGGCGTCGGACGCTTCATTGGTCCTGGGACTTTGGAAGTGAAGCTTCCGGATGGGGCGCGGCGACAACTTCGCGGAGCCAATGTCATCATCAGTACCGGCACGCACGCCGTCGTCGACCCGATCCCGGGAATTGCCGACGCGCACCCGTTGACGCATGTGGAAGCACTGGAACTCGATGAAGTGCCCGAGCATCTCCTGGTTATTGGCGGTGGCTATGTTGGATTAGAGCTCGCCCAAGCGATGAGGCGTTTCGGTAGCAAGGTAACCGTGATCGACAGAAACGACCGATTGCTGCCGCGGGAAGATGACGACGTCACAGAAGCCGTTACCAGTCTGTTCCACGATGAGGGCATCGAAGTCCTGTTGAATGCCACGGTGAAGAGGATCTCGGGAAAATCGGGGCAATCCGTCAAAGTAATTCTCGAGCAAAATGGCGCGGAGAAAACCCTGGAAGGGAGTCATCTGCTAGTTGCCACAGGCCGAACTCCAAACACGCAGGGCATCGGACTGGAGTTGGCCGGCGTCCAGGTAACGGACCGTGGGTACATCAAGGTCAACGAGCGGCTGCAGACCACCGCGCCCGGCGTTTGGGCCATCGGAGAAGTGGCGGGCAGCCCGCAATTCACACACATCAGCATCGACGATTTCCGCGTCGTTCGCGACAACCTCACTGGCGGCCACCACATAACCACTGGCAGGCAAGTTCCGTTTTGTCTTTACACCGACCCGGAATTCGCGCGCGTCGGACTGAGCGAGAAGGAGGCGAAAGCACAAGGGATTGCCTATCGCCGGTTCAAAATCCCGATGGAGTCGGTGCTTCGCGCGCATGCCCTCACCGAAACGCGAGGATTTTTGAAGGCGATAGTGGATATCGAGCGCGATCGCATCCTCGGCTTCACGGCCTTCGCTGCCGGCGCAGGAGAGGTCATGTCCGCCGTGCAGATTGCTATGATTGCCGAGCTGCCCTATACCGCGCTGCGCGATGCGGTCCTGACTCACCCAACACTGGTTGAAGGTCTCATACCTCTGTTCTCATCCGCGGCGTCAGCGCACAAAGCTGTCGAGACAGGACGAGCCCAGATCTCTGCCGCATGAGGTGAACTGCAACAGCAATCAGAAATATGCGGGCATCCAGCAGAACGGTGCCCCTCGAGGGAGGGTGTGATACACATCTTTGTCTCAGCGAGGGGTTCACTCGACAGGATTTCTGACGGACCTCAACTGTGCACCAACTGTGCACGAATCCAACGTTTTCATTCCATTCGGGTTACTTTTGAGCGAAAAGCAGATTCCCCGATTTGTTGGAAACGTCAGTAGTTAGAAGTGACGGGCGGACTTCTTGGAGTCGAGTTCGGTGCGCCCAAGGCAGGCTCGCTATTTTAAAGCGCGCGTTCTTCGATTTGAGGCATTCGAATCTCTCTAGCGGGTGCTGCAATCGCAACACAATCTTGACGAGCGGGCGGCTTCCCATCCTTCTCGCAAGATGAGTGGGGTGAGAGCAAGAGCGGCCAGCGGATCGGCCCACGACTTGCCCCAAATTGCGTTTATCGCCAGACCAACCAGAGCGATCCAAGCCATATAACCACAAAGTGCAGATTCGACGGCATCCGCCTTTAGGGCGGCGCTCGAAGTAGTGGCTGCCAACTGCCGTTTGCGGCTGGCGAGCCAAGGCATTACAACTGCGGCGGCCAACAAGATTCCTATTCCCATAAGGCTCCGCTGCGCTTCACGATACCCAATAAAATTCAGAACGGAAGTCAGTATCACGAGCCCAGCTAACGCGAAAAGCAAGACTCCCGCAATCCGAGCTGCCCGTGCCTCCTTGAGGTCGAACCGAAAACGCCAGAACACGACGGCTGCCGAAAGCAATTCGATCAAGCTATCTCCTCCGAAAGCTAAAAGAGCGGGACTATGCGAGCGCCAAGCCGTGCCGAGAGAAACGACGGCCTCGACGGTCATCCAGGCAATCGTGATGACTTGAAGTCGAAGAATCCGGCGGGGAATCTCCGACAACGGCGCTGTTGCGACTATGGTTGTCATGGTTCATTTTACTCCTGTATTTCAGTGATGAGGGAGGCGGCCCTGCCAGCCATGCGAGGAGTGTGTGACAATTGGGGGCTCTGTTGCGTCAAATGCACGCATAGGGGTACACTTTGTAGCGATGAAGCTGGGAACCAGATTATGTGCTTTCGCCGCGCTGCTGGCGCTGCTTGGGGTACCGGGGCTTTCGTGTTTTGTGCCTCAGCAACTGCTAGGCGCAGACAAGAACGAATGCTGCCGCCAGATGGGTTCTCAGTGTGGCTCAAAGGAAATGTCCTCCCCTCAATCCTGCTGCAAGTCACCGAGCCAACAAAGTCCTCAGCCGTATATCAACGGCAGCGGTGAGCATTTCCAAATAGCTCCTGTGGCAGTTGTAACGGCATTTTTGCCCGTCGCGCCAACGCCGATTCTCATGGTTGCCGACTCGGCTTTGACGATTGCGCAGTTCCATTCCCCACCTATAGGTCTGTCCGAAACGAACTCCGTCCTAAGACTCTAATTCTGTCTCTCCGTTTGTCCGCTGGCGCATACGTGTGTCCAGCGTTCACAAATTTCATGACGGAGGACTGTGATGGAAGGTATTCGCTTTCCCGTGCGGAGGGGTGTTGGGCGCAAGAGTTTGCAGTTCATTGTATTTGGGCTTATCGCGGTGCTTGCTGGTGGTGTTTCACCGAACCTATTCGCCGCGCCCCAAAAAATAGACGAGCAAGGGCAATCTACTCAGGCTAGCAGTCAGATGGGCCACGAGACTGGCGTCACCACGCCGCTGGCCGTGCTCATCGAAGAGGCTAAGAGAAACGACCCAGCCATTCGGGCTGCCGAACAAGCCGCTAAGGCGGCGACATTTGTTGCGCCGCAAATGTCGGCTCTTCCTGACCCCCAATTCACGCTGCAACAGCTCAGCGTTGGCAGTCCGCGTCCCTTCGCCGGTTATACGAACAGCGATTTTGCCTATATTGGCGTGGGTGCTTCTCAGCAACTGCCGTATCCAGGAAAGCTCAAGCTGCGCGGCGCTGTGGCGGATCGCGATGCCGATACCGCAAAGGCACACATCGAGGTCGTTCTCCAAGATGAAATCGAAACCCTAAAGAGGACGTATTTTCACCTGGCCTACCTTCAACAGACTCTAGGAACACTAGAGCGGAACGCCGCGCTGCTAGAGCAAGTGGAGCAACAGACAGAGGCGCACTATTCGTCCGGTCAAGGGAATCAGCAGGATGTCTTAAAGGCGCAGCTTGAGCGGACAAAACTTCTCCGCGAAGTCTCCATGCATCACCAGTTGGTTGGAGAAGATCAAGCCGAACTCAAGCGCATTCTTCGACGGTCGCAGGATTCGGCCGACATAATTGCTGAGCCGGTTGCAGCTACTTTTCTACGCTACACGGCGGCGGAACTCCTCGATAAGGTCCGCGAGGAAAATCCGAACATTCACGAAAATTCAGCGATTGTGCAGCGCAATCAAACTGCCGTTGACCTAGCTCAGAAAGAGTTCCGCCCAGACTTTGGGGTCTCCTACATGTATGAGAACACTGATCGTAAGTTTCGAGACTATTACGAGCTTTCATTGAACGTGAATTTCCCCCGCCGCAAGCCAAGGCAGGCGGCGCTCGCACAAGCTCAAGTGAACGTCGAGCGTGCTCAGACAGATCTTGATACGCAACTACAGGCTGCACTCGCTGAGGTTCAGAAGCAGTACGTCATGGTCAAAACTTCAGAGGAACAACTGTTGATTTATCGCGACGGGCTGATTCCGCAGGCGCAAGCGACAATCCAGGCGGGCCTGGCTGCCTATCAATCCAATCGCGAGGATTTCGAGACCCTGTTTTCCTCATTCATGGATGTCCTCAGTCTCAACCTCGAATATCAGCAAACCATTCTTGACCATGAAACAGCACTTGCACATATCGAGCGGCTCACGGGGGTGACTCTCCCATGCCGGAGAACAGAACGATGATGAGCAAACCCACAGAGACGGGGAGCCGAGGTCACGCAGCGGAGAAGTATCGCCGTGCTTTCCTGCTTACGCTGGTTGCATTCACTGCCGTTGCGGGCGTTGCCGCCTGGCTCTGGTGGCGCTCACCATTCAATCCGATGACGCGCAGGGGACAACCTGCCGTAGCGAGCGAAACGTTACAGCCGACGACAGAACCAACGGGCAGTCCTGACGGGTCCACTGCGCCACAGGCGGACACGCCGCTTGCTCCGATTCAATTGTCTCCACAGCGTATGCAAAGCATCGGTGTGAAGGTTGGAACAGTCGAATCCAAGGTCATCAGCGATGAAATCCGCTCTTACGGAAATGTCCAGGCAAATGAGCGCCGGTTTGCCTATGTACAGACGCGTTTTGCTGGGTGGATTCGCCAGATTTATGCGGATGCTACTGGTGACTTCATTGAAAAAGGGCAGCCACTATTCACAATTTACAGTCCTGATCTGGTAGCAAGTGAAAGAGAGTATTTATTGGCGCGGAAGAGTGCCACGTCACTTCAGCAAAGCGCGGTGAGTGGAGTTGCGGACGGCGCAGCATCGCTAATTACCGCATCTAAGGCGAGGCTTCAGCAGTTCGACATACCGGAGAGCGATATCGCCAAACTGGATGACACAGGCGAACCGATTACCGATCTGACTGTCAATTCTCCGGTTTCTGGCTACATTACGGAGAAAAACGCACTGCCAAACATGTACGTCCAGCCGGACACGAAGCTGTACACGATTGCCGATCTTTCAGAGATTTGGGTATTCGCCCAAGTCTTTCAGAACGATGCAGGGAAGATCAAACCTGGCGATCCAGCCGAGGTCACGGTGGATGCCTACCCTGAGCAGATATTCAGAGGAAGAGTGGACTACCTGTTGCCGCAGTTGGATATGGCCACACGGACGCTGTCAGTGCGGCTCGTTCTGCCAAACCCAGGACTGAAACTGCGGCCCGGCATGTATGTAAACGTGAGGCTGAAGCTGCCTCTGGGTCAGAGGCTGATTGTGCCCGACTCGGCAGTCTTCCATTCAGGAACCAAGAACCTGATTTTCACATACGCAGGCGAAGGAAACATCGAGCCGCATGAAGTCGAGCTTGGCCCTCATGTCGGCGATCAATTTGTGATTTCAAAGGGCGCAAAAGCGGGCGAGCAGATTGTCACGTCCGCAAATTTCCTGATTGATTCAGAAGCTCAGTTGGCGGCTGCGGCGGGCGCGTTCATGCCCCCACCACCAGGTGCGGGCCAGGCTGCTGCCATGAATGCCCCAGCGCCAACACAAGCGACTGTTGAACTAGCCACGGTGCCCTCGCCTCCGCAGAAGGGTTCGAACATTATTCGGATCAAGTTGACAGATCAGGCGGGAAAACCAATCACGGGAGCACAGGTCAACGTCACCTTTTTCATGGCGGCAATGCCTGCGATGGGAATGGCCGCGATGAAGACAGTCGTCCAAGCCAGTGATAAGGGCGGCGGGATGTACGAGGGCAATGGCGCTCTCGGGTCTGGGGGCACGTGGCAAGTCACGATTACGGCGCAGCAAAACGGCCAGACCATTGCGAATAAGCAGCTCTCCGTCAATGCCACGGGAGGGATGTAGTCATGATTTCTCGTGTCATTGAATGGTGCGCTCACAATCGCTTCCTGGTCTTTACGGGCGTCCTCCTCCTCACTCTGACCGGAATTTGGAGTATGGGACATATCCCGCTTGACGCCCTGCCGGACATTTCCGATGTCGAGGTGATCATTCACACCAACTGGGAAGGCGAGCCGCCCAACATCATCGAGGACCAGGTTAGTTATCCGATTGTGACGGCACTGCTCGCAGCTCCCAATGTTAAGGCCGTGCGCGCCGAGACGATGTTCAACGATAGCTATGTGTTCGTTGTGTTCGAAGACGGCACCGATATCTATTGGGCCCGTTCTCGCGTGCTGGAGTATCTGCAAACGATTGCGGGCCGTCTGCCTGCGGATGTGCATCCGGCAATTGGGCCTGATGCAACTGGCGCGGGCTGGGTGTACGAGTATGCTCTCGTGGACCACAGCCACAAGTACAGTCTCGCCGATCTGCGGACGCTTCAGGACTGGCACCTGCGCTACCAATTGGAGACGGTTCCTGGCGTCGCTGAAGTCGCCAGTATGGGCGGCTTTGTTCGGCAGTACCAAGTCAGCCTCGACCCAAACAAGCTGCTCGCATACGGAATTCCTCTTTCAACCGTGATCGATCGGGTGAAGTCCAGCACCAACGAAGTAGGCGGACGCGTTTTGGAACTCAGCGGAACGCGCTACATGATCCGCGGCTTGGGTTATTTGAAGTCTCTCGATGACCTTGGGAACGTGCCGGTCATGGCCAAGAATGGCACGCCAGTTCTGATCAAGGATTTGGGGACGGTGTCATTCGGTCCGGATATGCGGGAGGGCGTTGTCGAATGGCAGGGCGATGGAGAAACCGTAGGCGGCATCGTGGTGATGCGCTACGGCCTGAACGCCCTGACGGTAATCGACGGGGTCAAGAAGAAGCTCGCGGAAATCAAACCCTCGCTCCCTCCGGGCGTGGAAATCGTGGCGGGCTATGATCGCGCCGGTTTGATTCAAGAATCCATCAAGACCTTGCAGCGTGACCTCGTGGAAGAGGCCATCATCGTCAGCTTCGTAATCATCATCTTTCTCTTCCATTTCCGCTCCGCGCTGATTCCGATCATCACGCTGCCTATTGCGGTCTTGATGGCTTTCATACCGATGTATTACCTGCACGTGAGTTCCAACATCATGTCGCTCGGCGGCTTGGCGCTGGCGATTGGAGTTTTGGTGGACGCCTCGATTGTCATGGTTGAGAACGGGTACCGACATCTTTCGGAGAGATATGTTCTGAGCGCGCCGATATCTGCGCAGGAACGTGATGCAGCAAATAGACTAATCGTACTGGAGCGAGAGACAACGGGAAACGAAAGAGCACTCCCGCCGACGGAGGTGGAGCGTCGAAGCATTCTCATCAATTCTGCTAAGCAAGTCGGGCCAGCCCTGTTCTTCTCTCTCGTAATCATCGTTGTTTCTTTTCTTCCGGTTTTCTTGCTGGAGGCGCAGGAAGGACGGATGTTCAAGCCTCTGGCCTGGACGAAAACTCTCGCTGTTGGCTTCTCTTCCGTCCTGGCGATCACTCTGGTTCCGGTGCTGATGGTCATGTTCATAAAGGGTAGGCTGCGACCGGAATCAGAAAACCCCATTTCACGGATGACCCAGGTTGTGTATCTGCCGGTGCTCCGGCTCTGTCTGAAATACCGGAAAACGACGCTGCTCCTGAATCTCATATTCTTGGCGGTTACTTTCCCGCTGATGTTCAAAATGGGCAGTCAATTCATGCCGCCGCTCTACGAAGGTTCTGCGCTGTACATGCCCACGTCTCTACCAGGCATCTCTATTGTCGAAGCTTCTAAGCTGCTGCAAGAACAGGATCGAATCATCCGTTCCTTTCCCGAAGTGGAGACCGTATTCGGCGCAGTGGGCCGTTCGGACAGCGCAACCGATAATGCTCCCCTCGATATGTATGACACGACCGTCATGCTCAGACCACGTGAGCAATGGCCCGCAGGAATGACCTACGACAAACTGATTCAGGAAATGGACGGGAAACTTCAGTTCCCGGGACTCAGCAATACGTGGACCATGCCCGTCGAGAACCGGCTCGATATGGCCTTGACCGGAATCAAGACCCCTGTCGGGATGAAAATCCAAGGCCCGTCACTCGACGACATTCAACAACTCGGGACTCAGATACAACAGATTCTATCTGGCCTTCCTGGAGTGAGATCCGTCTTTGCCGAGCGTGTATCGCAAGGCTTCTACGTGAATGTCGAAGTCAATCGTCCAGAAGCTGCGAAGTATGGATTGACGATTGCGGACGTGCAAGAAGCGGTTGTTTCAGGCATAGGCGGCATGAACGTGGCAGAGAACGTCGAGGGCCGCGAGCGCTATCCGATTAGCGTTCGATACGAGCGCGATTTCCGTGACAACATAGACGAGCTTCGCCGGGTGCTTATTGCGACACCTTCTGGAGCGCAAATCCCAATTAACCAGGTAGCAAACCTTTCCTTCTCGGGTGGTCCTGCGATGATCCGAGATGAAGACGGCCAGCTCACGGGCTACGTCTACATCGACTTGAATACAAGCGACTATGGCGGCTTTGTACAGAAGGCTTCTGGTTTGCTGCAACAGAAACTGCGACTGCCTCCGGGATACACCTACCAATGGTCCGGCGAATACGAATTTGAGTTGCGTGCCAAACAACGCTTGAAACTCATTCTTCCCATCGTGTTCTTCGTGATCTTCATGTTGCTGTACATGGTCTTTCACTCGGTCACAGAGGCGATGGTGCTTATTTTCCCGACGCTCTATGCGATGACCGGGGGTCTAATCCTTCAGTGGCTGCTCAACTACAACTTCAGCGTCGCCGTATGGGTTGGATACATCGCACTCTTCGGCATTGCCGTCGAGACGGGCGTGGTCATGGTCGTGTACCTACACGAAGCTCTTGATCGTCGTCTAGCGACAGGCATCCCTCTCAAACATGAAGACATCGAGGCAGCCGCAATCGAAGGGGCAGTTCAGCGCCTACGCCCCAAGTTGATGACTGTGTTCGCGGTCCTCGCCAGCCTTGTTCCGATTCTTTGGGAAACAGGCATCGGCTCAGACGTGATGAAGCCCATTGCCGCACCGATTGTGGGCGGGATGATTACCTCAACCATTCACGTGCTGATTCTGGTCCCTGTATTTTTCGCGCTTATGAAAGAGCGCGCGCTTCGACGTGGAACGCTATAGCCGCATTTGAAGATCGGAATTTGTACAAGTCGCATGGTCTCGTTGCTGTTTCGGCGATAAATCAAAAAAGGAGAAACAAATGAAACGGATAGCATTTGCGCTGGTGGGAACGTTACTGATAGCTGGTCTGAGCCTGGCGGCTCTGAAAGATCAGACCTACACGGGCGAAATCACGGACAGTCAATGTGCGACGATGGGCTCGCACGCCGGAATGGGCAAGCCTGCTAAAGACTGCACACTCGCTTGCATCCAGCGTGGCGCAAAGTTTGTTCTATTCAATGCTGCCGCAAAAACCGTCTACCAACTAGACGATCAAAGGAAGCCAGCGCAGTTTGCCGGTGTGAAGGGTTGTTGTGACTGGCACTCTCGACGAGTCGACAAAGACTATTCACGTTACGGGGATCAAATCTGCATCGTAGCCTGTTTCCGGGGGCCGGAGCTGATCTTAGCCCGGCCTCATTCACGCCGCAGCCTCAGTCGACGAAGCAGTTGGGCATTTGCGGCTACAATGATCGTCGAGAGGCTCATTGCGACCGCTCCGACACTCATGGGCAGATCCAGTCCGATGCGGACAAAAAGCCCTGCTGCGACGGGTATGGCGACAAGGTTATAAGAGGTAGCCCAAGCGAGATTCTGAATCATCTTTCGGTAGGTGGCGCGAGATAGCTCAATTGCACCTACAACGTCTCGCGGATCACTACGCACAAGCACGATTCCTGCCGACTCAATTGCCACGTCTGTCCCCGCGCCGATCGCGATTCCAACATCTGCGGTCGCTAGCGCCGGTGCATCGTTCACGCCGTCACCAACCATTGCGACCTTCTTGCCGCCTGTCTGGAAGCGTTTCACAGCTGACGCTTTGTCTGCGGGGAGAACCTCGGCTGCGACCTCATCTATTCCTATCCGTTTTGCAACAGAATCGGCAACCGCCTTTGAATCTCCCGTAATCATCGCGACACGTACACCAAGGCGATGTAGTTCCGTGACGGCCTCTTGGGATTCAGGCCGAATCTCATCTTCAACTGCGAAAGCTCCGAGCAGTCGGCCTTGAGCGACAGCGTAGAGAACTGTCTTTCCATCTGAGGCCCATATGGTTGTCAGTTTTTCAACTTCTGGCGGCACGGTTACCTTGGCTTCGGTCAACAGGCGCGGTCCGCCGATTTCAATGCTCTGGCCGTCAAGGGTTGCCTTCGTTCCACGGCCCGGTAGCGCCTCGAAATTCGTGGCTGATAACTGAGCCACGTTTCGGCGCTTGGCCTCGGCGACGATAGCTTTAGCGAGTGGATGTTCGGAGTTGGATTCGACGGCGGCAATACGGGCAATCAAGTCGTCTTCGGTAGTGGGAGAAGCAACCACGACTCCCGATACCGCCGGAGAACCTCGCGTCAGGGTTCCGGTCTTATCAAAAATGACCATATCCAAATTGCGGGCACGTTCGAGCGCGAGCCGATCCTTAACAAGGAGCCCATTTTGAGCCCCTAGTGATGTAGAGATAGCGATTACGAGCGGAATGGCAAGTCCAAGGGCATGCGGGCAAGCAATGATGAGGACTGTTGCAGTTCTAATCAGAGCATGTTCTTTATCACCTGAGAACCACCAGTAGGTGAAAGTAATCGCCCCAGACACGACTGCAACGTAAAAGAGGATGGCGGCTGCGCGGTCGGCAAGAGCTTGTGTACGAGAACCGGAAGCCTGCGCGGTTGCAACGAGCCGCATGATTCCAGAGAGAGCTGTCTGGTCCCCAATTGCTGTAATGCTGACCCGAAGACTTCCGCCACTGGCAACTGTTCCCGCAATAACTCTAGCGCCCGTTGTTTTCGGTATCGTTTTCGACTCGCCGGTGATCATGGATTCGTCAACGTCCGCAGCGCCCTCGACGACCGTGCCATCTGCCGGAACACGGGCTCCGGGACGGACGAGAACAATGTCGCCAACGCGCAACTCGGAGAGGAGAACAGATTCGGTGTCTGCACCTTTTACTCGTTCGGCTGTATCCGGAAGTAGGGCAGCAAGTGCGTTGAGCGCGCCACGAGCCTGGGAAATGGCCCGCATTTCCAGCCAGTGGCCGAGGACCATGATCGTAATGAGTGATGTGAGTTCCCACCAAACGTCAATTTCCAAGAGTCCAAATGTCGCAGCGAGTGAAGTTCCAAACGCGACTACAATCGCCAAGCTGATGAGTGTCATCATTCCAGGCTTGTGACCGGCAAGTTCGCCCCATGCCCCGCGAATGAAAACTAATCCGCCATAAACGAAGACGATTGTTCCAAGGACTGCGGGGATGAATTTCGAGCCGGGGAAGGATGGTGCCGTGTAACCAAACCAGTGTTGAACGTCGGTGGACCAAAATAGGACAGGAATTGTGAGGGCAAAACTCAACCAAAACTTATCACGAAACATGGCAACGGAGTGCCCGGCATGACGGTCATGGCTTCCGTGCACGTCCGACATCTTGTGACCGGCGTGTGGATCGGACTGCTGTCCGTGATCATTTTGCAATGAATGGTGCATGACAGCTCCCAGGGAAGACGTGGTATCGCACGCCACGAGCACGTCTTATATAGCGCGGCTGGCAACCTCACGAGTTATGTCGTTCGTAAGATCTTCTCAATCCAGTCGTAGCTCCGCGTGAAACAACTAGGGGCCTCGTTATGTAGCCTATTTTAGTTGATATTGCGACCTCGATCACTCTTGATGGTGATCGAGGTCGCGGTTCGCTGATATGGAATCCACCGTACTAGTGGTTCGTCGCTGTGTTTTTCGGGGCCTTCGCCGTCGCAGTACCCGCTCCAGCAGGTGCCTTTGGGGTCGAGAAGTCCACTGTGTCGGCGACGAGCGTGCCTTCCTTTGGTTCGGTGGCATGGATGACGACGCGGTCCCCAACTTTTAAGCCATCGATCTTCATCGCCATCTTGCCCATAGTAAACTTCGTTGCTGGTACCACGCCCACGGTAACGGGCTCCTTCGCAGTCGTCTTCACGGTGATTGAATCGGCTGTCACCTTGGTTACTGTGCCCATCACATGCTCCTCCCCTCCGTGGGCCAGGGCTGCGACTGCGGCCAGTGAAAAGCAGACGACAAGAACCAATACACGTGCTTTCATGGTGTTTCTCCTTTTATTAGTGATGATGTGTTTCTCCGACATTCTGCGATGGTTCCCCACCGTTCAGAAATTCCTTTTCTTGCTGTTCTTCCGCCCGGTCCGCCTCCGTCTTCGGATTCATCTGTTCCATTTGGTTCAATTCGTCAGCGGTCAAGGTTGGGAGATGGCGGATGAATAGCACCAATTTCCAAGTATCGGTGTCTCCGCCTGCAATGTGCTCTTCGCCAAATGCTGGCATTCCACTTAAACGAATGCCGTTTTCAATCGTGTAGTACAGTTCGCCATCGCTCTTGTTCTGCGTCTCGCCAGTGCGCATATCCGGCGGTTTCGGATAGAGACCTTTGCCAAATAGCGTTTCGCCGCTTCCGTCGTTCGCATGGCACGTAGCGCAGTGGTCAGAAAAATGTTCCATGCCAGCCTGAAGGTTCTCTGCCGACGCCGGGGAAGGGTTGTGAAGACGCTTATAGATAGATGGAACAGCCAGTTGGCGTGCTGTTATGGCCGCTAATTTCTCGACCGCCGACGGGGTTTCCCTCGCGCTAAATCCTCGCCGTACCAGAGCTATCCCAAACGCCGACGCGACTATTACGATGAGCAGTAAAATCAACGAAATTGTCTTCCAGAGTTTCACCGTTACCTCTCCTTTCCCGAAACTGGCCGCAGTCGCAGGAAGAGAGCGACACCGAAAGGGTGTGAACCATAAATTGGTTTCAGTGCGTCTGCTACGCCATATGTCGTAAATTGCGCGCCGATGGCAGAGGCAAGATGCGGAATCACGTCGAAGTCGTGATCGTAGCCGAATGTATACGCCTGAACGCGCCCGATAGGTTCTTCTTTGAAGCCGGAGGGGAGGGGATTTTCGCCGATGATCAGTTCGTTTGATCGCTCAGCATTTTCAATGCGCGTCCACGCATAATTCCGAGTGTGAAAGCGGATGGTAGACTCAAGAAGATAGCTGTTAAAGATCGAATTATCTTCGAGTGATCGCGTGTGCCCCCACAGAATGGTGCTGGCCCAGTTTCCGTCCTGGAACGGGCGGTTGTACATGGCGGACGCGGTCATGCGTTCCTGAACTTCAGTGGGAAAGAGCGCTTCGGGGCTAGTAATGCGTGCGTAGGAATATTGGCCGCTCCAGTTCCTCCCTGGCTGAACCGTCAGACGAGTGCTCCAGGAGTCGATCTTCCCTTGATTTATATCCCAGCGGAACTCATCCGGCTCACGCCCGTGGAAACCGGAAGCTTCAATCCGCACGGAGTGATACGTTAGGCCAACAGTCACAACATCAGCGGCGATGTGGGTGGAATCCTCTTGATGGTGG
>Ga0207150_1120_pt1 | contig 15832 bp, 16 predicted proteins | sample Alteio_BWMinHeat_32_FD_153526 | JGI IMG/M metagenome (GOLD analysis project Ga0207150, IMG submission 153526) | Enriched cells from forest soil in Barre Woods Harvard Forest LTER site, Petersham, Massachusetts, United States -... | ecosystem: Environmental > Terrestrial > Soil > Temperate forest >...
AAGTTGGTGGCAGAAAGAGCAGTTGTTGCTCGGCTACTACGTGTGGCATTCCAGCTTTTTGGCTCTTACAATTGGCGCTGCTTTGCTGTTATTGGGACGGACGTGGCGGCGATCAGAATCGCAAATGTTTACAGCGCAACATGACACAGCTACTTGCCATTAGAATCTGCAGCTGTCAGAACCCACTGCCATAGGTATTGTACGTCCCCGAGTACGCCTTCAGCGCCCCGATCACCTTCTCCAGTACACTAAACGATCGGGCCGCTAATAGGCGGTAGCTAACCAATTCAGCTCCTGGCGGAGTCTGCGGGTTTCCGCGCCGTCTGTGAATGCACGGCAGCCAGGGCACCAGAACTAGCCGCGCCGGGGCTGGTTCCTAGAAAAACTGGGATAGAGCTTCTCTCATACCTCCGGTGGATGCGTTATCCACCGGAGGCCCCCTTTCCTACTACCTCAGCGACTACTTTTGTTTTTTTAAAATAGGCCCTTGCCATTATCCCGCACAGTAGTAGGATTATTTCCACTCAAAGTCGGCGATCACAGTCACTTCGGGAGCCAATTCATGCGCTCAGGCCACCACCGACCACGTGGGGACGAACCGACTGACATCTACGTTGCTACAAATGGAATCGACGACAAAAATCGCGATGGTTCCATAAATGAGCCATTTCAAACAATCCAGTTCGCTCAGACCCAACGTCACTCTGGCGCCGCCGGTGTCCTGCACGTCATGCCCGGCGTTTACAGAGTGCAAAACCTCGTGACCGATAGCAGCGGTGGCCCCGATGGTCGTTTTCGCATCATTTCAGAAGAACGCTGGCAGGCCAAAATCATCGGCACAACTGGTGGTGCGGTTTGGCAGCATATAGGGAACTTCACTGACATTGAAGGTTTTGAAGTTTCTGCAGCGTGCGATAGCTTAGCGACGTATGGCATCCAGATAAGCGGTGCGTCCAACGCTGTGAAAAGCAATCATGTCCACCATATCCTCGGGGGCGCCCGGCGTTCGGATGGCGGCTTCCTTTCGTGCGGCGGTATTGGCTGCGACATGCAGTATGATTTCAACGACGTGATCGGAAACTATATTCACGATATCGGCTTCTTCGTCCCCACGGTTTCTGCCGAGGGAATATACCTATCAAGAGGTCTGAAATCGTTTATTCATAACAATATCATTCACCGCGTCCGAGGCTTCGGCTTTTGGCTCTACCACCGCCCGCAAGCCATGGCGATTTGCAACAATCTCGTTTTCAATTGTGAGATTGGCATCTCGATTGGGGCAAAGGAAGAGAACCTCAAACCCGATCCAGAACATCCCGATCCAGACTATCCAGACGGCTACCCCCCAGCTGAAGGCATCGTGGTAGCTAACAACATTTTCCTATTTAACAAATATGTTGGGTTGGCTGAGCAAACGGCGGTGGCGCGAGACGGGATGGTATTAGTAGGTAGGAATTCCTACCTTTACAACTATCTACGAGGAAATGGGCCTCAGCAGATAGTACTTCACACCGATGGCTCAACGGAGAACCTGCCACACCTGGGAGGTAACATTGAAGACCCTGGGGAAGATATCCGTGTACCTGACCTCTTTGTCCGTTACGACTACGACGGGTATGATCCGGTCTACTATAAGGACCACCCAGAGGCGAACAGCCCGGGCGAGGGTGTCGACCTTCATCCGGCAGTCGGAAGTCCTCTAGTTGGCGCCGGAACGATTATGTATCCGCCGGCCCCATCGCCAACAGACGATTTCGACGGCAATCCACGGAATCTAGATTCCTGGCCCATGGATATCGGTCCTTATGTTGTCGCGTCTCACACTGCTGGCGTCAAAGGAGTTTAACTCTAAGTCGCGACGAGCTTCTATTCACATGCGGTATTGCGGCGCAATTCCGCATCCGAGAATCAAATTCTCCTCTATTCCGTTGACCCTACAAAATAGTTCGCTAGTGGCATGGACCCTGCCGCCGCTTTGCGTCTTGCCCTCGATCCCTCAGGCATCCTGGAAGCCCAGGGCCTCACGCCCGATCCCTGGCAGCGTGAGTTTCTCGCCTCCGCATCCAGCCAGATCCTCCTAAACTGCAGTCGTCAGTCCGGGAAAAGTACCGTTGTCGCCGCCAAGGCGCTGCACGCCGCCATCTTCAAACCCGGCAGTTTGACGCTGCTTCTATCGCCTACGCAGCGCCAAAGCGGCGAATTGTTCCGCAAAGTCCTTGCCGGCTACCGCGCGCTTGGCCGGCCCATCGAAACCATCGGCGAAACGCAACTGAAGATGGAGCTGACCAACGGCAGCCGCATCATTTGCCTGCCCGGTCGAGAAGAAACCATCCGCTCGTTCTCCAACGTGACCTTGCTCATCATCGACGAAGCGGCCCGCGTGCCGGAGGATCTTTACAAGTCAGTCCGGCCCATGCTCGCCGTCAGCAAGGGCCAACTCATCGCGCTCAGCACGCCATTCGGTCAACGTGGCTGGTTCTTCCAGGCCTGGACCAACCCGATCGGTTGGGAGTGCGTCAAGGCGACTTGGAAGGACTGCCCACGCATCACGCAAGACTTCATCCTCAACGAACGCATTTCTTGCGGCGACTCATGGGTTGCCCAGGAATTCGAATGCAGCTTCGAGGCCCTGGAAGGTCTCGTCTATCCGGACTTCGAGACGAAGTGCGGCACCATCTGCGTTGCCCCGCCAGGCAAACCCATCGGCGGCATCGACTTCGGTTTCCGCAATCCCTTCGCCGCCATCTGGGGAGTCCTCGACGAAAACGATGTCATCTGGCTCGACGGCGAACGCTACCTGCGCGAGACGCCGCTTCACGAACACAGCAAGGCGCTTCCCAAGAAAGTCCAGTGGTACGCCGACCCAGCGGGCCGCACCGAGACCGAGGAGCTGCGCATCGCTGGCCACCTGGTCCGCAAGGGCAACAACGACATCCGCGCGGGAATCGCCGCCGTCAAGGCCCGTATCGAGACCGGCCGGCTCAAAGTCTGCACTTACAAATGTCCCAATTTGATCGCCGAGGCCAAGCTTTACCGCTACTCGCAGGGTTATCCCGGTGCGCCGGTCTCCGAAACGCCGGTCGATGAGTTTAACCACGCTCTCGGGGCGCTCCGTTACCTCGTCAGCCGGATCGACGCCCGCTTCATGGCCAAGCTGCGACGCAAAGGCGAATCCGTCGCCCAGGAGCCGACCCAAGAGGAACCCGACCGCCTTCGCGAAGCCCAAGAAGCCGCTTTCGGCATCCGACCCCCCTCCTTCCCCCCTTCGCAAGGGGGGAAACAGGGGGGTGACGAACGCCAACAGCGCTGGGACAACCCCGCCATTTGGGAGCAAATCCGATGATCCGATGGCTCAAACGACTTGTCAAAGGACTGGCCCCCGCCGGTGCCCGTGCCGACAGCACCGCCGGCTTCGGGTTCATCGACGCCTACAAACGCCATCGCAACCCGACACCCCGCGAGCTGCTTGAAGAGCTGAAGAACACCGCATGGGTGTGCGCCTCCATCAACGCCGCGACGTGCGCGGAGAATTCCCCGGTCCTTTACGTCGCCACCGATGAGAAAACCCAGCCGGCCCCCAAGTGCAAGACGCACCCCGTCCCCCATCCCAAAGCCGCCTTCCTCAGAGACAAGAACAAGCTCTCCAAGAAACTCAAGATCGAGGAAGTGGAAGATCACCCGCTGCTCGACTTACTCAACCAACCCAACGAAGTTCACAACTCTTGGGACCTTTGGGAACTGTGCACCTTGTATCAAGAGACCGTGGGCAGCGCCTACTGGCTGCTCGTCAAGAACGCCTTCGGCGTGCCCTACCAAATCTGGCCGCTGGCCGCCCACATCACCAAGCCGGTCCGTGCCCGCGACAGCCACCAGGTCGTCGATTACTACGAAGTCAAGGGTGCCGGCGAGATCGTCAAGTACCAGCCCAATGAGATCATTCACTTCAAGTATCCCGACCCGAAGGACCCCTACGGCCCCGGCCTCAGCCCGTTGCGTGCCGCCGCCGAGCCGGTCAAGCTCTCCAGCGAATACGCCGCCTACCGGCTTTCCGTATTCGACAACAACGCTCTCCCAAGCGCCATCATCAGCCCGCAAGAAGTCATCGGCGAGGACGAGCGTCATCGCCTCGAAGAGCTATGGAACCAACGCTTCCGCCGCTCCGGCACAGGCCGCGTCCTCGTCGCCGAATCCGCCATGAACGTCACTTGCTCAACCACTCCTTGAGCGATCTTGGCTCCCTGGTCGAACACAACGCCACCCGTCAAGACATCGCCAACGCCTTCGGCGTACCGATCAGCTACCTCACCGCCGAAAGCAACCTGGCCAACTTGCAGGCGTCCGAGCGCCAGCACATGTCGCTGGCCATCGCTCCAAGGTTGTCGAGACGTGATGAGAAGCTCAACGAGCAACTGCTGCCGCTCTTCGATCCGACCGGCCGTCTGTTCCTGACAAGCGATGACCCCGTACCGTTGGATCAAGATGCAATCTTGGCTCAGGTGCAGCAGGATCTGCAATATGGCGTTTTGACGATCAACGAGATCCGCGAAGGCCGCAGTTTGCCACCGGTCCCGTGGGGCAATGTCCCGTGGATGCCGACACGGTGGGCGCCGACCGACGTGCCAAGAGCCACGGGAACCAATCCGATCCTGTCACCGGCCGACGCCGGCGACGGGCCGGACAACACACCCTAACAATGGGTGAGTGGTTAGTGGTTAGTGGTGCGAATTTACCACTCACCATTCACCACTCTACCACTCACCAGGAGCGCAGCGACATGGCAAACAGTTCAGGAACCCGGACCAGCGGAGGTGGTGGAGGCGGACGGGCCGGCTCGCGTGGCAGCGGCCGAGCCAGCCGGGGTGGCTCACGAGGCGGCGCTCGCGGCGGACGTGGAGGCAGCCGAGGATCGGGCGGACGCGGCGGGCGCCGCTAGTTTAGCCGCGAGCTTCTGCGAGCGCGTTCGACAGCGACCCCGGTCCTAATGGAGACCCCCATGAACCAAGTCACTTGTTGCGTCTTTGACCTGGAAACGACGAACCTTTCGGCCGACTTCGGCGTGATCCTGTGCGGCGTGATCAAGCCCGCCAACGGCCGGCCGAAGGTGTTCCGTGCCGATCGGCTCAATCACCACTGGTCCACTCAGCGATCCAACGGCCGGATCGTGCAGTTTATCTTGACGTAGTCGGGTATTTGGCCAAGCGGATCGGTGTCGTCTGGGAATTGTGCGACGGCGAGTTGGCGGGTAGTCACGACGTTTTGAAAGGCTGCGTCTGGATCTTTGTCCGCTTGTGGCTCCCATAGGGACCCATCGTCCGGCCGCAAAGCATCCACATTTGCGTCAATAATTGCAAGGTCGCGGGGTGGTGGATCATCGGCATTTGCATAGAGCCGGACAAGTGAGTTTCCTGCACCTTTGGCTTGATGATCAATGTATGGGTTAAAGATATAGTTGGAGAATGAATTGCCGTCTCCAACAATACATATTCCAATATGCGCGTCATTGATGATTGGCGCGAAAATTGAATTCCCTTGGCCGTAGTCGATCCGTATTGCAGTATGAAAGGCATTGTACAGGCCACCAAAAATAATATTCCCGTTGCAGTATCCACCACCAGGCGGCGTATTATCGCCCTTTAGCCAAAGTCCTACCCCTGTCGCAAGCTTCGTTATGCCACCAAGGCCACCAACAATGCGAACCTCGATGTTGTTGCCGTTTTGATTTCCTCCCCCCGCCATCTGCCCATGAATGACAACGCCATTGCAGCTTGGAGGCACGTCGGTAAGATAATTGACGTCTAAGATGACTCGGATTCTCGATTTCTCAATTCCAGCGCGGAACTCCAAAAATCCCTTACAGTCTGGATTCGTCACGCGAATAGTCGGCAAGTCGAGGGTAAGAAGCCCCATCTCGCTTTCGTCAGCATATACCGCGACATTATGACCTCCATCGTATTGCAAGATGGCGCCCGTATGGGAGACATGAACAAATGGACGAAGCCTCAATGGCTTTGAATACTGGTAAAGACCACTTGTAAAGATCAGTGTGCCCCAGCCCTTGCTGCCGTTGTTGCTAGCGGCACTAATCCTGTCCATTGCGTGTTGAATATCGTCAATTGTCATGTCCTGCGTCACAGATTGATCCATAGAGTGGTCTCCTTGTGCAAGGTGGCGCGCATAACGAAATCGAACCGGGAGCCTCTGGCGAACGACGCATCCGCCAAAGGGTACGAAAACGAGTGCGAGTCATTAGTTTTCTAGCAACCTCCATCTGGATGGCTAGTTCTGGTGGATGAGTTTTCCGCCAGCGCGAAGCCGGCTCAGCACCGATTGCCGCGCCGGCTGCGGCCAACTCAGAATGAGGGCTAATATTGCCGTGTACTCCTCCTCGGTGAGCGGCCCCTTGCGTTGATTGCAAACCTCGCAGCAGATAAGGGTATTCGCCAAAGTGTGTGGACCAGTACGGGAGGTTGGGCGTGCGGTGATCGACGGACACGTTGGACGGCTTGATGATCTCGCCGCAGTACGTGCACGGCTCGCCGAGCGCGGCTTGGATGGTGTCGCGCAGTTGCTCCAGGGTGTATGCGATCTGGACCCCGGCGGCTTTGGCGCGGCGCTTTTCGCCGTGGTAGATGTTCGACGTTCGGCGTAGGAAGGTGCTGGTCACTTTGACTCCTTCACGGTGAATGTCAAACCATGTCAAACTGTCAAACTCACTAAAAAGGCGGGTTTTCTAGGGGATTTGCGTCAGTTTGACAGTTTGACATAGTTTGACATGTAGGTATCTCGTACTTGCCGTATCCGCTCTTTTTGAGAATTCCATCGGTCGCCATTCGGCGCATGAGCTGTGCGGTGGCGTCGTAGTCCCTGGCCAGCTTGTGGCTGATGTCGATGACGGTCGCGGTCCCGACTTTCCGCACGGCGTCCAGAATTTTGCGTTGTTCGGGTGGAAGCGCGGATTCGGGGTCGTCCTGGTTCTTGTTGACGGACCAGAGGTAGTGCGCTGGGTCCCATGTCATCCTGAGCTTGCGTTCCTCGACATCGCGGCCGGTAATGAACAGGGTGCCGTCGAGGGATTCGCGGGGACGCTTGAGCACGAGGATGCTGTCAGCGCCGCCGGTGAGTCCAGAGGTTCCGCTGACCGTTTCAAGCTCGTCCTCGGCGGCTGCTTTCCGTGTGTGGTGAATGATCAGGATGGCGATGCCCAGCTCCTGGCCGAGCTTCTGTAGCCTGCCAATTGCTTCGTAGTCGGTGTCGTATAGGGCATCGGCGGTGTGGCGAACGTCTCGCACCTTGGCCAAGGTGTCGATGACGATGAGCCGCGTCTGCTTGTGGTTTTCGATCCATTCGCCGAGAAGGTCTATGCAGCCGCCGCTGTAGCGGGGCCAATCCACGGCCAGGTGCAGGGCGGGCGGCGTTGCCATGTTCTGGGCCTGGATGATCGTTTTGATGCGATGTTGAAGCCGGCGGAAGCCATCTTCAAGGGCAAGGTACAGCACTTCGCCCTACTGCACCGGGATTGACCCGAGAGCCGTGCCGCCACAGGCGATTGACAGCGTAAGGCCGAGCGTCAGAAAGCTCTTGCCGACTTTCGGCGGGCCGGCGAAGATGGTGGCGCCTTCGGGCAGAACATCTTGCACCGCCCACTTCATGGGCGGAAACTCCATCGCATCCAGCTCGGTTGCACTGAGGATTTTGGGCGTCTCCGGCTTTGGCCGCGGCTGGGCCTGCGGGCCGCCAAGCATTCCACCCAAGGGTTGCGTGCTGCACTTGAGCGCTTCCTGCACCTTGTGGGCGAGTTCCTTGTCCGTCCAGGGTGGCTCGCAGCGCGGGTTGTAGTGGTCCTTAAGCAAGGTCAGAGCGATATTCGGGTCGAGGAGGAAGCCTCTGACGAGCTTGCTGGCAACGGAGAGCAGCATGCTGTGGCCGTTGCGTCCGCTGACTGCCGGCGGGCATTTGTCGAGATAAGCCTTGGGGCGTGTGATCGTTTCCTCAAGGATCGGATTGACGGTCGGCTCACCGGCCTCACCCCTCCCTTGGTCCACTTTCTTCAGGCGCAAGAGCCATTGCGGTGCGTCGGCAACGGGCGTCGTGTCGATGTGGGCCTCGGTGTTCCACAAGTATTGACCGGCGACGTGTACGGACGGCGGCATGACACTCTGCGCAAAAAAATCAAAGGAAAAAAATCAAAGGGGTCAGGACCCGGAAAATCAAAGGGGTCAGGACCCGAGAATTGGGGGAGCAAAGGGGTCAGAAGGGGGCTCGTCAAATGAAGGCAGCCTTTCAACCTCCTCCGCCAAGGGGGGCGCGGAACTTGGCGATCCGCTGTCGGGTCAACTCTTTGTCTTTCCTTCTTATGTTGCAATGCCCGGCAGTTCGCGGCAAAGCCGGGCGGCCGTGGACCAAGAGCGGAGACTTCTTACCCAGGCAATACGCGGCAACGGCGGCAATCGATGGTCGTCTCATCGGTGCAATACCCGGCAAAGCGCGGCAGCGAGCGGCAAGAACCGCGGGGTGTCGAGGCAACCATGAGACCGACCTTCTAGGCAATCCGCGGCAGAGCCCGGCAACAGGGAGACAGCCAGACAGGAAGAAGGCAGATGGGGAGACGGAGTTCAGGAGTCAGCCGTGAGGGGTTATCAATTCGAGGAACCAAGTCGTCGCGATTGCTGTTGTGTGTCGTGTTTGTCTCTGCCAGGGCGCAGAGCAGTTGATGTTCCTTGCCTTGGATCGACCACGCTCAGAGAGATAAAGACGTTGCGGAGCGGCAAGCAGTTCGCCGGAAAAACAATTCTCATCGGCCTCTCAGAATGTTCCGCGCGGAACATTTTCCCTCACCCCAAACCCAATGCAGGAGAGCGAAGGCGCCAATGCTGGATTCACGAGGCGGAGCATAAGACGTGAAGCGCGGTGATGGGTTCGGAAAAAATCGGCGGACGGGCGACGCCGACCGGCTTGGCGAAGGTGCGGAGCAGCGACAAACGTCGATCGGCAGGCCGTCGCCATGAGGGGGGTGTGTTAGGGGCTCGTGCTGCGCGAATCGGCGTAAGTCGATAGCGGCCAATGGTTTAGAGCGCCAAACATTCGCGCAGCACATTCGCGCAGATGAGGTTCGGCGCCCAGAGCTGGGCCGACTCCCATGCCGAGGAGATAGTGCAGACGGATCGGCTGGTTGGCTTCTGCCTGCTCATTCGCCGGGAAGCCACCATCGAGAAGTGCATTCTCAGCGTTCGCGACCACGTCGATGAAGTCATCGTTGAAGATACCGGCTCCAAGGACCGGACGCCCGAGATTGCCCGCAAGCTGGGAGCACGGGTCTATCATTGTGAATGGACCGATGACTTTGCGGCGGCCCGGCGTCACGTAGTGACGCTTGAACCGCGAAACACTCTATGGCAGTGCGTAATTCCAGGCGCTGCTACGCGACGCACTGAATTCCTCGCATACTTTCCCGTTTGACTGCTCCTGTTTAATCCCGACTCCCATTCCTCAGCAAATCCTCGTTCCACTCCGCTTGCCAGCTCATCCACTTGTGAAGCTGTTCGTGCAGTCGGTCCTTGATGGATTTGAACTCGACCGGCTGCTGCCTGAGCAGATTGTTTTGTTCGGTAGGATCGTTTCTGACATCAAAAAGATAGAGCTCGAAGTCTTCCTTGTCCCAGATGTACTTAAAGTCGCCCTCGCGAATCGCAGCCACGCCACCGACCCACAGATACACATGGCGCTTGCCCGGATCGACGCTTGTGGAGAAAAGGCTGCGACCCTGCCATATCTTGTTGCAATCGAGGCCGCAGATATCCATAATCGTCGGCCAGATATCAAGCTGGCTGCACAATACATGATTACGCGGTCCGCAGCCGTGCCCAACGGCGTAGTCGCCGAGGTTCTTGTTGATGAAGATGCACGGCACGCGGACCTCTTCTTCGAATAATTTGTAACCATGGCTCCAGACGCCGTGTTGGCCGAAGGCCTGGCCATGATCTCCGACGATAACCAGCAAGGTGTCGTCGGCGATACCGCGGTCCTCGAGGTCGCTGTACAATTTGCCGAGCAGCCGGTCGAAACGCCAGATCGCACTGAGGTAGCGGCGGAACTGAGCCAGGCGTTCCGGGTCTCCTTGCACCATCGCTGGAAAGCGTGATTCGTCCCAGTCGGCGGGTCCTTCTCCATCGCTGTATTTCCAGTGGGTATCGTAATTCCACATCATCAAAAAGAAGGGTTGATCCGTTTTGCCGGCATCATCCAGGCAGTGGTAGGCGTCGGCGAATAGGCTTTCGTCGTTATGGTCGTCTTGCTTGAAACCCCAGTCGGGCGTTTCCTTGCCCCAATGCCGGTGGCCGTCCTTGGCAATGTCGAAGCCGTAGGGCAGGAACGCCCGCCCGAAATTCTTGTACCCTTCCCAGACGCTCCTGCCGCCGGCTCCCATGAAGTAGGTGCGGTAGCCTTTTTTCTGCAGCCAGGTTGAAGCCGCCGGGACCGGGAAATCGCGGTTGGGACCGGGCCAGTTGCGCGCCGCGTAGACCGTGCAGTTCTCACAATCGTTGTTGTTCATCGAGCCGAAAAGACCAATGGCCGAGGCGATGGAGTGATCGGAGATGGAATAGCTGTCTTCGAATAGGACGCCCTTGTGCTCCTTGTCGATGATCCATTCCAGATTGGGCGTGTTTTGCCATGGCGCACCGTAGGCATGCATCCAGCGGCTGCCGCACGATTCCGCAACGATGAAAATGATGTTCCGGGGCCGCGTTTTGAGCTGCAGGTCGCCGAGGCCTGGATATCCGGGAAGGAAGTCCGGCACTTCGCCGCGCTCGATGGTAATGTGTTCGATGTCCCAGTCGCCAAGTAGCAGGCGAACCCGGTCGGGAAGATACGATGTAGCCAAGTAGACGTGCGGATTGCGCGTGTACGAGCCGTAGCTCGGCTGATCAAATATCTGCCCAGGGGTTTGCACGCACCAAGTCAATCCAAGGAACGTGACCAGACCGGCGCTAACGACGGAGGGACGGCAAAGGTAGTATGCCGCCCGCTGCAGGGTCCGCGGAAAATGCCGCACAACGAGAAGCTGAAACGCAATGAGCCCGACCGGCAGGAAAGCCAGCACGAGCGTACGCGGCAGTGTGACCTGGTCTTGCGTCGATTTTTCCATCGCGAAGATACTTCCTGCCATCTGCAGCTTCTTCTTGTCAAGGAATCGATCGACCTCGAAGAACAGAAACATGTTGGCAATCATCAAGCCGACCGCGGCCAAGGCGCCGGCATAAGCAATGGTCCAGAAGGCGTACCGACCGGCACGAATCATCGCAGGATAACGCTGGGCAAATGTTCGGACCGAGAAGAGTTTGAGAACGAAGCTGCCGATAAGCAGGATCGCCAGGCCTGCGGCGAAGTCCTCGGCGCAGCATAGCCAGGTCCGGGCCAGAGCCAACGGCACCGACTGCCACATCGGCAAACGATAATCGAAGACAACAAGCGGAAGGCCGCTGCCCTTGGTCCAAAGGTTGCCAATACCGATTGCGTACTTGATCCCATAGATCGCACCACAAGTGACAATCACCAGTGAGAGCAGCACCGCCGGACCTTCGGAGCGCAATACCCGTGTCGATTCAGTTGCCTCGGCGGCTCTTCCGTGCATGCCGGTTCGTGGATGTGTACGGGGGAGATCCAGCGTCGTAGCCACGTTAATCCTCCTAACAAACGCGGTTGGCAAGGCCAGCGCCCCCGCGCTGGTTCCAGCGGACGACTCAGTCGATGCCCTTGATCATCGTTCGCCAGACGAAATGCGTATGAAGCGCGAGTTAAAATGTCATGATGATTGTTCGCGAAGCACTTGGGTCCTAAAAAAAAGGGGACGGGACCTTTGTATTTAGGGGTCCTGTCCCCGTTTTAAGCGTCGTTTCTGGAAGGTTGTACCATGGCAGCTATTCGATGGTCCCCATTCGTCGTTATTGCATTCGTTTTCCTGTCCGGCTGCGATAAGCCATCGAAAGATGGGTCCGGCAGCGGCTCGGGAGCAAGCAACTCACCGGCAAGCAGTACAAGCGGACATTCGGATGACGGCTGGAAATTCGCGAAATCCGACGATTTGTGGATGCCCTTCAAGGCAAAGGCCTATGGCGTCGTGGACGACGCCAAGAAAGGCGAGAGTTTTCGGGTAATCGTGACGTCGGAAAAAGCTCCCGTGGATATCCGCTTCTACCTTTACCAACCCAATGGCAAAGAAATCGAGCTGGGCAAGAAAGAGGGAGTGAAAGAGGCGACGATGGAGGGGACCATTTCCGAAGATGGCAGCGTGATGATCCAGGTCAGCCACAAGGAAAAAGAGGATGTCACCGCTCACTTCCAGATAGAACGCAAGGGTGGCTGACAGCGGAAAACTGAATGAGCTAGTAAGTCATCGCAACTTCTCCCAAGGGAGGCACGCCATGAGTTTCTCGGTCATCAGCAACAGCTTCAAGGATGGCGACTATCTATCGAAGGATTTCATCCTTTCAGCCGATTTCGGCTTTGGCTGCGCCGGCGGCAATAATTCCCCACACCTGCGCTGGTCGGGTGCCCCGGCTGGGACGAAGAGCTTCGCCGTCACCTGCTATGATCCCGATGCACCCACGGGCTCCGGCTTCTGGCACTGGCTCGTCGTCAATATCTCGGCCAACGTGACCGAGCTTCCCGAAGGCGCCGGCAGCGCGGGCGGCAAACTCCCCGCCGGTGCCTTGCAAACACGCACCGACTATGGCAAACCCGGTTATGGCGGCCCTTGCCCACCCGAAGGCGATCATCCGCATCGTTACCTCTTCATGGGCCTTTTCAAACGCTGAGATGCGTGGCTTACGGTTCCCGGTTGCGGCATTCTGTATCCTCAGTTACAATTCGCATGGAAGCCCACGCCTAGTGAGGTCGCAGCGATGTCAACTATTCAACAAACGCGAGCCACCTTAGACGACCTTTATCGCACGCCTGGCAAAGCCGAGCTCATCGGAGGGAGGATCGTGCATCATATGGCGACAGGGCGCACTCCCAACCGCGTCGCATTCCGCATCGCTCGCAGTTTGGATGATTACGCGGAAGGAGCCGGCCGGGGGGAAGCGTATACCGACAACATGGGATTCGCTGTGGACGAGCTTCCTTCCGGACGGGAATCATTTTCCCCGGACGCGTCGTACTACGATGGACCGATGCCAGCCGACGCCATGCGCTTCATCGAAGGGCCTCCGACCTTTGCTGCCGAGGTTCGTAGCGATACGGACTACACGAGCGCCGCGGTGACAGCGATGGCGGACAAGCGGAACGATTACTTCGCCGCGGGCACCCAAGTCGTGTGGGATGTTGACCCCGTTGCCGAGTGCATTCATGTCTATAAGGTCTCCGACCGGGCTCGGCCCATCACCTATCATCGCGGTGAGATGGCCGAGGCCGAACCGGCAGTTCCCGGCTGGCGCGTCGCGGTGGACTGGATCTTCGGTTAACAGGCCGGTCGCCGTCCGACGTTAGTGGTCTTCGTCATGCGCATTTCTGCTTAGCCAGTTCTGAAGACATGTAGTCGCTGCCCACGGGCCTTGACAATTCTTCATTTGACCCGTGCCAAGTACCAATTCCAGAAAGAGGCGCCGTTCGAGGCCTGGCTAAGGGAGGCAGAGCCGGCCGAATGATCGATTGATCTCCAGCGCGCTAAGTCCCTCGCCGCGGCTTCTGATCCGTCTCTTCATAGGCCTTGACGACCGCCTGCACCAGCGGATGGCGCACGATATCGTGCTCGTCTAGGTAGACGACGGCAAGTCCGGGAATATCCCGCAATCGATGAACGGCGTCAATGAGCCCGCTGCGAGTCTGACGCGGCAAGTCCACCTGGGTCACGTCGCCCGTGACGATGATCTTCGAGCTCTCGCCCATGCGGGTAAGGAACATCTTCATCTGCGGGATCGAGGCGTTCTGGCCTTCATCCAGGATGATCGCGGCGTTATTCAGTGTGCGGCCGCGCATGAACGCCAGTGGCACAATCTCGACGATATCGTTGTCCATGTAGCGGCGAACCTGGTCCGGCTCCATCATGTCGTGAAGCGCATCGAATAGCGGACGGAGGTAGGGGTTCACCTTGGCGACGATATCGCCGGGAAGAAACCCCAGGCGCTCGCCGGCTTCGACTGCGGGGCGCACGAGCACAATCTTCTTGATCTGCCCCTGACGCAGCAGACTGACCGCCATGCCCACCGCTAGATAGGTCTTACCCGTGCCGGCTGGCCCGACGCACAGGACCATGTCGTTCTCGCGCATGGCGCGGATGTAGCGCCCCTGACCATCCGTGCGCGGGCGCAGGTAACGGCCGCCCGCCTCGGCGAGCGCTTCCGATGAACCACCGGCCGCTGGATTGTGCTGGACCACTTCAAGCACGACGCGCACATCCTCGGCAGTGAGTTTGTTCTGCTGACGCAGCAGGCCCCGCAATTGCTGATAGACGCGGATTGCCTGCTCGACTTGGGCCTCCGTACCCTGGATGAACAACGTGTCACCGTGGGCAATGAGGCGCACACCGAGAGCCTCGCGCATCATTCGCAAGAACTGATCGCGCGGGCCGAAGAGCAGGACGGCTTCGTCTCGGCTGTCGAGAATAATAGTATGTTCGGTCGGCATTCTAACCACTCACCACGAACCACTCACTAAAGATACCAGCAGTACGCAACGGGCGCCGCGAAAACGATGGAATCAATGACATCGAGAACACCGCCGAAACCGGGCATCACGTGCGAGGCGTCCTTGAGGCGGCAGTCGCGCTTGATCAACGATTCCGCCAAGTCACCCAGGACGCCGGCGACGCCGACGGTGAGACCGAAACCAAGAGCGGCCAAGTCGCCGCCGGGCAGCGACGGTGCGGCACGGTGAATCGCCCATGCACCGAAGACCGCAGCGGCTACGCCGCCGGCAAATCCTTCCCACGTTTTTTTCGGGCTAAGTACGGGTGTCATTTTATGGCGGCCCAGCAGTCTCCCCGTAAAGTATGCACCCGAGTCACAGCATTTGGGAACAAAAATCGTCAAGGCAACGGCACCGACCCCATTGGCATGCCAGCGCAACTGCGCTAGAAAACAAGGCAGAAACCCCAGGTACAAAACGATGAGCAGCGTCAGCCCGATTTGGTTCACCGAATGTCCCGGCTCTGCTTGTTCCCGATAATGCGCCATGCCGACTAGCAGCGTTCCCAGCACCGTGACGGCAAGCACAGGAGCGATCCAGCCCCACGGATCTTTAAACGGCGATTCTAATGCGTCGCCGAACAAGTGTGCCGGCCAATTGGCAAGGATCAGCGCAAGTACACAAAGATAGCACAGCCATTCCGGCGGTCGCCGCTCCGGCGGCAGCAAATGCAGAAACTCATAGCAGCCGGCCAAACACAGCACCAGCATTAGCAAAAGCAAAAACGGATAGTACGGTTCGAAATGGCTGTCTAGCACAAGCATGGCAACGCCGAGAAGGATCAGGACCGTACCCATCCACAAACGTGTGCGCAGCATGCTTTAGCCCTTGAGTGCTCCGAAACGGCGCTCGCGCGCGGCGAAGTCGCGCAGGGCCTTGTGCAAAGTCGGCCGGTCGAAATCGGGCCAGCACTTCTCCGTGACCCACAACTCGGCGTAGGAGATTTGCCACAGCAAAAAATTGCTGACGCGCATCTCGCCGGCCGTGCGGATGAGAAGATCCGGATCGGGCATGCCGGCGGTGTAGAGTTCGCCGCTGAATGCATCCTCGTCGATAGCGTCGGGCATGATTTGACCGGATGCGCTCTGCTCAGCGAGCCGGCGTGCCGCATCCACGATCTCCGTCCTGCCGCCGTAATTGATCGCCAGAC